>MTKY01051070.1_pt1 | contig 75596 bp, 66 predicted proteins | sample 1042731 | NCBI WGS metagenome assembly MTKY01 (sample SAMN06212206, study PRJNA360538) | anaerobic digester metagenome | biome: Wastewater treatment plant; material: sludge; isolation source: anaerobic digester fed with sludge from wastewater treatment plant | place: Denmark: WWTP Soeholt ...
CCGGGTGCTCAGACCGGCAGGTTATGTATCGTTACGCCGGGCCTGAGGTAATGGAGGTTGGGGCCAGGATAAATCCTTTCCCGCAGCGCTTCGCGTCGCTGGCCTTGGGGGTGGGCAAGGCTCGGTCTTGTCATTCCTCGCCTGCGGCTCGGACGCAAAACCGAGCCCGTGTGGCGGGTTGGGGAGAGGACGAAGTGGGCAGACCGGCGGGTTGGTGAGAGAGCGGGGGTGGGCAGACGGAAAGAATCAGTCTGCGCCAGCCACGACTTGAGGGCTACCAGCCCTGGTGTCAGCGGAAGCGGGCAAGCCCTCCATCTGCTTGGCCGTCGCCAGCCCGGGCCCGGGCTCCTGCTGAAAAAGAGCCCTACCCGGAGACTCGGGCACTCACGATGAGACGGGCAGGAAGCTCTGGGGGGCCTCGTTGGCCTGGGCCTTGGCCTTGAGCCACTTCTCCACCAGGTACGGTTTGAGCCACTCGAACTCCTCTGCCTGGCGCTGCACCAGCTGCTCGGCCTCCATGGAGGTCATGTTGCGGGTGCGGATGGCGGTGTCCGCCGTGCGGGCGCAGTAGAGGGGCACCATGGAGCGCACGAGTGCCGGGCGGGACACGTCGCAGTCGAAGTTATAGGCCACCGCGTAGTCGTAGACGATCTTGGCCCACAGCTTCTCGGGGAAGGAAAAATCCTCTTCCTTCCTGCCCTGCGCGGCGAAGGCCACCTCCATCATGTTCGCGGCCTCCAGGACCCTTTCCCACAGCTCGCGGTAGTCGGCGTAGCCCACCTCGAAGTGGTCCATAAGGTTCTCCACGTTTATCTCCATGGTGGCGGGCTCCTCGTATCTCACGTCGCCGAAGATGCGCGTGGCCGTGGAGCCCTTCACTCCCATCCATTTCACGTCATGCATACCCATAAGATAGAAGAGGGTCGATGTCACCTGGGTGAACATGGAAGCGAGGTCGCTGCCCGGGTCCTTGACGTTGTGGATCTTCACCCCCATAGCCGACTGGCAGACGCGGAAGCCTTCGGTGAGAGCGGTGGTGGTCATCCAGATATCGATGCCGAACTTGGCGATGTCTGACTGCCATACGTCCATGTGGGAGTAGAGCAGGGCCAGGGAGCCGGTGAACCCGAAATCACCGCCTATGGGCTGGCGGATGCGCCGCCCGTACAGCGCCTGAGTCAGCGGGTAGGCGAGGTTGTTGGTGATGGTGCCGTCGTACTTGTGGCGGATATAGTAGGGGGCCACGAAGCCGTAGGAGCTGGTATGCACCGGCTCCCCCAGCAGGCGTATCCACTCCGGAGTGATGCTGCGCAGGTCGGAGTCCACCACGATGCAGATACGCGTGCGCAGGCGGCTGGCGATCTCGAAGATGGCGTTGAAGGCCGAGCCCTTGCCCGGCAGGCCCTTGTAGGGGGTGACGATCTTCTCGACCTCGGGGGGCACCGGCGTCTGCAGCACCACGTCCACGGTGTCGTCGGTGGAGCCCCCGTCGGAGTTTACGATCACCGGCCTAAGCCCGGGGAAATACTTGACCATGCCGGCGGCGGCGGCCTGCACCACGTGGGCGATGGTGTCCGCGTTGCGGAAGCTGGGGATGCCGACCACGATGTCGGCGCAACCTATCTCCTCGCAGCGGCGGATGACCTCGGGGTCGAGGACGCTGCGCGATTCGCCCATCATGCACTCACCTTTATCAACCGTACCGCCCCATGACGTACTCGTGCAATCCACCGTCGCTGGATATAAATGCCATGAACTCCGCCCAGCGGTTCCTCCAGTCGAGGTACCAGAGGTAGGGGTCAGTGGCTGGACGGGCATCCGTGCGGGCACGCAGGACATTGGCCATGCACCGCGAGTAGCCCTCCTCGTCGCCCCGGGAGAGGCAGTCCATGCCCATGAGCGTGCAGGTGCGAAAGATGAGGTCCTCGAGGTCGTCACGCAGAAAGCGCCCCGGATAGGGGTCCAGTTCCTCTACCGCGACCACGCGCCTGCCCTCACCTTCCACCTGGCCGCGCAGTTTCTCGCGGCTGTAGATGAAGCGGTCGAGGTCCTCCCGGAACCTCCTCCACGGGGGGGCGGTCTTGGGCGGCGGCAGGTGGCGTATCCACAGCGTGTTGTCGAGCATGAAGTCGTGCCCAAAGAACTTCGCGCTGGTGAGGTAGTCTATGTCCTCTCCCCGGGTCACGTTGGGATCGAAGGCGACGCGCGTGAACAGCTCGCGGTGCACCACCATGTTGCCGCCGAACACCCATGGGGTCGGCTTGAGCCTCTCCCCTCCCGCGATGATGTCGAAGGCGCGGTTCATGTATTCGGCCGCGGGCCACTCCGCGAACACGGGATCGCGGTTGGCGGGCACGCGGTAGGAGCCGTTGGGGTTGACATAGTAGCCGGCGATGCCGAATACGGGCCGCCCCCCGCGCTCCCTCCCGATATTCTCCGCCACCTTGTCCAGGTAGAAGGGGTCCTCGTACACCTGGTCGTCGTCGAAGAGCACCGCCGCCTCCGCCCGGGTGAGGCACGCGGCGATAAGGCAGAGGTTCCTGATATTGGAATAACCGCGCAGGGAGAGCATCTCCGCGCATCCCGCCGGGCCCCTCTCCCCCAGCATCCTTCTCATCTCGCTCTCATGAGAGTGGGTGATCAGGGCGACGGGGTAATGGCGGCGGAACGGAGCTACTATCTCCTCCAGGCGCCTCTCCACATCTTCCTCGATCTCGAGGTGGGTTGCCGCCCCCAGCACCACCACGTAAAAGTCATCGCGCGCAAGGAGGCGGATGCTCTCCAGGGCACGTCCAAGGGTCCCCTCAGCGTCCAGGGGGGTGGGGTGGTCGTAGACCTGGTCCTCCGGGTTGAATGGCTCGCCCGACCTCCTCCCCCAGTAAGAGGGGATGACGATCGTGAACCTTGCCTGCTTGCGCTGCGGCGGGATCTTCCTCACCTCGGTTTTTTCTGTCGATCTCTGCTTCTATCGTTCTATCAGGCTTTTCTTATCCCTTTTCTCGGGATTTACACTGCGCCGCTTGAACGGTGTCGTTACCTTAGACGGAGCGCAGCCGCCACCGCTCCTTCCTCGGCTGCAAAACCTCATGGCTCGCTATCATACATGATTACCACTCGAAATGCCTTGTCGTGAAAGCGAGTTTCAGTGGTTTTCTCTAAGAGGTATTGATCCAGCTGGTTAATCACTACTCATATATTCCATGTGGAGAGCATTAGGATGCTCGATTCCGTATCGAACGAACATTTTTCATTATGTATGTTGTTATAAAATCAACATCATAATCCCGGATATGAAGGAAAGGATTCCCAAACACAGCGATACGATGATCTCAACCTTGAAGCCTCTTCTCCAGGATTGTTCAGATCTCCAGGACTATAAACTTGGATGATTCTAGTTCCATTCTTAATATACCATTAGAACCACAATGGTGGAGTTCCCGAAGGGGGTGCCGATTTGAACTCTGGATAATCTCATACCTGCCCAAAGAAGACATCGATGTGGATTATGGTAGTTAAGAAGACGGGCGGGTTTGCGGACAAGGGAGAGCCCCCGGTGCGGCCGGGGGCTTTATTTTATGTCCTTACTTTTCGGGCTTGTCCTCCGCGGGTTTCTGCGCCTGCTTGTTAAAAACTTCGCGGTCGCCGCCGCTCATACCGGCCAGGTAGCGCACCAGTTTCTTGCGGGACTCGATGTCGTACTGGGTGGTTATGGCGATCTGCTCCATGATGGGTGAGCCGCCGCCGTGGTAGTTCCCGATGTTCACGATCCCGCCCGTCGCCGAGCACATGAGGTCGCCCAGGTAGCGCCAGAACTGCGCCTGGTCCTCGGCGGGTATGTCCGGGTTGCGCTTGGTGTACTTCAGCAGCAACTCGCCGGTCTCGGGATTGGCGAAATCCCTCTCGTGCGGGAAGGTTGCGACCACGCCGCCCGCGATGTCGCAGAGGATCTCCGACTCGCGCCATACCGCCTCGCCGGTGAGGCAGCGGCCCACGTTGCAGTAGATGGAGTTGGGGATGTAGGAGCCGGGGCCGTAGGGCACGAAGCCCACCCCCGGGATGTAGACCTCGGGTTTGCCGAGGTCCGATGCCGTGTAACCCGCGGCGTAGCCAAGTTCTCCGGTCATGATGATCTCGGCCAGCTTCTCCCGTACGTGGGGCTGTTTGTGTATGTTGTTCATCTCCGCTGCCAGGGCCGCCGTGCCCAGGATGACGTCGCCGATGGCCGGCTTGCACCCCGAATAAGAGTGGCGGTGGAAGAGCGCGAAGAGCAGGGCGAGGGCGCCACCGTGCATGTATTCGCCGGCCAAGAAGACCCTCTCCCAGGGGACGAAGCAGTCCTCGAAGATGAGGTAGGAGTCGGTGGCGCCGGGCATGAATCCCCGCTGGTAGACCTCCCTTGGCCGCAGGTTGTGGATGGTAACCACGTGCTTGAGGCCCTCCCAGTCGCCGGGGACCGCGAAGGCGACGGCGTAATCCGAGTCCTCGGGCCTGAGGGCGCGGGTGGGCAGTACCAGGATCTCGTCGGCCACCGAGGCCTCGGAGATGTGCAGCTTGCATCCCTCGACCACGATGCCGTCCGCCAGCCTCTCCTTGATGTGGACGTATGCTCCGGGGTTCGGCTGGTCGGCCGGGCGCAGCATGCGGTCGCCTTTCACGTCCGTCTGGGCGCAGCAGCCCACCAGGTCCTCGTCCTGGAAACGGATGAGCCATTTCTTGAAGTTTTCGTGATACTCCGTGGCGCCGTCGTTCTGCTTGTCCGCTTCGTAGGAGGCGTTATAGATGGCGTTGGTGCCGTCGATGCCCATGCAGCGCTGGATGCATCCCCCGACCTTCTGACACAGGAAGCGGGTCATGTCCTGCTTCTTGTGCAGGTCGTCGGTGTTCTGGTGGATATGGGTGAAGCGGTTGATCCTGTTCCCGGTGAGATGAGAGATAGCGGTCATAAGGTCCGCGTTCTCCGGTTTCTCCGCCTCGTCGAAGGTGGTCCCGATGACATCGAGGCAGTTCATCTGGAGCTCGCTGTCGCGGTCGATCTTCTCACCGTTGAAATAGACGTTCCTCCCCATCTTCGCCAAGCCCTCGATATACTGTTGCTTGGTCCTCATTATGGCACCCCTCCTTGCAGTCCTGACTGAGACTTGCCGTGATATCTACCTGTATATTCAATTCTACACCGCCGCCCCCGGCGGGTTATTGACGTTCGGCAAGCGCCGCGGGGTTCATGACGTTCTCCGGCTCGCCGCGGTAGAAGGATACGACATTGGCAACGGCGATGGCGGTCATGCGGTCCTTGGCCTCGCGGGTGTTGAAGGCGATGTGCGGGGTGAGCACCACGCGGTCGAGGCGCACGAGGCGGCCGAGATCGGGGTGGGGCTCGCCCGGGAAGTTGTCCAGCCCGGCCCCGGCGATGCGCCCCTCCTCCAGAGCGTCCGCGAGGGCGTCGAGGTCGAGCACCTCGCCGCGGCTGGTATTGATGAGGAAGGCGCCCGGGCTCATCCAGCCCAACTCCCTCGCGCCGACGAGGTTCAGCGTCTCGGGGGTGTAGGCGACGTGCAGGCTGATGATGTCGCAGGTGGAGAAGAGCTCCCGCATGTCCAGGTAGGCGGCAACGTCCTCGATCTCAGGCCGCCTGACCACGTCACAGTAGAATACCCGCAGCCCGAAGGCGTGGCACAGGCGCGCCATCTCCCGCCCCACGGAGCCCATGCCCACCAGGCCTATGCTGCGGCCGGAGACCTGCACGCCCTCGCGGTCCATCGAGGTCCAGCGGCCGGCGCGCAGGTCGCGGTCGCCCCGGGCGATGTTGCGCGCGGCGGCGAGGATGAGGCTAAGGGCGTGCTCGGCCACGGAGCGGTTGCCGTAATCGGGGGTGTTGGTGACCGCGATGCCCAAGTCCGTCGCCGTCGTGATGTCCACGAAATTCGCGGCTCCCACCCCGATGTAGGAAACTATCTCCAGGTCACGGCAGCGCTCCAGCACCGCGGCGTCCAGGTTCGACCAGTCCAGGAACACGGCGTGGGCGCCGGAGATGCGCTCCAGCAGGAGGCCGGCCTCGTCCAGGCGGTTCTTGTAGTAACGGTAGGAGCCGTATTCCAGCAGTGGTTCCATCACGCGCTCGTAGGCGGAGGTGCCCGCGATGAATTCCAGGCCGTCGAGGAAGACGAACAAGCGCTCCTTGCCGGCCCCCCTCATCTTCCCCTCTCCGATGAGCGGCATTGCCGGCCCCTCAACTCCCGGCGCTGATAGCGCGCAGCGCCCGCTCCAGCATGTCGTTCTGGGCGTCGTCGCCGATGGTGATGCGCACATGCCCGGGGACGCCGATAGCCTCCCCTTCCCGCACGATGACGCAGTTCTCGATGAGCCTGCGGAAGAGGTCGGGATGGGGCCCGTTCTTGACCAGGATGAAATTGGCCTGGGTAGGGACGTATTCGAACCCCGTCTCTTCCAGGACGCGGTAGAGCCTCTCCTTGCCCCGACGGTTGAGCTCGCGCGAGTGCGCCACGTGCTCGTCGTCTCCCAGGGCCGCCAGGGCGGCTACCTGGGCAATGCGGTTGACGTTGAAGGGCAGCTTCACCTTCTCCAGGGCGTCGCGCACGGGCTTGGAGGTGACGACGTAGCCCACGCGCAGGCCCGCCAGCCCGTAGACCTTGGAGAAGGTGCGGGCGATTACCAGGTTGGGGTGGTCCTCCAGGTAGGTCAGGGAATCCGGATGGCCGGGATCGGTCACGTACTCGACGTAGGCTTCGTCCAGGACCAGCAGGACGTTCACGGGCAGGGAACTCAACATCTCCTCGATTTCCACCTTGTTCACCGCCGTCCCGGTGGGGTTGAGGGGGGAGCACAACACCGCGTACTTGGTGCGCTCTCCCACCGCCTCCAGCATGGCCGGAACGTCCTGGAGGTAATCGCGCAGGGGGACGCGCACCGCCGTAGCCCCCATGGTCCTGGCGGCCAGCTCGTAGGAGGTGAAGGTTGGCTCACCCACCACGATCTCGTCTCCCCGGTTCAGAAACGCGAAGGCCAGGAGGTCGAAGGCCTCGTCCGCGCCGTGGCATACCACGATACGGTCAGCCTCGACCGCCAGTTTGCCCGCCAGCGCCTCCCGCAGCTCCACGCTGTTGCCGTCGGGGTAGATGTGGGTCTCGGGGAGGGCTTCGCGCATGGCCTCCATGGCCCGCGGCGAGGGGCCGAGGGGGTTCTCGTTGGAGGCCATCTTCACGCAGCCGAAGACGCCCAGTTCCCTCGCCACCTCCTCGGGGGATTTGCCCGGGTTGTAGATGGGGAGGTCCCTTATCTCCTCCCTGATCAACCTGTCGATATCGAATTCCATTGGGGTCAGCCCTTAACATTCATCATTTGCTTAGCATCAGCAAATATCTCGTAAAATGCATGCGACATAGCGTTTTCCTATTCTATCACGGCCGCTAAAGACCTTACTCTTACCGAATCCACTCGCCGAATCCATGGTACCCGAATCGAGCAGGACAATGCTTGCCTGTGGCAAATAAATGATGAATGTTAAGGGCTGACCCCGTGGGTGTGGATGTAGCCGGTGCGCTTGTAGTAGGCGACGTTGATCACCCTCGTCTCCCCCACTATCAGCTCGCGCTGGGCCGGCTGGTGGACGTGCCCGTGGTAGACGATGCGCGGCTTGTTCTCCTCGATATACCGCAGCAGGCTCTCGCTCCCCTCCACCGGCCTGCCCGCGACCACGTCCATGGTGGCCGCCTCCAGCCGGGGCGGGATGTGGGTGCAGAGGACGTCCACCGGCCCCAGTTCGGTCAGACGTTCCCCGAAGGCCCCGTCGTCCATCTCCGCGGGCATCATGAAGGGGGAATAGAGCGCCCCGGGCACGAATCCGAACGTGCTGCCGCCGATGTCGAACTTTCCCCTCGCCAGCAGGACGTTGGGGGACCCGTCGAGGGCGGCCTCGAGGAGCTCCGGGATGTCCCCGTTGCCGAAGATGACGTAAGCCGCGCACCCGATCCTCTCCAGCGCGCCGACGAAGTCCTCGTACGACTCACCCACGCGGCGCAGCAGCTCCTCGTAGAATCCTCCGTCGGGAGCCAGCAGCTCGTCCCTCAGGCTGACCGCTGCCCGCGAGCCCTCTCTCGCCGCCGACATGAGCTTTTTTATCAGGTTCTCCCTGCCCACCACCTCCGGAAGGATGCCGCTGATGTCGGCCCAGTCGATGAGGTCCAGCAGGTCTCCCAGCACGAGCAGGATGTCTTCGGATGATACCGTCTCCTCCAGGTTCTCGAAGCGCCCGTGGGGATCGGCCAGGAGCTTTATCGCCAATTCAGCTTCCCTCCCCGCCGCCCTCACCGCGGAATATCACCACTTCCCCCGGGGCGTCGGAATGGGACGAACGCATGGCCTCGACGGCGGAGGCATAGAGCTTCTCGGGCTGCCGCACTTCCTCGGGGAAAGACGCCATCCCCCAGCGCAGTTCCGGGGCCTTCTCTCCGGACACCAGGGCCGGTACCTCGTTCTGCAGGTACCTGTTGAGACGCTCCGCCATGACCTTCCCGCCGCGCCATCCCGTCTCAGGCAGCAATATGGCGAAGCCCCCCTCGCTCAGGCGGGCTACGACGTCGCAGTCCCTGGTCATGCGTTCCAGCGCGATGGCGACACCCCTCACAATCTCGCCCGCCTGCTCGCTCCCATCGACGTCCCTGAGGGCGAAGTAGTTGCTTATCTCCAGCAGCGCCAGGGTGATGTCGTGCTCGTAGCGCACGGAACGCCTCAGTTCCTCTATCATGCGGCCGTGGAAATAGCTCTTGTTGTACAGCCCGGTCTCGGCGTCCCTGAGCGGGTTTTCCATCATCTCCCTGGAATGCTCGTAATGGTAGGCGGAGGCCGCCGCCTGCAGCATCAGGTCGAAGCAGCCGTTCATCCTTTTCTCCAGGTGGAAGTCGACCGCCTGCTTCATGTTCATCTCTACGTGGAATACGTTCCAGAACTCATTGCGGATTATTATATGCTCCTGCACCAGCTCCTCGATGGCGAAGCCCTGCTGGCGCCGCAGCCGGCCCAGCCCCTCCGCGTCGCCGTATGCGTCCCCGCCGGCCTGGAAGCGGCTCGCGGCTTCCTCCTCGTTGACCGCCGCCATCACCGCCGACGCCAGCTTCAGCACCTTCTCCCTGGCCTCGCCCTCCGTCACCTGCACGTGGGCCGGCAGCGGCAACCTCTGCATCTCCTGTTTCCACCTCTCCAGGAGCACGTCCGCTTTGTCCGGCAGCGGTGTCATGGCGCCTTCCTTTCCTCTAGCCGATGATCTTCGAGATGGGGATCTCGATGATATCCTCCGCTCCCCTCTTCACCAGCTCCGGGATGAGCAGGTTGATGCCTTTCTTCTCCACCACGCTCTCGACCGCGTAATAATCACCCGCGAGCAACCGCGACAGGGTGGGGGCTTTCATGGACGGGAGCACTCCCACCACCGCGTCCAGGTCCTCCTCGGCCACGTTGAACTTGATGAGCACCTTGCCCCGGGCGTTCAGGGCCCCGAGGATGAGGAGCTTGATCTCCTCCATGAGCTGGCGCTTCCCGGCGTCGGCATGGCTCTCCCTGTTGGCGATGAGGCGGGTTGTGGATTCCAGCACGGTGTCGATGATGCGCAGGCCGTGCTTTCGCAGCGTCCCCCCGGTCTCGGTGAGCTCGACCACGGCATCCGCCATCTCCGGCACCTTGGCCTCGGTGGCGCCGTAGGACAGATAGACCGCCGCCTTCTTCCCCAAGGCCTTGAAATAGGCCTCGACAAGATTGGGGTATTCCGTGGATACCCGCAAGCCGTCCGGAAGGTCCTCCGGCCGGTTGTAGGGGGAATCGCCTGCCACCGCCAGCACGATGCGGACCACGGTGCCCACGTCGGTCTTGGTGTAGGGGAGGTCCGCAATGTCCACCACGTCGGCGCCCGACTCGCGCACCCAGTCGTATCCGGTTATGCCCAGGTCGAAGAACCCGTCCTCCACGTACTTCGGTATCTCCTGCGGCCTGAGAATGCGCACCTGCTCGATACGCGGATCGTCGATGCGTGCATGGTACTCGCGGTCTCCGCTCCTGCGCACGTTGAGGTCAGCGTCTCTGAGTATCTCGAGGGTGGTGCCTTCCAGGCTGCCCTTCGGAATGACCAGTTTCAGCATCTCTCTCCTCTCTCGGCGTTGCCTATAAACCCCGCTCGTCCTTTTCCTCGAGCCCGCGCCCGTAGGCGTCGTTTATGCGGTAATTGTCGTCCTCGCTCGTGAAGCCGATGTCTATCTCCAGCACCCTGCCCCGCTTTCCCAACGACCTCAATTTGTGTTTGCCCATGGCCGGGACCATGAACTCCTCGCCCTCCGTGGGGAGAAAGACCTGCTCCCCGATGGTGACCTCCAGGCCGTCGTCCAGTATTATCCACATGTCGTCGCGCAGCTTGTGATAATGCAGGCTTGTCTCCTGGCCAGGCTCCACGGTTATCAGCTTGACCGTACATGGCTGGTTCAGGGCATAGGCTTTGATGCTACCCCACGGTTTCTCCAGGAACATATCCATCACATCCTCCGTTCTCGGACGATTATCACAAATAGTATATTACCTGATTGTTCCACGAGGTATCATTTCCCCATCACCTAGCCCGCGAAGACCTGCGAAGCTGGCGGTCCGGGCGCTATCGCTCGCCGGCCGCGGACACGCTGCATGCGACCAGCCATTCGACCAGGTCGGGCTCTCTCCCGCGGAGCTCGGTATGGCCGGCCCCTTCGATGACCCATAGCTCGGGTTCTCTTCCCAGCCCGGCGAGCATGGCATCCAGGTCCTCGCGGGAGTAGAAGGCCTCGCAGGCGCCGTGCACCACGAGCAGGGGGACGTCGGGGAAATACCCGGCCGCGTCCATGGGCAACGGCCCTTCGCCGCGGACGGCCTTGAAGCGGGCTCCCAGCACGCGCAGGAACAGGGACCATGCGGGCAGTATCCGCCGGTAGGGCTCGATGTCCGGCAGCAGCGGCGGAGCCCCCACGACCGCCACGGCGTCCAGCCCCCCGTGAAGCGCGGCATACAGAAAGGCGGTCATGCCCCCGAGGGAGAATCCTACGGCCCCCACCCAGGCATAGGAGCTCTCCCCGACCATCCCCAGGACCGCGCGCATGTCCTCCAGGGGTCCCCGCAGGTCCAGCTCCAGCCGGCCTTCACTGCCGCCGTGTCCCCTGAAATCGAAGGTATAGACGTCGAAATGCCCCGCCAGCATCTCCGCGAGATCTACCAGGGGGGCATAGCGCTGTCCGGTAACGGCGGGGTGGGCCAGGATGACCGCCCCGCGGTCGCCTCCGGGCAGGTAGCGCGCGCATATGCGCACCCCGTCGGCGGTGACCGCGTCGAATTCCTTGTAGGGAATGCTCGGATCGCGGCGCGGCATCATCTCTCTCAAGCGGTGCCCCAGGAAGGCCGTCCCGGTCAGCCCCAGCGCCGCGATTGCGCAGAGCAAGCACGTCCCGTTCCGCCTCGTGGGGTCAATAAAAAAGGGGCCTCGGCCCCGCGCTCCCCGCCTTCCCGCCTCGATCGGCGCTTTCATCTACCCTCGCTCGTCCCCGGCGTTTCCTCCCGGGAGATCGCGGCTAACTCGCCCCCTATCCTCTCCAGCGTCCTCAGGAAGACCGCCTTCTCCGCCTCGGGCACCCTCTCCAGGGCCCGCGTGATCAGTTCCCTCTGCTTCGCCTCTTTTTCGTCCACCACCCGTCTGCCCCGGGGAGTCAGATCTAAATAGACCAGCCTGCGGTCTTTCTCGTCCGCCCTCTTCCTGATCATGCCCTTATCGCAAAGGGTGTTTATCATGCGGCTCGCGGTGGGCTTGGACACCATCATCATGGCGCTGAGGTCGGTGACCCTGGCCGTGCCGCTCGCCTTGATGTACATGAGCAGGTGGAACTGCTGCGGTGTCACCTCGTGTCGAGAGAGCAGGTCGCGAAGGATGGCATGGCGGCTTCTTCCCACGCGATAGAACGCCAGCATCAACCGCTGCGCGTCCGCATCTCCTTTCTCCATGTCCCTCCTTTTAGTTAGCATTGCTAATAAGTTAACATCCCTCCATGCGGGTGTCAAGACACCGCGCGTCGTCGTCGCGCGCATCGAGCTTTCTCCGCAGCAAAGGGTGTTGGCTGGGAGGATTGATGACGCCCTCCGGCGTAAGCATTGTAGAGGGTTCTCCGGCGCCGCCGGCGGGTGCGCGGCATCTGCGTGATGAGAGGGGATGATGATCGTGGGCCGGAAAAGTGAGGGGGGTAAGGGCTGGCAGGCCGTTGTCGAATCGGAGGGAGAGGAGCGGGAGAGACGCATCGCCGCTATGGTTGCGGGCATGTCCCTGCACGACAAGGTGCGGGAGATGGCGGGCACCACCAACCTGCTCAAGCAGGCGGTGATGCTTATCCGTTACAATCGCTTTCCCTTCCTCGCCGGCGGGAACAGGCGCCTCGGCATCCCTCCCCTGCGCTTCACCGACGGGCCGCGCGGCGTGGCCCTGGGGCGTTCCACCTGCTTCCCGGTGTCCATGGCGCGCGGGGCCACCTTCGACCGCGACCTGGAGGAGCGCATCGGCGAGGCCATGGGCATCGAGGCCAGGGCGCAGGGCTCCGACTTCTTCGGGGGGGTGTGCGTCAACCTGCCCCGTCACCCGGGCTGGGGGAGGGCGCAGGAGACCTTCGGCGAGGACCCCTGCCTCCTGGGCGAGATGGGCGCCTCCATGGTAAGGGGCCTGCAGAGACACGTCATGGCCTGCGTCAAGCACTACGCGTGCAACAGCATCGAGGAATCGCGCTTCTTCGTTGACGTGCGCATCGATGAGCGCACGCTGCGGGAGGTCTATCTCCCCCACTTCAAGCGTTGCGTGGACGAGGGTGCGGCCGGCGTCATGAGCGCTTACAACAAGGTCAGCGGATGGTACTGCGCGCAGAACCGGCACCTGCTGCGTGACATACTGAAGGGAGACTGGGGGTTCGCTGGCCTGGTCATGTCGGATTTCCTCTGGGGGACGAGATCGACGGTGTACGCGGCCCTGGGAGGGCTGGACATCGAGATGCCCCTGCGCCGCTACTTCGGCCGCAGGCTGGAGAGGGCCGTGCGCAAGGGTACGGTGCCCGAGAAGGTCGTTGACGAGGCCGTTACCAGGATCCTCCGCACCAAGGCGAGGTTCGCTAAGAGAGGCGGCGTTTACCCGCGGGACATGATAGCCTGCAAGGAGCACGTCGACCTCGCCTTCGAGTCGGCGTGCAGATGCATGGTGCTGCTCAAGAACGAGGCCGGCACACTGCCCCTGCGCCGCGACGAGCTGAAGAGGCTGGTGGTCATCGGCAAGCTGGCCGACCGGGGAAACATCGGGGACAAAGGCAGCAGCCGTGTCAGGCCTCCCTACGTCGTCACCCCCCTGCAGGGCATCCGCGCCCGGGCCGGCTCCGTGGAAGTCGACCACGTCGACGGAGAGGACCCCTCCCTGGCGGCTGACGCGGTAAGCGACGCCGACGCCGCCGTCGTGGTGGTGGGGTTCACCGCCAGGGACGAGGGGGAGTCCATCCCCTACATGAAGGCGGGAGGCGACCGCGAGGACCTCGGCTTGCGCGACTCCGACATCGCCCTCATCAAGGCGGTAGCCGCGGCGACGGACAGGTGCATAGTGGTTCTGGTGGCGGGATCGGCCGTCCTCACCGCGGACTGGCGGGACGAAGTGCCCGCCATCCTCGTGGCCTGGTACGCGGGCATGGAAGGCGGCAACGGCCTGGCGGCGGTGCTCTTCGGGGACGAGAACCCCTGCGGAAAACTCCCGGTCGTCTTCCCCGAGAGCAATGGACAGCTCCCTTTTTTCGACAAGAAAGCCAGTTCCGTGGAATACGGTTACTACCACGGCTACCGCCTCTTCGACAAGGAGGGGGAGGAGCCCGCCTTCCCCTTCGGCTACGGCCTTCACTACACGGAATACCAGTATTCGAACCTGCGCGTGAGCGCGAGGGAGATGGGGGCGGACGGCAGCATCACGGTGAAGGCGGATATAAGCAACCGGGGAGACATGGCCGGCTGCGAGATCGTCCAGCTCTACGTGGGCTACCCCGCCTCGGGCATAGACCGCCCCCTGAAAGAGCTGAAGGGGTTCGACTGCGTCCGCGTCGAGCCGGGTGAGACCAGGACGGTGTCCTTTGAGCTGGCCGCGCGGGACCTGGCTTACTACGACGTCAGCGCCGGGGCCTGGAGGGTCGAGGCGGCTGAGTACGACATCTTCATCGGCTCGTCATCGCGCCTTTCGGACCTGCGCCTCGAGGGGACTTTTCGCGTCCGCTAGCCTTTGTACATGGCGTCGAAGTGGCGGTAGGCGCTCATCACCGCCTCACGCACGAGGTCCTCGGCCCTGGCTGTCTCCCGCCGCTCCAGGTACCGCAGGAGCACCGCGGTGTCCATCTCCCTCTCCGCCATCTCGCAGGCCTCCCAGGAGAGAATTGACCTTATCACCCTGTCTATGGCCTGCTCCTCGTTGTCGTAGGGACGTGCCTGCATGTCGTGACCCTTCCACCTGGCGTACCCGGCGCGGCGCGCCAGCCCGGCAATGGCGACGTTCATGCCGTTGATCCTCGCCCCGTGGTCGATGTCGAACTTGCCCGGCCCGCCGAGGATAATGCCGTCGCTCAAACCCTGGCTGTTCACATGCATGTGCGCGAGCATGCCGTTGTCGATCTCCTCTGCCGTATCGTAGACATGGTCCAGTCCGATCATCTCGGAGTGGCCGAACTCCTTGTTGACGCCCTTCCCGGCCAGGTCCACGCCATATTCTTCCCGCAACCGCTTCCAGAAGAGTATGGCGCTCGCCACCGTGGGCAACAGCATGGCGGGGTGCCCCTCGTTGGGCTTCGGCTCGATGGCCACGAAGAGCTCTCCGCCCTTCTTCGCCTCGTAGCCGCACAGCCCGGCGACGCCCTCCTTGAGGTGCCGGTACATCTCCGCCACCCCCACGGTCGCCAGGTCGTACCCGTAGGAGCCGTTCCAGAGCGCCAGGGACGGCGCCAACCCCGGTTCGGGATTCCAGGCCTTCCTCAGGGGCCCGTAGGCGAGGTCAACGGTGCGCTCGCAGAATCCCCGCGCGGCCCGGCGCTCCTCCCCGTCCAGGGAAGCTATGCCCCCGTAGGCGAAGTGACGGTGTGCGCCGGGAGTGATGAGGGCCAGGTGGATGCCGCTGTCCAGGAGGGCTTCCGCCACCGCCCCGGCGTTGGACTCGTCCACCTCGTAATCGTAGTGCAGCTCCATGCCCAGGCGTATATGTGCCGGCAGGCGCGGGGCGATCCTCTTCCCCACCAGTTCCACGGCCCCGGGCGTGTCCAGGCGCGCGGCCGCCCATTCGGGCACCGCATCCTCCGGCACGAAGCCGCCCTTGCCGGCATGAAAGGTCCAGCGGCACACGCTGTGACAAGATATCCTGTCCTCCATAATCTTCCTCCATGTTCATTCCAGGCGGGCCATGAGGGCGTCGCGCCACCGGCCATAGGCATGGGCGTAGGCCTCCTCGAGTCCCGGGTCCGGCTCGATCACCATGGTCCGCTGCAGCCCCCCGTAAGCCTCCCTTATGTCCCCGAAGATGCCGGCTCCGAGCCCGGCACCCCTGGCCGCGCCCTGCGAACCGTCCGTAGCGTACAGTTCCACCGCCATACCGCAGGTGGAGGCAAAGGCCTCGCGGAACAGCGGGCTCTGGAACATGTTCGTTTCGGCGGCCCGCAACGCCTCGAACCTCACCCCCATGCCTCTCATTATCTCCAGCCCATACGCGAGGGCGAATACGATGCCCTCCTGCGCGGCGCGCAGCAAGTGCGCACGGGTATGCAGGTTGAGGTCCAGCCCGTGTACGGAGGCCCCGATGGCGCGGTTGCCGAGCGTCCGCTCCGCCCCGTTTCCGTAGGGCAGGACGATCAGCCCTCCCGCTCCCACCGGTGCGGTGGCCGCCAGCTCGTTCATGTCCCCGTAATCCACCCTCTGGCCAGGCATGGCCATGTTCGCCTTCAACCAGCGGTTGAGCATGCCCGCCCCGTTAACGCATAGCAGCACCCCGTAGCGAGGTTCCCGTGCGTCGTGGTTGACATGTACGAAGACGTTGACGCGCGAACCGGGGTCGCTCTCCGGCCTGGAGATGACACCGTATACGACCCCGGACGTGCCGGCGTTCGCAGCCGCCTCGCCGGGATGCAGCACCTTGAGAGAGAAGGCGTTGGTGGGCTGGTCGCCGGCGCGATAGGAGACGGGAGTCCCCGGCGCCAGGCCCAGTTCTCCCGCCGCCGATGCGGTCAATCCCCCCTGCACCGAGAAGGTGGGGCGTACCTCGGGGAGCAGATCTGCTGATATGCCGTAGTGGTCGAGGACCGCCTCCGCCACTCCCTCCCGCGAGAAGTCCCACAGCACCATCTCCGACAGGCCGGAGGGAGTGGTGGTTACCTCCCCCGTCATCCTCATGGCCAGGTAGTCGCCGGGCAGCATCATCTTGTGGATGCGTCTATAGAGCAGGGGTTCGTTCACCTTGACCCATGCCAGCTTGGAGGCGGTGAAGTTTCCAGGGGAGTTCAGAAGGTGGCCCATACAGGTCCCCTCTCCCAGGCTGGAGAAAGCTTCGTCCCCGACTGAGACGGCCCTCGAGTCACACCAGATGATGGAGGGCCTCAGGGGTTCGAGATCCCGGCTCACGATCACCAGCCCGTGCATCTGATACGAGATGCCGACCGCCTTCACCCCGCGCATATCGACTCCCGATTCCTCCCGCACGAGGGCGGTGGCGCGCTTCAGGTGTTCCCACCATACCTCCGGGTCCTGTTCCGCCCATCCGGGGCGGGGGGAAGAGATGGCAAGCTCCGCCGCGGGAGAGGCGGCGGCAGCCGCCACCCTGCCGGTTTCCGCTTCCAGCAGTGTGGCCTTGACCGAGGAACTCCCCGCATCGTAACCGAGAAGATATCCCAATCGACGTCCGCCTTCTATCCGATGACACGGCCGCGGTGATGGCGGCAGCCAGCCACCGCTCTGCCATCTATAATATTTGAAGACGGCGGCCATAAGAAGACACGGGAGCCGGGAGATGAAGCGGCGAGAGTACGATACCCTTTACGCGGTGGAGGACCGGCACTGGTGGTACCTGGGCCACCGCCGCCTCTACGCCTCCCTGCTGGACCGCTATTGCGCCCCCGCCGCGAGCGGGAGGGTGCTCGACGCCGGATGCGGCACCGGGGGGTTCACGCAATGGCTGCGTGACGGCTACCATCCCCACAGGCTGGTCGGCATGGATATAAGCGAGGAGGCTCTCGCCCGCTGCGGTGAAAGGGGCCTGGAGGAACTGCTGCGCTCTTCCGTGGATCACATCCCCCTTCCCGACGCGTCGTTCGACCTGGTGCTGTCCCTCAACGTCCTCTATCATCGCGAGGTCGCGGACGACCTGGAGGCGCTGGGGGAGATGCACCGGGTCCTGGTTCCCGGGGGATTCCTCCTCGTCAACCTGCCCGCTCTCTCCTTTCTGCGCGGCGGGCACGATGAAGCCGTGGGCGGTGTGCGGCGTTACCGTGCTTCCGGCTTGCGCGAGATGCTCTCGCATGCGGATTTCGAGGTGGTCAAGATGACCTATTTCGTCTTCACCCTTGTGCCGCTCATCGCCGCGCACCGCATACGGAGCAGGAGGGACGCCGGTGTCGACGTCGCCTCCGACCTGAGGCTGCCGCCCGCCGCGATAAACCGCGCCCTGGCATCCCTGCTCTCCATCGAGGCTGGATTCGCCATGCGATGCGGTCTCCCTCTGGGCAGCTCCCTCACGGCGCTGGCCCGCAAGGGGTGATGACGCAGCCCTCCTGCCGACCCTGTTCGTCTCCTTCCGTATGCTCATCCGCCCTCGATTACCAATATTTTCTGACGCTGGTGTATATTTATTATGACTGCAGGTGCGATCGGCAAGGAGGTGAAGAAATGGCGGGAGAAGCAAAGGTCCTGACCGTCGCCGCGGTGCAGATGGTCAGCGAGAACGGGAACGTGGAAGGCAACCTGGAACATGCCACCGCCTTCGTCGAGGAGGCCGCGGAAAAGGGAGCGAGCCTCGTGGTCCTGCCCGAGTTCATGCCCAACGGATATATCTACGATAGCGGCATGATGTGGGATACCGCGGAGAGAGAAGGCGGGCCGACCTCGACCTGGATGAAGGAGACCTCGAGCAGGCTGGGGATCTGGTTGGGGGCCGGTTTCCTGGAGGCCGAGGGCGAGGACTTCTTCCTCTCCTTCCTCGTCACCGCCCCCGACGGCGGAGAGGCCGGGCGCGTGCGCAAGCAGACGCCGGCCTTCGCCGAGGCCTTCTTCATAAGAGGAGAGCCGGGACCACACATTATCCAGACCGACCTGGGAAAAATAGGGGTGGGCATATGCTACGAGAACCATCTCTCCTACATGCCGCGACTGATGTACTCCCAGGGCGTGGACCTCATGCTCATGGTACATTCGTCCCCGTCCCCCATGCCCAACCCCCTCTACCCCGCGAAGGCAGTGGAGAAATACGACCGCGACCTCAAGGGGCTTGCGGGTTTCTACGCAGACATGCTGGGCGTACCCGTCATCTCGAGCAACAAGTGCGGCGAGTGGCGTTCTCCCCTTCCCCTGCTGCCTTTTCTTGCCCAGGAATCGAGCTTCACCGGTTTTACCACCATCGCCGACTCGGACGGCGGCATCAGGGCGCAGCTGAACAAAGAGGAAGGGGTCATCGTCGAGGGCGTCACCCTGGATCCCGATCGTAAAGCGGTCACGCCCCCCGCCGGACGCGGGCGCTGGTCGCACAAGGTGCCGTGGCAGATGAACCAGTTCCGCCTCTTCGAGGCCATCGGCGGTCTACAGTACCGCCTCAGCGGCGAGCGCAAGCGCCGTGCCCGGCAGATATCGTCGAGCGCCGCATGAGAGAAGGCCCCCGGAAGCTCTCTCCGGGGGCCTTGCCCTGCGATGTCGCCGGGGCGCCTCCGCTCAGACTTTCTGCAGGTCCGAGGGGACGGGTTGCCCCTTGAACTCGATGCCGCTCCACGGCGGCTCGCCCGTTGCCAGGCACTCCCAGTCCCCAAGCATGTTGTTGAAGACCAGCACAGCCTCGAAGGTCTTGTCGTCCGGGAGGGTTATCTTGACGACCTCCCAGCTGGGGTCCTGTGCGCTCCTCTTCACCAGAGCGATCTTCCATTGCTCCGAGCCGGCGGTGGATTCTCCCTTCGACTGCAGATAGGAGATGACCGCCTGCTTCTGGGCGTCCAGCTTGTCTTCTTCGCTCCCGATCTTGAAGATCGCCTCGTTGCTCTTCCCCGCCGCGTTCTCCACCGTGACCCCGTATGTGTTGGCCTTGAGGTTCGCGGGCACCTTGATGGTTATGGAGGTGTCCGACCATGCCTCCACCTGCGCCGCCTGCGTGCCGAAGAGCACCTTGCCGCCGTCCTGCGTCTTACCGAAACCGCTCCCTCCGATGACCACGCTGTCCCCTGATGCCCCGCCCTCGGGATTGAGGGACGTTATCTTCGGCGCGCCCGCCGCACCTTCGGCCACCTTGAATTCCACCTCGTTGCTGATGCCCTGCTCCGTCTCCACGGTAACGCCGTACGCAGCCTGCGGCATATCGGTGGGTATCTTCACCGTGATCACCGTATCGGCCCAGGCCACGACGGTGACCTCCCTGCCGCTGAAGAACACCACCCCGGTGCCCTGGGTGGACCCGAAGCTCGCTCCCTCGATAACCACCTCGCTGCCGGGAGGACCGCTCTGCGGTTCGAGCGATTTTATCTCCGGCCTTGTCGCCGCCTTGCCACATCCGAAGAGCGACAACATCAACGCAAAGGACAGCACTGATAGCAGTGCTGTGGTATGGATCCTCCTCCTGTTCACGCACTGACCTCCTTCTCGTTCGACGCCATTCTTCCCGGTTATCGGCATCCCCGCCATATACCTTGCGCCTCCTGCACCCACGCTCCGGCTTCCCGTGCCGCCCCTACCCGCCCGGTGTCGCGTGTCGCGTATCGCGTTTCCGCCGCGTCACATACAGGACGACGACTTCGGTTTGAAGGGGCACCGGGCGGGAAAAATAGGGCGTGAGGGAAGCGGCTGATGCGGGTCGCACCAAGGCAGCCGGCATGGATATCGGGAGGTGAGCCTGGATGATAAGCGAGGAGGGAAGCCCTGCTGCGCCGCCCGTTCCCGACGATCAGGAAAAACGGGAAGACGACGCGCGTGCCGAGAGAGCGAAGCTGAGATACGCCCACCTGCCCGGGAACATGAGGATGCTGCTGGAAAGATATCCCGCCCTGGGCATGAGCCAGCACCCAAGGATAGTGCATTTTCCCATGGCCGCCGCGGTGCTCTCGCCCTTCTTCAACCTGGCATACCTGCTCAGCGGTAGAAAGAGCCTGGGGGAGACCGCCTTCCACCTCAACCTCATCGGCGCGGCCAGCGTTCCTCCCGTGGCCCTCTCCGGCGCCGCGAGCTGGTGGATCACTTACCGCGCCCACTGCTTCAGGAACATCAAGGTGAAGGTGGCACTCTCTCCCCTGATGATGGCGGGGTTCACGACAACCACGGTGATGAGATGGCGCAACCCCGCTATCATGGAAGCAGCGGGGACGGGGCGCCGCGTGTACATGCTGCTCTCCCTCTCTATGCCGCTGATGGCCGGGGTGATGGGGTATTACGGGGGCAAGATCGTCCACCGCCATTGACGTCCCCGCCGGACACGCGAGGCGCTCAGATGGGCTCGAAAGCGCCGATGGCCTCCAGTTGGTCGAGCATCTCCAGGTAGCGCCTGTCCCTCCCGGCAAGGATCTCCGCCTCCGCGCGGCCGCCGTAGTCGTAGATCCCTTTTCCCGTCTTCGCCCCGAGGCTCCCCTCCTCCACCTTGCCGGCAATAAACTCGTTCATGAATCCGTAACTCTTCATCACGTCCAGCACGAGGTCGAGGCCGGTGAAGTCCAGGTTCTGGACTACGCCGACGATGGGCAGCCGGATACCCAAACTGTTCTTCACCGCCCGGTCGATGTCCTGCGGCTCCACCAGTCCGCTGCCCAGGAGCTCGAAGACGGCGAGGGCGATCATGTTCTGTATCTTGTTCACGATGAAGGCGCGAGTGAAACCCTTCAGGACCACCGGCACCTTGCCGAGCCTCTGCATGAGAGCCGCCGTGCTACTAACGGCCCCGGGTGCCGTGTCCGGACCGGGGACGACCTCGACCAGCGGCACGATATGCGGCGGGAGAAACCAGTGAGCGATGAGCAGCCTTCCCGGCCTTGCCACCTCTGCGAACGAGAAGATATCGAGCCCCGAGGTGTTGCTGGCGATGATCACTTCCTCCGGGCAAAGCTCGTCGAGTCGCGTAAATACCTCTTTCTTCACCTCCGGCACCTCGGGCACCGCCTCCACCACGAAGTCCACACCCTGCGCCGCGGCCTCCAGGTCGGTGTCTGGATGAATGCGGCCAAGTACCGTCCCGATCTCCCCGCGGCCCACCTTCCCCGCATCGACGAGGGCCCCGAGACCGGACTCGATCAGGCCCATGGCGCGGTCCAGCGCATCCCGGCCAACGTCAACCAGGCCGACCCCGATGCCCGCGCGAGCGAACACAAGCGCTATGGAGTTACCCATCGCTCCCGCCCCCACCACCAGAGCTTTCCGCACGTCCTCAGGACCCATGGGAACCACCTCTCCATCGACGCTGCACTTCTTCGACCCTCTCCGTCCTCTAAAGGCGCATCTCCGCCCTCCTTTTCCGCTACTGAAGATTGTAGCACCCCCCTGGGATCTTCTCGTGCAGAGTCGCGGAGCCGCTGAGGGGCGAGCGGGGGGTCATGCGGGACATCTCCCGCGCGTGCGCGTGCATTCACACGAGAAAAAGCGGGGGAGGGTCTCCCCTCCCCCGCTGCTCTCTCTTCGTGTCCTATGGTATGGCGGCTGAGGCCTCGTTGGATGGCGCGGAGTCAGCTTGCACGGTGGGGAAGCCGGCGGCCGTTGGCGCATAAGGTATCGGCGGCAGGTAGCCCACGGCGTTGGTTGCGAACACGCGGTAGTAGTATGTGGTGCCCGCCTGCACCGCGGTGTCCGTGAACGACTGCGTGCCCGTCCCCGCGCGGTCGGAGGTCCATGCGTTCGCCATGGTATCCCACGGCACGGACATGGGGTCCGTGGTCCTCTGGATTATGAAGTGGGTCTCGTTGGTGGAATTATCGTTCCAGGTAAGAGCGACCTGCGGTCCCGCTTCTGCTACGGCCGCCAGGCCGTCCGGATCCGCTGGTGCGACCCGGGCGGGCGTGAAGACCAGGGTGTGCATCATGTCCATCTCCTCGTGGGAGAGGATGTGGCAGTGCATCATGTACTCCCAGCCGAAGTTAACGAGAGCGTTCGTGAGCAGTCCCTCTACACCGTCGGTGATAACCGGCGTGCCGCCTATATCGAACCACTCGCCCGTCGGCGGGGGATCCATGAGGGGGGCGCCCACCGGCATGCACGGATCTATAGGCCTTATGCTGTCCGGCACCTCGAACGGAAGGTCGGGAGCGTAAGGCCTCACCGCGATGATGGTGTCCTCCAGCGGGTTCACCCTCACCGTCTCCTTCCATCCCAGCTCGTTGGGGTCGGGCGGCATGACCATATTGTCCCAGGCCACCCGGTTTATCAATTGCACGTTGAAGAGGTGGAAGTGCATGGGATGCGTGTCCACGCCGTTGTGGGTTATCTTCCAGATCTGGGTCTCGTCACCGGGCAGAGGCTCGGAGGGCGTGATGTTGTCTATGGTGATGTCCACGGGCGGGGAGCTGAACGGGTAAAGGATGAAGTTCTGGTTCTGAGACCCCGTGTTGGGCAATTCGAGGCCCAGGAACCCGGCCATCCTCCCGTAATCCATGTCGAAGGCCTCCCCCATCTCGTCCTGGATGGCCTTGGGCTCAAACGGGATGGTCACCGTCGCTCCCGAGATGGTCTGGAACGTCTTCTCGAACTCGAAGATCCTCACGTACGGATCCGCCGTGAAATCGGCGTTGTAAGCCGAGTTGTAGGCGGAACCGGGCACGAGGATGGGGTCCTGGCTCGACGCGAATACCCCCGGTTTCGTATCCTTCTCAGCCCATACCGCCATTAGCGCATCTACGTTGTAGGGGGCGGGATTGGGAGCGGCGGCCACCTTTATCTGCATGATGGTACGAGTATTGGAGCCGTAGCCGGCCACGGTCTCGGGCGCGCCCCCCGTGTCGGTCTGATCGGGAGCGCCCGTGTAGTAGTCGTAACGCGGGTCGCCCGCCGGGAACGGCGCCGGGCAGTCGTTGTAGAGTATTAAGGTCTTGCCGGCATAGGCCGAGAAGTCGACGATGACGTCGGCCCGCTCGGCCGGCCCCAGGAGAACGGTCTTGTCGGTAACGTTGCCGACGTTGAACAGCGTCGGATCCATCTGCCAGGCGATGGGTTGATTCGGTATCACCGCGGGTGCCGGCAGGAACCCTCCTTCCGTGCCTATCTGTATCCAGTCCGGACCGGCTGTGGCCGGATCGGGGACGCCGCCCTCCCTGCCGTCGGTCGGCCAGGCCTCTGGGAATCCCTCGGTGGCGTTGGCCGGAACCATCTTGACCTCGGTGTCCGTCCTTCCGTCCGGTGTGACCACCGTGGGATCGGCCTCGTAGAGCTGCAGGTTGAAGAAGCGGTCGTTAGCGATACTGAGGACGCGGAAGCGGTACGCCTTGGGCTCGACCGTCAGGCTGGGATAGGCGGTCCCGTTCACCAGCGGCGTGTCCATGAAGGACTCCATGACGCCGGAGACGTCGGGCACTCCGGGGATGGTCTCGTTCTCCCAGGGAGCGTTGACCGGGTCGTAGTAAGGGTTCGGGACCGGCCCGTACTTTATGTTGTCTGTCGGCGGCCAGAACCAGGGCCCGTAGTGCCAGCGCGCGAAGGCGTTGAAGCCGCCGGGGTCGGCCGGGTTCTGGTTGGGCATGTAGACGTGGGGGAACCACAGGTTGCCCATGCCGCCCCACAGGGCCGGATCCCAGGTCGGGTCCTGCCAGGCCAGCTGCTCGGCGTCGGGCACGAAGGTCTTGTCCTGGATGACCAGGGGGATCTGCTCCTCGGGGATGACCTTGACCAGGCCCGGGTTCACGCCGGAGACGTTGGTGCCGTAGATGAGGTCCTTCTCCACCTGGTCCTCGATGATGTAGGGTGCGGCCTGACCGGCGTAGACGTTCAGCCGGGTGATACCCCAGGCATGGTCGTGATAGAACTGCAGCCTGGCGCTCTGCTGGTTGGTGTAGAAGAAGGTCATGGAGCCGTCACCGGGATCCGGCATGTCGGGGACATTCGCTGCGCTGACGCCCCTGGGGTAGCTGGTGTTCTCGCCGGCGGGGGTGATCCACTGGTGTGGCGTGCCGTCGCTGATCCAGGGGGTGAAACCGCCGTGCAGGTGCACTGCCGCGCGGTTCTGCGTGTACAACTCGGCGATGTCGCCCAGGACGGTCGCGGGGCCGCCCGGGTCTTCATCGAGGGTGACCCGGAAGTGCATCGCGTCCAGTCCGTCGGCGAGCACGGTGAAGTCGCCGTTGTAGGCGGCGGGCTCGAAGTCCTTGAACTTGACCCGCATGCCGGCCTGGAAGGTATGGGCCCCCATGGTCATGACCTCGATGGTGGCGCCGGTCCCGCCCACCTGCATGGCGTGCATGGGCATGGCCATATTCGGGCCCATCCCCGCGCCCATCATGGTGGTGTCCACGGGCAGGAAGAGATCGCCGCCTTCGCCCGTCGGGAGGTTGTTGGTGAACTTCACGCGCACCGGTCTATCCCTCTGCGATACGATCATGGGCCCGAGGTAGTTGAACACGCTCACGGTGGGGTCCGACGTGTTGGTCTGGCGGTATCCCTGCAGCGTGGTCGGAGGCAGGTCGGAGTGCAACTGCTCCGTATATTCGCCCAGCTCTATCTCGTAGTAGTCGGAGCCGGGATAGGTGGTCGTATCGGGGATCGCCACCGGTATATACTGCCCCAGGTTGTTGGCGTTCGCAACCCCCAGACCCGGGAGCGTGTCCACGAACTTCCTCATGCCCGTGCCCGCGACCACCGTCTTCCTGGCGGGTATGACGGACGAGCTGGCCTCGGGCAGGCCGATCACGTCGTGGCCGCCGTCCCAGGCGCCCTTATAGTTGAAGTACATGGGCCGCTCGGCCACGATCTGCTGGCCGTTGGTGCACTCCACCTTGGCGCTGAAGTCGTGAGCCACGTCGTCGGCGCTCCCCAGGGTGTTCAGGGGCAGGACCGTCGCCCGGGAGTTGGGCATGACGTTCAAAGACTCGGTGGCCGTGGTGGCGTCGCCCTTCATGTAGGTGATGGTGACGTCGGCCGCCGTTCCGCCCGGGTTCTGAATGCAGATGTAAGGCTCGAAGTTGGGGCGGGTCGTGCCCTCGGCAAAGAAGAAGGCGGTGGAGGTGACCTTCGTCCCCACCACGTCATGGCCGCCGTCCCAGGCGCCCTTGTAGTCGAAATACATGGGCCGCTCGGCCAGTATCTCCTGGCCGTTGGTGCACTCCACCCTGATACTGAAGTCGTGGATGTGGTCGTCGGCGACGCCAAGGGTGCTGGCGGGTATGGCGGTCATGCGCGAGTTGGTGGGGACGGTCATCAGCTCCGTAGCTATGGTGCCGTTGCCCTTCATGTAGGTTATAAGCACGTCGGCGTCCAGTCCGCTCGGGTTCTGGATGGAGATATAAGGCTCGAAGCCGGGGCGGGTGGTGCCCTCGGCGAAGAAGAAGGCGGTGCCGGTCTCCGTCGCCCCCACCACGTCGTGCCCGCCGTCCCAGGCGCCCTTGTAGTCGAAGTACATGGGCCGCTCGGCCACGATCTGCTGGCCGTTGGTGCACTCCAGCTTGGCGCTGAAGTCGTGGACGTGGTCGTCCGCGACGCCAAGGGTACCCGAAGGGATGACGGTGCTGCGGGAGTTGGCCAGGACCGTCAGGGTCTCGGTAGCCGTGGTGGCGTCCCCCTTCATGTAGGTGATGGTCACGTCGGCCGCCGTTCCGCCCGGGTTCTGGATGCAGATGTAGGGCTCGAAGCCGGGACGGGTCGTGCCCTCGGCGAAATAAATCACGGAGCTGGTCCCCGTCGCCCCCACCACGTCGTGGCCGCCCTTCCACATGCCCTTGTAGTCGAAATACATGGGCCGCTCGGCCACGATGCTCTGCCCGTTGGTGCACTCCACCTTGGCGCTGAAGTCGTGGGCCACGTCGTCCGCGCTGCCTAGGGTGCTGGCGGGCATGGTGGTCAGGCGGGAGTTCGCGGGCACCACCAGGGCCTCGGTGGCCGTGGTGGCGTCACCCTTCATGTAGGTGATGGTGACGTCCGCATCGGTGCCGCCCGGATTCTGGATGCAGATGTAGGGCTCGAAGCCGGGACGAGTGGTGCCCTCGGCGAAGTAGAACACCGTGGTCGCGGCCGGCGGTACGGGCTCGGGGGGAACGTCGATCACCTCGGGCAGCGGGCTGTTGGCGTAGTTAGGCATGCCGAAGTAGTCGGGCGTGTCGCCCGGCCCGATGGCGGCCGTAGCCGCCGCCGTATACTCGGGCCCCGCCTCCAGGCCCGCCGCCTTCGCATTGTCCGCGGCGGCCTGCCTCTGCTCCTGGGTCACCCTCGTATCGGCGGGACGCTTGATCTCGCCGCCGTCCTGCGCTGAAGCGGACGTGCCCGCGCCATTGCCGCTGGACGCCATGAGCAAACATAACGACAATAGCATCACCACCAGCGCAGTCTTTCTCAGCCTGTGTCTTCTCATCTTCCAGCACCTCCGTCTTTGCTCGTGCCGGAGGGATAGTAGATTATCCATCGTGCGTTTCCCGCGATGCGACTATCCCTCTCTTCAGCCATCTTACGGCCCATGATTCCCCCGGGCTGTTTCCTTAAACATACTTTTTTTACATGTTTTCACCAGGGCTTTTATGCGTGGCGTGCAGGAATAACGGCTGCGGTAAGGCGCGCGGCGCGGGAAGACAGCGGCGCGTTCTCGCTGGTGCACGGGGAGGTGGAGGGGGTGCCGGGGGTCAAGCGCACGCGATCGCCGTTCACGCCTCAAGGCAGCGAGGTTCCAGTGCCGCAGAGCCGTCCCCTGGCACCATATGAAGCGTGGGGACGCGGATCCCCCCGGCGCAGGCGGCCGCCGGATACCCCGACCTCTCAGCGGCGGGGCCGGTACGTTATGAGGAGCCGGCCCCGTATTTCTCGCTCACCAGCTCCTTGAGTTCCCGGTAGTGCACCTTGCCCGTGATGAGGCGCGGCAGTTCGTCCACGAAGATCACGTACTTGGGGGCTTTGTAGTCGGCGAGGCGTTCCTTGCAGAAGGCCTTCAGCTCCTCCTCGTCCAGCTCCGCGCCCTCCCTGGGCTGGATGACGGCGGTCACCGCCTCGCCCCAGCGCTCGTGGGGCACGGAGGTCACCCCGGACAGCTCCACGCCGGGATGCTGGTTGAGCACCTCCTCCACCTCCTCGGGGAAGACTTTCTCGCCTCCGGTATTGATGCAGCCGGAGCCCCGGCCGATGAGGTGGATGTGCCCGCGCTCGTCCACCATGCCCATGTCGCCGGTGAAGATGTAGGTCCTCCCCCCCACCTTGCGGTAGGTGCGGGCGCTCTTCTCCGCGTCGTGAAAGTAACCGGATGATCCCTGGTGCTCCCTCGCCACGGCGACCTCGCCGATCTCCCCGGCGCTCACCTCTCTCCCGTCCTCATCGAGCACCTTCACCGTCTCGCTCACCTTGAACACCGTCTTGGCCAGCTCCCGGTCCGCGGCGGTGTAGGGCGTGATGGAGATATAGTGCCCTTCCGTCGAGGCCAGGACATCGAGGATGACCAGCCTGGGGAGGTGGCGGAAAAGGCGTTCTTTAACGTCGACGGACAGGGCCATGCCGCTGGTGAGGATGACCGCCAGCGAGCTCAGGTCGTAGCTGCGGCCTTCCGCGGCCGCGCGGTCGAGTTCATCGGCCATGGGGCGGCACTGGCCGTCGCCCACCGCCACCAGCACGTTGGCGCGGGTCTTCCCCAGGGTCTCCATCATCTCCACCACGTCGAAGGCCTTCGAGGGCAGGAGGACGCTGGTGAAGCCGCCGATCATGCCGATGATTGCGTGGTTGTATGCCCAGGCGTGCATCATGGGGCTGGCCAGCAACATCCTCACCTTGCCGCCGCTCAAGCGGGACATGATACCCAGAAAGGCGCGTATCACCGGGTAGGGGGATCTGTCGATGAAGGGGCCGGCGTGCTTGCCCACGGTCGATACCACCTTGCGCGCGGCGTCGCGGGAGAGGAGCCAGGGCAGGAAACGGGCTGTGCCGGGTATCTTCACGGCCTTCTCGATTCCCTCGAAGATGGAGGGTGGGGCCTGGGCGATCTCCTTGAGGCCTCCCGCGAGGTTCCTGATCATGGCCTCCAGGGGAGCGCTCAAGACCTGGTCATGGGTATAGATCACTCCTTTGGGGTACCCGGTCGTCCCCCCGGTGTACATGAGCACCACGATGTCGTCGTCGCGAAAGGTGTCCCAGCACAGGTCGGGGTGCGTGGGCGGCCTGCCGGGAAAGAGGTCGGAGTAGTTGAGCATGCCCTCGACCCGGCGCTCTCCGATGATCACGTAGTGCCTGACCCCGGGCAGCTCCGCGCGCAGGTTTATCATGCGGTCGGCCAGGTCCTCGTTGAAAAAGACGGCGGTCATGCCGGCGTCCTCGATGACGTGCTTCAGTTCCCACTCCTTGAACTTGAAATTCAGGGTGACCGCGCGGGCGGCGATCTTCCATGCCGCGGCGGTCACCTCGAGGAAAGCCGGCGTGTTGTACTCCGCTATGCCCACGTTCTCATCGCGCTTTATCCCCAGCTCCAACAAGGCATGGGCAAGGCGGTTGGACTGTTCGTCGAATTCCCGGTAGGTTATCGTGCGGTCACCATAGATCATAACCGGGTAGCGAGCGAAGCTCCGGAGCATGGCGGTGTAAAAGCCGTTGAAGTCGGTCATTGTCTTTCCCCCTTCCGTTTCTTCCCTTCCTGCCACGCCGGCGGCGTGCCCGCACGCCCGCGGCGCCTCCCATGCCTGCCCCCCGACGCCAATATTCTACCACTCCCGGGCACGATCGCCCTCGCAGCGCCAGAGGCCCCTGCGCCCTTCATCCACGTCTTGCTGCGATAATCATGGGGCTTTCCCCTGGTGGATCTACCCTCAGACGGCGATCTTTCCATGACCGTTACCCCGCCCTGGCGGCCTCCCGGCAGCGGAAAACGCCCTTTCGCGGGATTTACGTGGACTCAAAGGAAATAAAAGCCAATAAATATAGTGGTATGCGGTACGCGGTACGCGGCAAACAGGGAGTCCGCGACGATGAAGAGGATAGCTTACATAGAGGATGACCCCGACATGGTCGAACTCGTATCCATGATCCTCGAGAAACACGGCTACCAGGTGGACGGTTTCACGGAGAGCCGCGAGATAATGCCGCGCCTGGAGTCCGTAAAGCCGGAGCTCATCCTCCTCGACCTGATGATGCCGCACGTCGACGGCCTCGAGCTGTACGAGGAGATCAGGAGCCGGGACGGCATGGAGGAGACACCGGTGGTCATAATATCCGCCATGAAAAGAGCGGTCACGGAGATAGAACGGCAGGGCACCATGAAGGTCGAGGCCTGCCTGGTCAAACCCTTCACCATCGTGGAACTGCTCGATACCGTCAAGCGCATAATCGGAAGGGCGTGAGCCTCCTGACTGAAGCGAGTATGAAAACATGAAAAAGGCTCCCCGCGCGAGCCTTTTCTTCTTGTCATCTTCGCTGCCAACCACCCTCGACAGGGATCCTCCTCCTTCCAGGCAAGGCCGATCCGGCTCCCTTCACCCGGACGGCCAGCAGCCCGCCACGTTCACATCGTCGTCCTCATCAACTCCTGGATATCCGCCACCGTACGGGAGAGAAGAAGGCCGGGGGGGTCGCGTTACAGGTCCTGCACCAGGACTTCCAGGGCCTCTATGTCCGGCGTTCCGATCAGCATCGCCGCGAACTTCTTGATCTGTTCCTGCATGAACCCGCTCTCCTGGGCCGCAATCAGCTTTTCCCTGTCCTCCCAGAGGGTGATGGAGATACCCCTGCCGGAACTGCGGTCCCCAAGCAGTATCGCGCCGACGCCTCCGTCTCTTGCCTTGACCGCTGGCGCGACACTCTCCTCGTAGATCTTGATCGCCTTGTCCACGCGGTAAACGTCGATCAGTACCGTAATCACGCGTGCCTCCATTTTGCCCCCCTTTCCGGGAACGATCCCCTCCTGAACCGACTGCCTTAACGATCTACCCAATAGCGATTGTATCCACTCGCGGGATTATCAAACACGGCCTGGTATCGAGGATGACGTGGGTCCGCCCGTTTGCCTTGATTGTGATAGATTGTTCCACATGGGGTCGTGCATCAGTCGAGGCATGCCCGAACCGGGCGAAGACCCTCTTCGGGATGGTTCTTGCTGCCGATCAGCGGATGGAGCGGCCGATCGGCGGGCCGGAGTGCGGCCGAATGGCGGTATTATGGTAAACCGCCCATGCAAGCAAAGGGCATCAGGTTCATATGAAGAATATCGGTTATTTCTACTGGTCGGGCCGTGACCGAATCTATTCACACCCATAAGGAGATTTCCCGAAATGGACATTCCACGCATCTTCAACGTCACCGAAAGCGCTCACCGCATCCACGATCCACTCACACCCGAAAAGCTCGCCACTCTCGGCGCGGCGCTGCGCCTGGAGCCGGGGACCCGGGTGCTCGACCTCGGCAGCGGTTCGGGGGAGATGCTGTGCACCTGGGCACGCGATCACGGAGTCGTCGGCACCGGCGTCGACATGAGCCGGCTGTTCACCGAGCAAGCGAGACTCCGCGCCGAAGAACTCGGCGTCGCCGATCAAGTCGGGTTCATCCATGGCGATGCCGCCGGCTACGTCTCGGACGACAAGGTCGGTGTGGCGGCCTGCCTCGGTGCCACGTGGATCGCTGGGGGAGTCACCGGCACTATCGAGCTTCTGGCGAAGAGCCTCCGCACCGGAGGGATCATCCTCGTCGGCGAGCCCTACTGGCGGCAGTTACCGCCGACGGAAGATGTTGCCAGGGGGTGTCTTGCCGGCTCTATCTCCGACTTTCTCACGCTCCCGGGACTTCTCGCCTCTTTCGGCCGCCTTGACTACGACGTCGTGGAAATGGTTCTGGCGGACCAGGACGGCTGGGACAGGTACGAGGCGGCCAAGTGGCTCACCATGCGCCGGTGGCTTGAAGCCAATCCCGGCGACGAGTTCGCGAAAGATGTTCGAGCCAGACTGACCTCGGAACCCGAGCGCTACGCCGCCTACACGCGTGAATACCTGGGTTGGGGCGCGTTCGCGCTGATGGCGCGGTGATGAGTTGTGGCGTCCGCATCTGGTTTCTATTCTTCGGCTGGCTACTCTTTAAGTTCAAGTCCTGGGTTTATTATATACAGGGCTCCAGGAGGAGCCCTGTATTTCTGGTAGCGCATGTGCGCTCGCGTCCAACTGCATAACTCCCAGGTCTTTCGCTGAGCGGTTATCGGCGCAAATGGGAACTATCGAACTCAGACGGGCTGGACACGGCAGCGAGCAAGATACATGGCCGGGCACGAATCTCTCGGTGTCTCTCTTGTGGTATTGTAGATATTGGGAATAAAGAGGGGGGGTCAGAAATGGCGAAGCTGGACATCGAAGAGATCGAACGCAGGAAAACCGAGAGGAAGGAACTGCTGCAGTCCTCCCTGGAACGCCTGCTGCCGCAGCTGGAGAGTATAGGAGCGGTAAAGGTAGTGGTTTTCGGCTCTCTCGCGGATGGGACCACACATTCCAGAAGCGACCTGGATATCCTGGTGGTCATGCCGCAGGAACGCTCGGGTAGAGAATGGTCCCGTATTATTTATTCAGAGATCGACCGGGCTGTAGCCTCGGATATCCTGGTGTTCAATACCGTCGAGCTGACCGAAGAGGTCGAGGCCAACGTATTCCTGCAGCAGGCCCTGGAAGGCGGGAGGACGGTCTTTGAAAAGGATGCCTGAAGAAGAGGCGCGGCGCTGGCTCCTGCAGGCCATGGACGAATTCGCAGATGCCGAAGACCTGCGCAAGCGGGAACGGTTCTACCTCGCCCTGTTCCATTTCCAACAGGCTGCGGAGAAGGCACTTAAAGCTTACCTTTATCTGAAGTTGGAGGAGCCCGACGTCTTCAGGACCCATTCAGTGGCGGAGCTGATAGAAGCGGCGGAGAAAGTAGACCCCGTTTTCTCCCGCATGAAAAGGTCCAAATCACTGGATGGATATCATATCCCCACGCGGTATCCCAACGGCCTCCCCGGTGGCGTTCCGTCCCGGTTCTACGACGATCCCGCCGAAGCCGAGGAGGCGGAAAGCCTGGCAAGGCAGGTCATAGAGGCGGTCAAGGCAGCGTTCCCCGACGGCGCATAGCCGCGAAGCGCTGTCTTCCCCGCCCCTTCGCGCCGGTGATCACCTTTTCATCTCAAGCAAGCCCCCTCTCCCGCTCCTGTTTTAGCCCCCCCAGCGGGTATATACATCTCTGGGCACTGTTTCATGCTGCGGGCTTTACGCGAGCTTTGCGCCTATGGGGGGTGATATATGGGTACTCGGGCTGAACGGATCGAGATAGGAAAACGAGGCGATCAGGGGGGTGTTGAGAGGGGGGGTATCGCCATGAAGACAGTGGAGGCAAGCGTCCATGTCCAAGCTCCGATCGATCGTGTATTCGATCTCATGATCGATACAGAAGGCTGTCCTGCATGGTTAAAAGGTGCGAAAAAGGCAAAACTGCTCAAGGAGGGGAACGATGCTCGCTATGGGGTGGGCGCAATCAGGAGTATCCGCCTTTCGGGCATCTCCTTCGCAGAGGAGATCGTGAAATACGATCCACCTGATTCATTCGACTACAAGGCTCAGAAGTGCACGCTGCCGATGAAGCACGAGTTGGGCCGCATGGAGTTCGTTCGTAGCGGAGACGGCACTGACGTTCACTGGATAAGCCGCGCCAGGGGCAAACACATCGGGCGCCTGCTTGAACCCTTAATGAGTCGGGCGATGACAAAAAGCTTCCAGGATATATTGGGACAGCCAAAAGCGGCGATCGACTCCTGAAGGTAGCTTTTACTAACAGGCGAAGATCGCGAGCCTCACGCAACTGATTGTCCACACCAATGAAAAGGCCCCTTGCGGGGCCTTTGTTGCTGGTAGCGCATGCGGGATTCGAACCCGCGATCTCCGCCTTGAGAGGGCGGCGTCCTAGGCCAACTAGACTAATGCGCCACGCATTCGATATTCAATTCTGGCTGGGGGAGAAGGATTCGAACCCTCACAACGAGATCCAGAGTCTCGCGTCCTACCATTAGACGATCCCCCAGGGAATGTCCTTGGCTATGATAGCATAAGGCCTGTTGGGGCTCAATGTCGCATCATGGCTGTATCTTGACGACGGTGCGTCCCTTGGAGGCCTTGGCGAGGAGGAGCTGGATCCTTTCTTCCACCTCTTCCAGGCTTACCTCCGCCGACAGCTCCTCGAGGTTGTCCAGCTTCCACTCCCCCGCCAGCTTCTCCCAGACCTCCAGGCGGGGCTCCATGGGGCATTCAACCGAGTCCACGCCCAGGAGGCTGACGCCGCGCAGGATGAAGGGATAGACGTTGAGGTCCAGCTCGTGTCCCGCGGCGTTGCCGCAGGTGGTCACGAAACCTCCGTATGCGGTGGATTTGACCACGGTGGCCAGGACGTTCCCTCCCACGGTGTCTATGGCGTTGGGCCAGACCGGCTTGAGCATGAGCTTGCCCGAGGTGTCGTCCACCTCCGAGGCGGGTATGACGCGGGACGCCCCGAGGTCTTCGAGCTTTTTCTCGTATTTCGCGAACTCCGACTCGTCCATGAGCCCGGCGGCGGCCACCACGGTGTAACCCAGCTTGGCCAGGATGCGCATGGCTATGCTGCCCACGCCGCCGCTTGCTCCCGTCACCAGCACCTCGCCGTCCCCCGGTTTTACGCCCGCCGTGGTCAGCCTCCTCACCGAGAGAGCGGCGGTGAAGCCGGCCGTGCCGTAGATCATGGACTCCTTCAGCGTGAGCCCGGCGGGCAGTCTCACCACCCAGGCGGCGGGGACGCGGATAAACTCGGCCAGGCCTCCCGAGGTGTTCATGCCCAGGTCGTAGCCGGTCACCAGCGCCTCGTCTCCCGGGGAGAAGCGGCCGCTCGCGTCCTCCTCCACCGTGCCCGCGGCGTCGATGCCGGGGGTGTGGGGAAAGTTCCTGGTCACGCCGCGGTTGCCCGAGGCGGAAAGCGCGTCCTTGTAGTTCACCGAGCTGTAGAGGACTCTTATCACCACGTCGCCCTCGGGGAGGTCCTCGATGTTCCTCGTCTCTATGCTGCGCGTGAAGGTCTTGTCCTCGCCCTCCCGCGACACCAGCGCCTTGAACGATTTGTTCTCCATGTCACCCCTCCAGGTCTGATAACGTGAACCTTTTAAGCCGCCATTTATCATATCAAATACCTCTCGTGCATCAACCCGCACCCCGGGTGGCAGGACAGCGGTGACCACCAGGTAAGCCGCGGCCCGTCAACCGTCGCAGGAACGTGTGCCCTTATCGGGCCCTATGCGTTGCCGATCACCAGGACGGTCATGGAGTGAGGGGGAATGGACAGCTCGAGGCTGGAGCCCGCGACCGGCAGCTCACCCTGGTCGAGCCGCACCTCGCGGTCGGCCGGCGAGGAGGCCGTAAGGGATTTCGTCCTGGCCCACAGCACGAGGAAGCCCGGCCATTGACGGCCAGAGCCTCCCGCATGGTGAAGACCGCCCGATAGGTCTGGGACGGCTTCCACCAGATGTTCCACTCATCCAGAGCCAGGCTCGTAGATGCACTTGCCCAGGTTCTCGATGAAATGCCCGTAGAGCAGCGGGCTTATGTTCTGCCGCGCCTCCCCCGCCTCCAGGATGACTCTTGCGCGCATCTCTCCCCCCCTCGATTACAGGTATGCTCCTCCCCGCTCTTCCTCAAACCATTACCCATGACCGCCGCTTATAGTTCGATCAGCTCGTTGATGGCGGGCACGCGCACCTGCGCCTGTACGCCCCGCCGGCGCAGCTCCGCCTCGAAGTCGCCCAGGTCGATGAAACGGCTCAGGGGCGGGAAGAAATCGTCGTGATGATGCGGGATGATGATGGAGGGCCTGACCCTGCGCACTAGGTCGGCCGCCACCTCGCAGATGTCCGTCCTTCCCTGCACGGGCACGAGGAACACATCCACCTCGGCGTTGAGGTCCCATGGAAGGCAGGCGCTGCCCATATGAAAGAGCTTCTTGCCCTCCACCTCGATATACCACCCCAGCACCTGTCCACAGGGGTATTTCGTCGTGCTCACACCGGCCAGTTCCCCGAGGCACGTCAGGCATCTGCGCGCCGTGGAGAGCATCAGGGGGATGTCGAAGGTCACGTGCCGAGCGGGCACGGCGGTGACGCGGAAAGGCCCCACCTCGAAGGACTCCCCTCCCCACTGAGGACGCAGCTTCGTCCAAGGCACGCCATGGGCGGCCAGGGACTGGCAGACCAGGGGTGAGGCATAGACGAGCGCTCCCGTTACCTCTACGATGGCGGGGACGTCGTAAGCGTGGTCGAAGTGCCCGTGGGTGAGCAGCACCGCCTCGGCCCCCGGGAAGTCCCCGGGGCTCAGTTTCTGCACGGGATCAGACCTGGGGTTCCGGGTGAAGTACGGGTCGATGAGCGGGGAATGGGGGCCGCTCAGGATCTCGAACCCGGCCGTGCCCAGCCAGCGCAACCGCATATCGTCCTCCTTCCCGCGGTCAGCCCTCCATTATCAACAACGGGGGTCAGGCCTCCACGGCCGATCCGTCGATATTATCGGTCTTGCTCCCCGCCAGCCTCCAGGGCGCGGGCGATACGCTGCATGCACTTCTCCCGTCCCAGTATGTGCATGGACTCGAACAGGGGCGGGCTTACCCTGCTCCCGGAGACGGCTACGCGGATGGGCTGGAAGGCCTTGCGCGGCTTTATCCCCATGCCTTCCGCCGTGGCGCGCAGGGCCTCCTCGATGGAGGCCGAGTCGAAACGGTCCAGCTCCAGCAGACGCTTCCCCGTTTCCCTGAGGATGGCCTGGTTTTCCTCCCCCCGCAGCAGTTCCTTCGCCTCTTCCTCCGCCTCCACCTCGCGGAAGAGGAATGCGACCAGGGGGACGGCGTCGGACAGCACCTTCATGCGCTCGCGTATGAGGGGCGCGGCGCTCAGCATCCTTTCCAGCGCCTGCTCGTCATCCTCCTCCGCCAATCCCTCCCGCGCCAGGAAGGGCATGAGGGCGCGCGCCAGGTCCTCGTCGCCCATGGCCATGATGTACTGGGCGTTCATCCACAGCAGCTTGTCGTCGTCCCACACGGCAGGCTTCGAGCCCACCCGCTCCAGGCCGAAGTTCGTCACCAGGGTACGGCGGTCGATGATGGTGGTGGCATCGTCCAGGGACCACCCCAGCAAAGCCAGGAAATTTACCATGGCGTCGGGGAGGAACCCCTCCTCGCGGAAGCGGCCCACCGCCACGTCCCCGTGCCGCTTGGAGAGGGGCTTGCCGTCCTGCCCCACGATCATGGGGAGGTGGGCGAAGGCGGGCTCCGCCGTGTCCAGGGCCCGGTAGAGCAGGATCTGTTTGGGTGTATTGGGGAGGTGGTCGTCGCCGCGCACCACGTGGCTTATCTCCATGTCCCTGTCGTCCACCACCACCGCGAGGTTGTAGGTGGGAGTGCCGTCGCCGCGCAGCAGCACGAAGTCCTCTATCTCGGCGTTGTTGAAGGTGATGTCGCCCCTGATGGCGTCCCTCACGACAGTCTCTCCCTCCGGCACCAGGAAGCGCAGGGCGAATGGCCTGCCTTCCTGCTCCATGCGATGCGTTTCCTCGGGGGGGATGGAGCGGCAGCGGCGGTCGTACATGGGGCTGCGCCCCTCCGCCACCGCTTTTTCGCGCCGCGCCTCCAGTTCCTCCGGCAGGCAGAAACAGCGGTAAGCCTTGCCTTCCTCCAGCAGGCTGCGTGCCGCCTTGAGGTAAAGTGTCGCGCGTCCGGTCTGGCGATAGGGCCAGTGGTCCCCTCCCGTCTCCGGCCCCTCGTCCCAGTCCAGCCCCAGCCAGCGCATGTCCTCCAGGATGGCCTCGATGGCCTCCTCGGTGGAGCGGGAGATATCGGTGTCCTCGATGCGCAGGACGAAGGCGCCGCCGAAGCGGCGCGCCAGCAACCAATTGTAGAGCGCGGTGCGCGCGCCTCCCACGTGGAGGTAGCCCGTCGGGCTGGGCGCGAAGCGCAGTCGCAATGATCTCTCCCCTCGTTTTTCCAGTTCCGGCGATGGACATATGATATCACAGCCCCGCGCGCACCGATGCGGGGTACGGTCGATGTCACTGCCAACACATAAAGTAATGACTACTTGCAGTCGTAATTTATTTCGAAGGAGGGCTTCATGCTGCCGCGAATCATCATCCACAACCAGGTAAGCGTGGACGGGCGTTTCGATTGGATCGTGCCGGACCTGGCGTTGTTCTACGGCATAGCCGCCTCGTTAGGGGAGGATGCCACCCTCGCGGGTTCGAACACCGTCTTGGCTGGCTATCCAGACGAGGCGACCTGGCTTAGCCTGGACGCGGAGTACGAGCCGACCCGGCGTGAACCGGACTCTTCCCTCCCCCTCCTGGCGGTCCCGGACAGCCGGGGCCGCATCAGGGTGTGGCACCTGCTGCGGCAGGAGCAGTACTGGCGTGACGCGGTAGCGCTGGTATCCAGCTCCACTCCGCGGGACTACCTGGACTACCTGGAGAGACTGCGCGTGGACTATATCGTCGCCGGCGACGACCACGTGGACATGCGGGCCGCCCTCGAGGAACTCAATGCGCGTTACGGTGTGAAGGTGGTGCGCGCCGACTGCGGCGGCACCCTCAACGGCGTGCTCCTGCGCGAGGGGCTGGTGGACGAGGTGAGCCTGCTCATCAGCCCCAGCCTGGTGGGTGGAACGGAGGTGCGCTCGATCTTCATCGCCCCGGAGTTCGAGGCGGCCAGGGGGGTCATCGACCTGAGCCTGCGGCGTATGGAGAGGCTGGAGGGCGACGTGGTCTGGCTGCTCTACCAGGTCAAGCAGGCCTCACGGCGGGGGCAATAAGCCTGGCGGCGGCCCGGGAAGGTCGGTGAGGGGCGGGCGGAAGGCCTCCCCTTCCTCCCCGTCCGCCGCCCGTGGGCTAACCGTTGCCTCATCTCGTGCGTCCCCCTCCCTCAACTCCAGGTAGGTAATCGTCCACAGCGAGGACCTGAAGCACTGCGTGCCCGTCTGTATGATGACGAGGCCTCCGGCGAGGATCAACCAGACAGCTGCGCGGATAAGCCAGCGCAGGGGCGCGAACCCGATGGGGTCCACGAGCTGCCCCGCCGCCCACGGCAGCAGGGCGGATAGCGGCCAGGCGATTGCCACGAAGGCGATGTCCACCGCCAGGACCTGCAGCCAGGCCACCACGCACCTGCTGCTGTCGGCGCGGAACAGCCTCCATCCCTCGCGCCATGCCCCAGGTATCCCCCTCTCCCACAGCAAGCTGCAACGGGCCGCCAGCGTCGCCGTGATCCCGGCGAACACGCTCGCCGCCACCAGCAGGCAGAACCACAGCAGCAGGGCCAGGAGGTAGAGGAAGATGTGATCCAGGTCGGGATCCCACCTGTCCCACAGCGCGATCATGAGCGACGGGAGGTAGATGAGAGCGATGCGCAGCGCGTCCCAGGGGAGCAGGGTGACGGCAAAGGGAAGGTACCCGTGGCGCGAGGCGGAGAAGGCGCCATCGAAACGCGGCACGTTACCCCTCTCCCCATCCGCCACCTGCCTCACCAGCACCATCTCTCCCAGGTAGCCGACGGCCTTGATCGCCAAGAAGGCGGCCAGCGCGGCGGCTACGAAGGCGATCAAGGCGGCGGCATCCCCCAGCACAGCCCCCACCGACCTCTCCCATCTCTCGCCCAGGGACTCCGGGCCCCAGTCGAAGACCAGCCACCACGCCTCGGAGAAGGCCAGGGCGGCGATGAGCCCCGCGGCCCACAGCCCTTTTTCCTCCAGCGCGTACCTTATCGCCCGCCTGTAATCCTGTTCCATGTGACTCCCCTGCTAAGCGATGACAATATGCCTATCGGCATCGGCGGTCCGGCGGGAAAGGCCGGTTTCGGCTCCGGGAGAAGAGACCACCGCGGGATACGGGATGCGGTCAGACCACGGCGTTCCTGAGGGTGTCGAGTCCCGAGATGGCCACCTCGACGGTGTCGCCGGGGCGCATCTCCCCCACCCCGGAGGGAGTACCGGTCATGATCACGTCACCCGGCAGCATGGTCATGATGCGCGAGACGAAGCTCAGCAGTTCCGCCGGGCCGAAGGCCATGTTGGCGGTGTTCGAGGACTGGCGCACCTCGCCGTTGAGCCTGAGCTCGATGGCCATGCTCGAGGGATCGACGTCCGTCTCGACGAAGGGGCCCAGGGGGCAGAAGGTGTCGAAGCTCTTGGCGCGCGTCCACTGCCCGTCCTTGGCCTGCAGGTCACGGGCGGTGACGTCGTTGCCGCAGGTGTAGCCGAGCACGTAGGCGGGCACTTCCTCGGGCGTGATGCCCCGGCATTCCCTGCCGCACACCAGCACCAGCTCCGCCTCGAAATCGACGCGCCTGCTCATCTCCGGATAGACTATCTCTCCCCCGTGGGCCAGCAGGGCGGTGGGGGGTTTCATGAACAACACCGGCTCGTCCGGCATGTCCAGGTTGAACTCCTCGGCGTGGTCGCGGTAGTTGAGGCCCACGGCCACGATCTTCTGGGGGAAAACCGGGGGAAGCAGCTCCACCCCGCCAACATCGTATTTGCGCCCCTGCATCTCCATGCCGCCGAAGGGTGGTCGCGCCAGTTCATGCAGGATGTCCCCCTCCAGTACGCCGTAGCACACGCGGCCGTTGAAAATATATCTCGCCAGCTTCATGACCACTCCTTGCTGGGGTCAGGTTTTGAAATCTCGACATACCCGAGTATGATAAGCGCGATCATAACCCCTATTAACAGGACGGATATACTCTGCTTTTGTAAAGATACTTCGGTATGCAAAAAACAAGACCTGACCCCATTACTTTTCGGGTTGGGCTTTCTTGTGGAGGAGGCCGTACTCGATGGAGTCCACCAGGGCCTCCCAGGAGGCCTCGATGATGTTCTCCGACAGGCCGATGGTCCCCCAGCTCTTCTCGCCGTCGCCGCTCTCGATGAGCACGCGGGTGACGGCGGCGGTGGCCTTCTCGGGGTTGAGGATGAGCACCTTGTAGTCGTTGAGGTCGATGTCGTCCAGTTCCGGGTAAGCCCTGCCGATGGCCAGGCGCAGGGCGGTGTCCAGGGCGTTCACCGGGCCGTTCCCCTCGCCGGTGGCGATGATCCTCTTGCCCCGCACGTGCACCTTGATGGTGGCCTCGGTGACCACCCTGCCGTCCTCCCGCTTCTCCATGATCACCCGGAAGCTCTCCAGGCGGAAGAAGATCTTGTGCATGCCCAGGTGGCGGCGCATGAGCAGCTCGAAGGATCCGTCGGCAGCCTCGAAGTGGTAACCGCGATGCTCCATCTCCTTGATCGCGTCCAGTATCTCCTGCACCTTCTCCGGGCTCCGGGTGAGGTCGCGCCCCAGCTCCTTGCCCTTGATGATGATGGTACTCTTCCCGGAGAGCTCGGATACCTCGATATGCTGCGTGTTCCCCACCAGCTCGGGCCTGATGTGCTCGTAGGTCTCGGGCTCGCGCGTCACCGCGCTCACATGCATGCCGCCCTTGTGAGCGAAGGCTTTCTGGCCCACGTAGGGCTGGTGGGAGTCCGGCTTGATGTTCACGATCTCGCTCACGAAATGCGACAGCTCGGTCAGCCCCCTGAGGCCGTCCGGCGATACCACGGGGAGGTCCATCTTCAGCGCCAGGGCGGGGATGATCGAACACAGGTTGGCGTTGCCGCACCTCTCACCGTACCCGTTGATGGTGCCCTGCACCATGGTGGCCCCCTCCTCCACCGCGACCAGGCTGTTGGCGACGGCGCACTCCCCGTCGTTGTGGGCATGTATGCCCAATGGCACGCTGATCTCCTCCCGTACCGCGCGCACGATCTCCCTTACCTCGGAGGGAAGGGTGCCGCCGTTGGTGTCGCACAGGCACACCCAGTCCGCGCCCGCCTCCACCGCAGCCCTCACCGTCTCCATGGCATAACGGGCATTGCTCTTATAGGCGTCGAAGAAGTGTTCCGCGTCGTAGGCGATCTCGCGCCCCTGGCGCTTGATGAAATCCACGGTGTCCGCGATCATGTACAGGTTCTCGTCCAGCTGGGTGCGCAGGGCCGTGCGCACGTGCAGCTCCCAGGTCTTGCCGACGATGCACACCGCGCGCGTCTCCGCTCGCAGCAGGTCTTCGAGGCCGCGGTCCTTGTCCGTACCTATCATGGCCTTGCGCGTGGAGCCGAAGGCCACGGGGACCACGCTCTTCAACTCCAGCTCCGGGAGGCGCCGGAAGAACTCCGCGTCCTTGGGATTTGAGCCCGGATAGCCGCATTCCACGTAATGGAACCCGAAATCGTCCAGGCGGCGCAGGATCTTCAGCTTGTCTTCCACCGAAAGGGACACGCCCTCCATCTGGGCGCCGTCGCGCAGGGTGGTGTCATATAACCTTATGCGAGCGTCTGTCAACATCGACCCTCCAGGGAAAGCCCTTGCATGACGTCTTCGCTCCGCCTATTCCACATAATCAAGCCAGCCCTCGTATTCCTTTTCCGTTCCCTTGACGATGGAGAAGAACTTCTCCTGGATGCGCCGGGTGATGGGGCCGGGTTCGCCGATGACGCGGTCGTCCACCGAGCGTATCGGCACCACCTCCGCCGCCGTGCCGGTGAAGAAGGCCTCGTCCGCGGTATAGAGGTCGGTGCGTGCGAGGTCCTTCTCCCGGCAGGGGATATCGGAGTCCTCGGCGATGCGTATGACCGCGTCGCGCGTTATCCCCTCCAGGGCTCCCGAGATCGTGGGCGGGGTGAGCAACACTCCGCCGCGCACCACGAATATGTTCTCGCCCGCCCCGTCCGAGACGTGGCCGTGCATATTGAGGAGGATGGCCTCGTCGTAGCCCGCCTCCACCACCTCCATCTTGGCCAGGATGGAGTTGAGGTACTGGCCCGTGGCCTTGGCCGCGGTGGGGATGGAGTTGGACTCGTTGCGGCGGAAGGATGAGACCTTGGCGCGCACGCCGTGCTCGATGCCCTCCTCTCCCAGGTAGGCGCCCCAGGGCCATACGGCGATGGCCACGCTCACCGGGCAGGACAACGGGTGCAGGCCCATCTCACCGTAACCCCTGATGGCGATGGGACGGATATAACAGCTCTTGAGGCCGTTGGCGCGGATGACTACCTTGGTGGCCTCGATGAGCTCCTCCTGCGTATAGGGGATGGGCATATGGTAGATCAAGGCGGAACGGTAAAGCCTCTTGATGTGGTCGGCAAGGCGGAACACCGCCGCACCGCGCGCGGTCTCGTAGGCGCGTATGCCCTCGAACACCCCCGAACCGTAGTGCAGGGTATGGGTAAGGATGTGGATCTTGGCCTCCGCCCAGTCCACCAGTTCCCCGTCCATCCATATCTTATCTACTTCCGGAATCGGCATGTGTACTCCTTCCGTTGCTTGCCGCGTTCGTATCAGCGCCGGCGGGCACCGTTTCCGCTATTCCTCCGTGATGTATTTTACGACAAGATCCCCCACTTCCGAAGTCGACCTGCCCATCTTGCCCGCCGACATGGACTCGAGGTCCCGGGCGCACACGCGCATCACCGCCCTCTCGATACGGTCGGCGGCGTCCCTTTCCCCCAGGTGGTCCAGCATCATCTGCACCGCGCAGATGGCCGCCAGCGGATTGATGACGTTCTTCCCGGTGTACTTGGGAGCGGAGCCGCCGATGGGCTCGAACATGGAGGTCCCCTCGGGGTTGATGTTGCCCCCCGCCGCGACGCCCATGCCGCCCTGGATCATGGCCCCGAGGTCGGTGATGATGTCGCCGAACATGTTGTCCGTCACTATCATGTCGAACCATTCCGGGTTCTTCACGAACCACATGCAGATGGCGTCCACGTGGGCGTAGTCCGTGGAGATGTCCGCGTACTCCGCGGCCAGCTCGTTGAAGGTCCTCTCCCACAGGTCCCAGGCGTAGGTGAGCACGTTGGTCTTGCCGCACAGGGTGAGCTTGCGTTCGCGGTCGCGGCGGCGGCAGTATTCGTAGGCGAAGCGCAGGCAGCGCTCCACCCCCTTGCGCGTGTTGACGCTCTCCTGCACCGCCACCTCCTCCGGCGTGCCCTTGCGCAGGAATCCTCCGGTGCCGGCGTAGAGGCCCTCGGTGTTCTCGCGCACCACCACGAAGTCTATGTCCTCCGGCCCCTTGTCCTTGAGGGGGCAGTCGACGCCGGGATAGAGCTTCACGGGACGCAGGTTTATGTACTGGTCCAGGGCAAAGCGTATACGCAGCAGGATGCCCTGTTCCAGGATGCCCGGCTTGACATCGGGGTGGCCGATGGCCCCCAGGAAGATGGCGTCGAATGCTCGCAGCCCCTCCACCTCTTCGTCGGTGAGGACCACGCCCGTGTCCAGGTAGCGGTCGCCGCCGTAGGCGAAGAACTCCGTATCATAGTCGAATCCGGCCGCGCCCGCCGCGGCCTCGAGGACCTTGACGCCCTCCCTGGCCACCTCCGGCCCCGTGCCGTCGCCGGGGATCACCGCAATCTTGTACATCCTCTCACCTCGCGTGATCGTGTGATGACAGGTCCGTTTCCCGCGGGGCATGGCCCATAGCGGGTTAACCGTTCTCCTCTGCAAACTATACGCCTATTTCCCCAGGCGTTTCCTGACGTATTCCACCAGCCCACCCAGGGAAATAATCTCCCGCATGAAATCGGGGAAGGGCTGGGCCTCGAAGGTATTTCCGGTCGAGAGGTTCTCCACCATACCCCTCTCCAGGTCCACGCGCAGGTGGTCTCCCCCGCCGATATCATCCACCGCTCGCGGGCATTCCAGGATGGGCAAACCTACGTTGATGGCATTGCGGTAGAATATCCTGGCGAAGGACGATGCGATGACGCAGGACACCCCGCAGCCCCTGATAGCCAGCGGGGCGTGCTCCCGCGAGGAACCGGAGCCGAAGTTCTCCTCCGCCACGATGAAGTCCCCCTTGCGCACGCGCCGCCTGAACCCGGGGTCCAGATCTTCGAGGCAATGGGCGCCCAGTTCGGCGGGGTCCGTCAGGGTCAGGTAGCGGGCGGGTATGATGACGTCGGTGTCTACGTCGCGGCCGTAACGCCATGCCTTTCCCTCCAGGATCATGCCGCTCATCCCCCCATCACCTCCCTGGGATCGGTGAGCCTGCCGGTCACGGCGGAGGCCGCCGCCACCGCGGGCCCGGCGAGATAGACCTCCCCTTCCTTGTGGCCCATGCGTCCCACGAAATTGCGGTTGGTGGTGGATACCGCCCTCTCTCCGGCGGCGATCACCCCCATGTGGCCGCCCAGGCACGGCCCGCAGGTCGGCGTGCTCACCACCGCTCCCGCGCGGATGAAGGTCTCCATCCAGCCTCGGCGGATCATCTCCAGCTTTATCCTCGGCGTGCCGGGAAAGATGATGGTGCGGACGTGGGGATGCACCTCCCTGCCCTCGAGGATGCCGGCGGCAGTCTCCATGTCCTCCAGCCACCCGTTGGTGCAGGAGCCGATGACCACCTGGTCGATCTTCACTTCCCCGGCCTGCGAGATGGGGCGCACGTTGGAGGGCAGGTGCGGGAAAGCCACCTGCGGCTCTAGCGCTCCCACGTCGAAGGTGATCTCCTCTTCGTACACTGCGTCGGGATCGCTCTCGAAGGCGCGGTAATCGCGCCGCGCCCTTTTCTCGAGCCAGGCGCGGGTCTTCGCGTCCACAGCGAAGATGCCGTTCTTGGCACCCGCCTCTACCGCCATGTTGGCCATGGTGAACCTGCCCTCCATGGAGAGGGCGTCTATGGCCGGCCCGCAGAACTCCATGGCGCGGTAGCGGGCGCCGTCCACCCCGATGCTGCCGATGGTGTGCAGGATGAGGTCCTTGCCCCCGATCCACGGCTTCAGTTCCCCCTCGTAGCGCAGGCGCATGCTCTCGGGCACGCGCAGCCACACCTCCCCCAGGGCCATGGCCATGGCCAGGTCGGTGGAGCCCATCCCCGTGGAAAAAGCTCCCAGTGCGCCGTAGGTGCAGGTATGGGAATCGGCCCCCACGATCAGCTCGCCCGGGAGCACCAGGCCTTCCTCGGGGAGCAGCACGTGTTCTATGCCGACCCTGCCTACCTCGTAGTAGTGCTCCAGCCCCTGTTGCCGTGCGAAATCCCTGATCAGGGCGCAGTTCTCCGCCGCCGGGATGTCCCGGGCGGGGGCGAAGTGGTCCGGCACCAGCGCTACCCGCGAGGGGTCGAAGACCCTCTCGGCTCCCATGGCGCGGAAGGCCTCAATGGCCAGGGGGGCGGTGATATCGTTGGCCAGGGCGAGGTCCACGCGCGCTCCCAGCAGCTCTCCCGGCCTCACTTCATCGCGGCCGGCATGCCACGCCAAAATCTTCTCGGTGATCGTCTTTCCCATGTGGTTACACCTGTATGCGGATCAGCTCTTGGCCTTCTTCGCGGCGCTCTTCTTCGCGGTACTCTTCTTCGCCGTGGCTTTCTTGGCCGTGGCCTTCCTGGCCGTGGCCTTCGCGGGCGAGCGCGACGTCTTCGCCTGGCGCGCCAGTTTCTTCTTCTCCATCAGCCCCTTCTGGACGGCGCGGTTGATGGCGTTGACGTAGGCGCGGGCGCTGGCCTCGATGATGTCCGGGCTGACGCCGCGCCCCACCACCTCGTGGCCCTCGATGTCCAGCTTGACCGTCACGTCACCCATGGCGTCCAGCCCCTTGGTGATGGCCTGCACCTGATAGGCCTTGAGCTTGGCCCTTATCTTCGTGGCCTTGAGTATGGCCCTGCACACGGCGTCCACCTGACCGTCTCCGGTGGAGGTCGCCTCATAGCCCTTGCCCTCGCGCGACAGCTTCACTGCCGCGATGGGGATGGCGCCGGTGCCCGAGGAGGACTGCATGTACTCGAGCTGGAAGAGCTCCTCCAGGGTGCGGATCTCGTCCAGGGCGATGGCCTCCAGGTCCTTGACCGCCACCTCCTTCTTCTTGCCCGCCAGCTCCTTGAAGCGTATGAAGGCCCTCTCCAGGCCCTTGTCGTCCAGGTAGAACCCCATCTCCTCCAGCTTGGTCTTGAGCGCGTGCCGGCCGGAGTGCTTCCCCAGGTAGATCTCGGATTCCACCAGGCCGACGTCCTCGGGCTGCATGATCTCATAGGTCTCGCGGTGCTTGAGCACGCCATCCTGGTGTATGCCGGACTCGTGCGCGAAGGCGTTGTCCCCCACCACCGCCTTGTTGGGCTGCACGGTATAGCCGGTGAGCATGGACACCAGGCGCGAGGCCTGGTATATCTCGCGGCTGTTGACGCCGGTGGTCATGTCCATGGCGTCCTTGCGGGTGTTGATGATCATCACGATCTCCTCCAGGGAGCAGTTGCCCGCGCGCTCCCCGAGGCCGTTAATGGCGCACTCGATCTGGCGGGCGCCCGCGCGGGCCGCGGCCATGGAGTTGGCCACCGCCAGACCCAGGTCGTTGTGGCAGTGCACGCTGATGATGACGTCCTCCGCTCCCGGCACGTTCTCGATCACCCCTCTTACCAGCGCGGCGAACTCGTCGGGCACCGCATATCCCACCGTGTCGGGTATATTGATCACCGTGGCCCCCGCCTTGATGGCGGCGGCGTAAACCTCGTAGAGGAACTCGGGGTCGGAACGCGTGGCGTCCATGGCCGAGAACTCCACGTTCTCCACGTACTTGCGGGCATAGGCCACGGCGTCCCGCGCCATCTCCAGCACCTGCTTCGGGCTCTTCTTGAGCTGGTACTTCATGTGGTGCTCGGAGGTGGACACGAAGGTGTGGATGAGCGGCCGCTCCGCGAACATCAGGGCCTCCCAGGCCCAGTCGATATCGTTGCGGTCGGTGCGGGACAGGGCGCAGATGATCGGCCCCTTGACGTTCTTGGCTATGGCCTTTACCGCCTCGAAATCCGAGGGGCTGGAGACGGGGAATCCGGCCTCGATGGCGTCAACCTCCAGGCGCGCGAGCTGCTCCGCGATCTCCACCTTCTCCCTCTGGTTGAGGCTGATGCCGGGCGCCTGTTCGCCGTCCCGCAGCGTGGTGTCGAAGATGTATATCCTCTGCGTCATCGCTCCTTCCTTTCCGCTCAGATCCGCGCCGCCGCGGCGGCCACTCCCCTGATTATACTGCCTGCAGGCCCCAAAGCCCTTACCAAAGGGTAATGAACTTGCTGTCGTTGACGTCCGGGATGCGGCGTATCTCCTCCATCACCTCTTCGGGGATAGGTATATCGACGTTGATGCCCATCACCGCCTCTCCGCCTATCTTCCGCCTCCCCACCTGCATGTGCGCGATGTTGATGCCGTGGTTCCCGAGTATGGTCCCCACCTTGCCGATCATGCCGGGGATGTCCGCGTAGCGGAAGAAGGCCATGTACTGGGAGGGCCCGAGGTCGATGTCATATTCGTAGACGTGCACGAAACGCTCCGCGTTGGACAGCCCCACCAGGGTGCCTCCCACCGCGACCTCGTCCCCCTCGCGGCGTCCCCGCACCATGATCAGGTTCACGTAATCGCGGGTCTGCTCCGACTTGGTCTCGCGCACCGCGATGCCCCTGTCCTTGGCGAACAGCGGCGCGTTGATGTAATTGACGGGCTCGAATACTACCTTCTGGAAGAATCCCTTGAGCACGGCCACGGTGAGCACCCCTGTCTCGTAGCCCGCTAGTTCGCCCAGGTACTCCACCTCTATCTCGTCCACATGCCCCTCCACCAGGTAGGTGAGTAGCAGTCCCAGCTTCTCCGCCAGGGGCAGGAAGAGGCGCACCGATTCGTCCACCTCCGCCGGGACCGGTAGGTTCACCACGTTGGCCACGAACTCACCCTTCAGCGCCGCGCCCACGAACTCCGCTATCATGGTTCCAGCGCGGTCCTGAGCCTCCTGGGTGGACGCTCCCAGGTGCGGAGTGGCTATGACCCCGGGGTGCTCGATGAGCGGGCATTCCGTGGCCGGCTCGTTCTCGAACACGTCCAGGGCGGCGGACGCCACCTTGCCGGAGTCCAGGGCTCTGTGCAGGGCTTCCTCGTCGATGATGCCGCCGCGCGCCACGTTGAGCACGCGCACGCCGTCTTTCATCTTCGCGAACTCGGCGTCCCCCAGGAGGTGGTAGGTCTCGGGGGTTTTGGGCAGGTGGACTGTGATGAAGTCCGCCTGGCTCAGCAGCTCTTCCAGCTCCGATACCAGCTCTATGCCCAGCTTCTTCCCCTTCTCCTCGGAGACGTACGGATCGTAGGCGATGACCTGCATGCCGAAGGCCTGGCAGCGGTGGGCAACCAGGGTGCCGATGCGGCCGAGACCGACGATACCCATCACCTTGTGGAAGAGCTCCACGCCCTCGAATCTCTTGCGGTCCCAGCACCTCTCGCGCAGGGAGTTCACCGCCTCCGGCACGTTGCGGCACATGGCCATGAGCAGGGCCATGGTCTGCTCCGCGGCGGAGATGATATTGCTCTGGGGAGCGTTGATGACCATTATGCCCCGTTTTGTCGCCGCTTCGACGTCGATATTGTCCACGCCCACCCCGGCGCGGCCGATGACCTTCATGGACGTTGCGGCCTCGACGGCCTCGGCGTCCACCCTGGTGGCCGAGCGCACGATGAGGCCCTCGTACTCCCCCAGGCGTTGGAGCATCTCCTCCCTGGACATGTCGGGCAGGAAGTCAACCTCGAAATCCTTGCGCAGCATCTCGATGGCCGCTTCAGCTATCTTCTCCTTGACCAGGATACGGGCCAACTTGATCCTCCCTGTTCTCGTTCTCTCACGGGTGTATTTTCATCGGACGCCTGCCCGCGCCACGGTCCCGGCCGCTGGCTTCCCGCGTCTTTGTATGATCCACTCAGCTTGGCGAATGGGTCATTTCCAAGTATACCTTCTCCGCCGCGGCTATGCCCGAGCCCATGTCGAAGGAATGGCCGAGCTCCGCCAGGGTCATCTCCAGCGCAGATAAGGCCGCCACCACGTCCAGGAAGCCGTAATAACCGACGTGTCCTATGCGGAAAACCCTTCCCTTCAGGCGATCCTGCCCGCCCGCGATGATCACGCCGTGAACGCGATTCATGTGCCTGACGATGTCCCCGCCGCCGATCCCACCGGGCGCCTTCACGGCCGTCACCGCGTAGGCGCGGTCAAGGTCCTTGGGGAAGAGCTCCAGGCCCATGGCACGCACCGCGGCCCGCGTGCACATGGCCAGCACACGGTGCCTCTCCCAGGCCTCCTCCATGCCCTCCTCCAGCAGGATGTCCATGGCCACGGACATGCCCTTTACCAGGCTCACGGGCGGCGTGAACGGCGACTCCGGGCTGTCGGAGTTGAATTTCTTGCGCGCCTTCTTGAAGCAGAAATAGTAGGCCGGCAACGTCGCCGCATCCACCAGCTCCCAGGCCTTGGGGCTCACGGCCACTGCGGCCAGACCGGGCGGCGTCATCAGGGCCTTCTGCGAGCCGGTGACCAGCACGTCGACGCTCCATTCGTCGGTGCGCAGCTCGAGTGCTCCCGCTCCGCTGATGGAGTCCACCACCAGGATGGCGCCGGTGCCCCTCACCGCCTCTCCGATGGCCTTGACGTCGTTGACCACACCCGTGGAGGTCTCGGAGTGGGTGACGAACACCCCCCTGGTGTCCGGTTTTTCCCGCAGGTAACGCGCTATGACCTCCGCGTCTGCCGCCTCGTCCCAGGGGTATTCGTATTCCTCCACCTCCAGGCCGTAGACCCTGCCTATCTCGGCGAAGCGCTGCCCGAACTTCCCTCCCGCCGCCACCAGCACGCGGTCGCCGGGGCTGAAGCAGTTGGCCACCGCCCCCTCCATGGCCCCGGTCCCCGAGGCCGCGAAGGTGAGCACGTCGTTCTTCGTCAGCAGGACCTTCTTCAGGCCCTCCACCATGCGCACGAACAGCTCCGTATAGGCCGGGGTGCGGTGGTGGATGATGGGCTCGGCCTGCACCAGGCTCACCTGGTGCGGGATGGGCGTGGGCCCCGGGGTCATCAGGTACTCCTTGCGGATCATTGCGGACCTCCTCCTGTCGCTTTATCCATCACCGCCACGCCTCCGATTTCAGAGTAACCTTCACCGCCGACCTGTGTCCTGGTTTCAGTTCCGGCCTACTCCAAGGTCGCCAGGCCCCGAGTGGAGCCTCGCTCCCTAAAATTATCATAAATCCCGCCCGCCTGCTCGCGGCGGTCGGAACCTTTCTTCCTATTCCTTGGGCAGCCAGCTCATCATGGAGCGCAACTCGCGCCCGACCTGCTCGATGAGGTGAGCCGCGTCCCTGCGCCGCAGGGCGTTATAGGCCGGGCGCCCCGCCTGGTTCTCCAGTATCCACTCGCTCGCGAACCTGCCGCTCACGATCTCCTCCAGGATGGCGCGCATCTCCCGCCGCGTGTCCTCGGTGATGATCCTGCGCCCGCGCGTGAGGTCGCCGTACTCGGCGGTGTCGCTGATGGAGTAACGCATGTAGGAGATGCCCCTCTCGTAGATGAGGTCCACGATGAGCTTGAGTTCGTGTAGGCACTCGAAGTATGCGATCTCCGGCTGGTAGCCCGCCTCGACCAGGGTGTCGAAACCCGCGCGGACGAGCTCGGTGACGCCCCCGCAGAGCACGCACTGTTCGCCGAAGAGATCGGTCTCCGTCTCCTCCTCGAAGGTGGTCCTGATCACGCCGGCGCGCGCCGCCCCCAGCCCCTTGGCGTAGGCGAGGCCGACGCCCAGGGCGCGTCCGGTGTAATCCTGGTGCACCGCCACCAGCGAGGGGACCCCGCTCCCCTCCTCGTACATGCGGCGCACGATATGGCCCGGCCCCTTGGGGGCCACCATGATCACATCGACGTTCTCGGGGGGGACGATCTGGCTGAAATGGATGTTGAAGCCGTGGGCGAAGAAGAGGGCGTTGCCCTCCGCGAGCCCTGGCTTGACGCTGTTTTCGTAGACCTCTTTCTGGAACTGGTCGGGCACCAGCATGACCACGATGTCTCCCGCCGCGGCGGCCTCGGCGAGGCCCAGAACCTCGAAGCCGGCTTGCTGCGCCCGCTCGCGGTCGGGATCGGACTCGCGCAGTCCCACCACCACCCGCACCCCGGAGTCGCGCAGGTTGAGGGCATGCGCATGTCCCTGGCTGCCATATCCGATCACGGCCACCGTCTTTCCGTCCAGGAGCGAGAGGTCCGCGTCTTCCCCGTAATATATATCCGCCATTTCTTCCTACCTCCTCATGCTGAGCTTGCTGTGCTATTTACCGCGCGGCAAGGCCACCTTGCCGGTCCTCACCAGTTCCCTTATTCCGTACGGTTTGAGCAGGTCCTCGAAGGCCCTTAGCTTGGGGGCGTTGCCGGTGACCTCAACGATGATGCTCTCGCTCGATACGTCGATGATGTTCCCCCGGAAGATATCCGCGATCTCGATGACCTCTGAGCGGTTCCCCGCGTCGACCTTTATCTTGGCCATGACCATCTCCCGCGCCACCGAGGTCTCGGGGTCGAGGTCGGTGATCTCGATGACGTTGATGAGCTTGTGCAGCTGTTTGCGCACCTGCTCCAGGGAGTGCTCCTCCACGTCCACCACGATGGTCATGCGCGAGATGTCCGGCTTCTCGGTGGTCCCCACCGCCAGGCTCTCGATGTTGAAGCCGCGGCGGGCGAAGAGCTCCGCCACCCTGGCCAGGACGCCGGGCTTGTTCTCCACCAGAACGGAAAGCGTGTGCTTCATCCCCATCACCCCTTAGAGGAACGGCTCCTCGGCCTTCTCCGGGTGGATCTTCTCCACCGGGTAGAGCATGTCACCGATCATATCGTACAGCGGCGCCCCGGGGGCCACCATGGGGTAGACGTTCTCCTCCGGCTCGACGCGGAAATCGATGAGCACCGGGCAGTCCGTCTCTATCGCCTCCACGATTGCCGCCTCCACCAGGTCGGGATCCGTCACCCTTATCCCCTTGGCCCCGAAGGCCTCGGCCAGGGCCACGAAGTCGGGGCTCTCCTGCTCCCTCTCCAGGCAGGAACAGGAGTAGGTGCGGTTATAGAAGAGCTGCTGCCACTGCCGCACCATGCCCAGGTAGCCGTTGTTGAGGATGGCCACCTTCACCGGGGCCCCCTCGAGCACCGCCGTGGCCAGCTCCTGCATGGTCATCTGGAAGCTGCCGTCGCCGGCGATGTCAAATACCAGGTCACCGGGCCGGCCCAGCTGCGCCCCGATGGAGGCGGGGAAGCCGAAGCCCATGGTGCCCAGCCCGCCGGAGGAGACGAAGCGCCGGGGCTTTTCCATGGGGTAGAACTGCGCCGCCCACATCTGGTTCTGCCCCACCTCGGTGCAGATAATCGCGTTTCCCCCCGTGATCTCGTGTATCTTCTCCACCACGTACTGGGGCTTGAGTCCGGGGCCTTTCTCGTAGGTCAGGGGATACTTCTCTTTCCAGTCCATGACCAGGGAATCCCATTCGCGCCGGTCCGGCGACTGCACCTCATCCTTCAACTCCCTGATGGCCGCGTTCAGCTCCTTGAGGACCTGCCTGCAGTCCCCGACGATGGGGATGTGGGCACGCACGTTCTTGCTGATCTCCGCGGGGTCGATATCGATGTGGATCACCCTGGCCTTGGGGGCGAACTCCGAGAGCTTACCGGTGATGCGGTCGTCGAAACGCGCCCCCACCGCCACGATGAGGTCGGTCTCGCAGATGGCATAGTTGGCGCACCTGGTGCCGTGCATCCCCAGCATACCCAGGGAGAGCCGGTGGCTCTCCGGGAAAGCCCCCTTGCCCATGAGGGTGTGGGCGACGAAGATCTTGTTGCCCGCCGCCAGCTTCTTGAGCTCACCCTCCGCGCCGGCGGTGATCACGCCCCCTCCCGCGTATATCACCGGACTCCTGGACTCCAGGATGGCGCGGGCCGCCATCCTGATCTGCTTCTTGTGGCCCTTGACGGTGGGCTTGTAACCGCGCAGCACGGGATGCTCCCGCCGGCGGTATTCGAGCTCGGCGCGGGAGACGTCGACGGGCAGGTCGATGACCACCGGCCCCGGGCGACCCGTGTGCGCGATATAGAAGGCCTCCTGCACCACGTCGGGTATGTCCGCCGGGTCCTTGACGAGATAATTGTGCTTGGCTATGGGCAGGGTTATGCCGGTGGTGTCCGCCTCCTGGAAGGCATCGGTGCCTATGAGGTTGGTCGCCACCTGCCCGCTTATGGCCACCATGGGCACGGAGTCCATGTAGGCGTTGGCGATGCCCGTGACCAGGTTGGTCGCTCCCGGGCCCGAGGTGGACATGCACACCCCCACGCGGCCGGTCACGCGGGCATAACCGTCGGCGGCATGCGCGGCCCCCTGCTCGTGCCGGGTGAGCACCTTGCGCATCCTGCTCTCGTAAAGTGCGTCGAATACCGGGAGCATCACGCCGCCGGGGATGCCGAAGATTACCTCGACGCCCTCGTCCTCGAGGCTCTTCACCAGCGCTCTGGCTCCGGTAAGTCTCACGCCCACCACCTTCTCGCTTTCCTCAGCATTCCTCGAACCGCAGTCTCACGGCCCCCCTGCTCGCGCTGGAGACGCGCCGCGCATACTCGGCTAGCACGCCCTCCGTTACCCTTGGCGCGGGTGGCCTCCAGGCTTCCGCCCTCCGCTTCATCTCCGCGTCATCCACGGCGGCGTCGATGCGGCGCCCGGGTATGTCCAGCTCTATGACGTCCCCCTCCTCCAGCAGGGCGATAGGCCCTCCCTGCGCGGCCTCGGGGGAGATATGCCCTATCGCCGCCCCGCGCGAGCCGCCCGAGAAGCGGCCGTCGGTTATGAGCGCGACCTTGCCCGACAGGCCCATGCCCGCGAGGGTGGCGGTGGGATTGAGCATCTCGCGCATGCCGGGGCCTCCGCTCGGTCCCTCGTAGCGCACCACGATGACGTCGCCCTCGCTGATGCGTCCGGCCCGCATGGCCTCCACCGCCTCCTCCTCGCCGTCGAAGACCCGCGCGGGGCCGCGGTGGCGCAGCAGGTTCTCCGGCACGGCGGACTGCTTGACCACGGCCCCCTCCGGCGCCAGGTTTCCGCTGAGGATGGCCAGGCCGCCCGTGGGCATGTAGGGATCGTCCACCGGCCTGAGCACCTCGGGGTTGAGGGTGTTCCTGCCCGCCACGATGTCCCCGATGCGGTCCGCAGCCACGCAAGGGGCATCGAGGTCGATGAGCCCCTTCCTGGAAAGCTCTCCCATCACCGCGGGTATGCCTCCCGCCTCGTGCAGGTCCTGCATGTGGTGGCGGCCCTCGCCCGCCGGACTGATGCGCGCCAGGTTGGGCGTGGCGTCGCATATCTCCTGTATGGTATCCAGGTCCAGCTCCAGGCGCGCCTCGTAGGCGACAGCCAGGAGGTGCAGGACGGTGTTGGACGACCCCCCGACGGCCATGTCCACCGCCAGGGCGTTGCGCAGCGACTCCGGGGTGATGATGTCTCTCGGCCTGCGCCCGATACTCAGCATCTCCATGACCGCCATGCCCGCCTCCTTGGCCAGGCGCAGGCGCTGTGCGTACACGGCGGGGATGGTGCCGTTGCCGGGAAGCCCCATGCCGATGGCCTCGGTGAGGCAGTTCATGGAGTTGGCCGTGAAGAGCCCGGCGCAGCTCCCGCAGCCCGGGCAGGCGCATTCCTCGAGCTCCGCGAGTTCCTCCGCCTCCATGCGTCCCGCCTCCACCGCGCCCTGCGCCTCCATGACGGTGATGAAATCCACGTCGCGGGCGCGGTGGCGTCCCGCCAGCATGGGCCCGCCGCTCACCACCACCGTCGGGATGTTCACCCGCGCCGCCGCCATGAGCATGCCGGGATCGATCTTGTCGCAATTGGTCACCAGCACCATGGCGTCGAAAGCCTGCGCCCTGGCCATCATCTCCACGCTGTCAGCGATGATCTCGCGCGAGGGCAGCGAGTAGTGCATGCCGGCATGCCCCATGGCGATGCCGTCGCAGATGCCGATGACCCCGAACTGCATGGGAGTCCCCCCCGCCATGCGCACGCCCGCCTTCACCGCGTCCGCCACCTGCTGCAGGTGGGTGTGTCCGGGTATGACCTCGTTCGCCGCGCAGGCCACCCCCACCCAGGGCTGCCCGATCTCGCGGTCGGTGTAGCCGATGGCCTTGAGCAGGGAGCGGTGGGGCGCCCTCGCCAGGCCCTTTTTCGCGGAGTCGCTTATAAGTCCCATTATTTCCCTCCGGTATAGCAAAGAAGGCAATCGGAAACCGCAGTTATAGACTGTATTATTTAGATAATGGAAGCGGTCGTCAAGGTTTCCCCCGTCTGCTCCATGACTCGCCGACAGGGCTGTGGGACTTATCCTGGCCTCAATCCTTTACCTCCCACCAACGCCCTGCTCTCTCCGAAAGACCATGATGCAGGCGTCGCGCATGTATTCGATGCCGCTTTTTTCGCAGTATGCCGCCGCCTCGTCGCATTCCGAACCCGGCTGCATCCATATGCGCTCTATGCCCGCCTGCTCAGCCTCCCTCACCACCTTCTCCGTGACCTCGGGAGGGACCACGGTGATGACCAGGTCAGGCCTGCGCGGCAGGCTTGCCAGGTCCGGGTAGCAAGGGACCCCTTCTATCTCATCGCAAGCGGGATTCACGCCGTAAGCCTCGTAGCCGCCATGTTTGAGGTCCATGAGCACCTTGTAGCCGAACTTCCCGCGGTCCCTGGAAGCTCCCACTACCGCGACGACTTCTATCTGCCGCAGGTCCAGGTCCATCATCTCACATCACTCCCCAAACCCATTCTAGCAGAACCGTTCCCAATCGCCTTCGGGTGGCATGCAGGCATTGCCTGTGTTCCGTCTCATGCCGGCGATTACCACCGTGCGGCAGTGACCAGCTCGTGAGACATCGCCCTTTTCACCAACAGGGCCAGGCCAAACGGCCTGGCCCTGTTTCTCGTTGTCAAGCCTCTATTCGTCAGCCTTCTCGAGGTCGTCGATACGCTTGCTGATGTTCTCCAACTGCTGGGTGAGCAGCTCGGACTGCCTCTTCAGATAATCCAGCTCGTTGAAGCCTCCGGCCGCCGGCCCCATTCCTGCGCCTGCCTGAAACGCCTGCTGCATCTGCGGGGTAGGCCATCTGCCGGTCATGATGTATTCCGCGCAAGGTCCCAATCCGCTGGCGCTACGCCCCTGCCATCCCGGGCTGTAACCGAACCTCATCCACCCCGGAAGGCCGGTAGCATAGTACATGTTCCTATTGCCATAACCTCCCACTTGCGACCCTCCTTCCGTTCACGATAGTCTCCTCGAGCACACTCAATAGCCGGGGCCGTACCCGCCCCAGACGCCTCCTGGTCCAGCACCTCCAGGCAACCACGGCGCCGATGCGGGATATTCTCCGCTCCCATAGATTCCCGGACTCATGGCTCCCGAATAACCGTATCCGGGGTAAGCCCACCATCGCCTCGGCAGCCCTGGATAGAACCTGCAGTACGGATAGGGATTTCCTCTTCCCCTTCCCGGCCTGCCTCCGAAACCGGAGCCTCCTCTTCCTCTCGGCGGCATCTGCTCACCTCCTATATCTTTACGGTCATATGCCCATAATCATGATAACGCCTTAATTGGGCATATGTCAAATATTCAATGGCACCTGCAAGGCGACGTCATGAGGGGTGGATTTGCACCATACCGTCCAGCATGCGAGCGAGACCGTGGTATCAAGAGGGAGCCGGTCCAAACGGCCAAAGGCGCGTATCAGTGCGCGACAGCCTAAAGCCTCGCGATTATCGCATCCGCCATATCCGAGGTCCCGGCCTCGCCGCCCAGGTCGTAGGTGACCGTCTTGCCCTCGGCTATGACCGCCGCCGTCGCGCCGTAGATGCGCCGCGCCGCCTCCTCCTCGCCGATGTGGTGCAGCATGAGCACGCCGGTGAGGATCTGGGCGGTGGGGTTGACCTTGTTCATGCCCGTGTACTTGGGCGCGCTGCCGTGCACCGGTTCGAAGACCTGTATATCCTCGCCGATATTGGCGCTGGGAGCTACCCCCAGCCCTCCCACTAGCCCGGCGCAGAGGTCGGAGATGATGTCTCCGTAGAGGTTGGGCAGGACCAGCACGTCGTAGATATGCGGTTTCTGCACCAGCTGCATGGCCATGTTGTCCACGATGCGGTCCTCGAACTCGATATCCGGGTAGGCCGTCGCCACGCTCCGCGCGACCTCGAGGAAGAGGCCATCGGTGAACTTTAGTATGTTGGCCTTGTGCACCGCGGTGACCTTGCTCCGCCCCTCGCGGCGGGCGTAATCGAAGGCGAAGCGGCAGACGCGCTCGGACGCCCCGCGGGTGATGAGCTTGATGCTCTCCGCCGTGTCCTCGTCCACCTGGCGCTCGATGCCGGCGTAGAGATCCTCGGTGTTCTCCCTCACCACCACCAGGTCGATGTCCCTGTAGGGCGAGCGCACGCCCTCGATGCTCTTCGCCGGGCGCAGGTTGACGTAGAGGTCGAGCTCCTTGCGCAGGGCGACGTTGATGCTGCGGAAACCGGAACCGACCGGGGTGGTGACCGGTCCCTTCATGGCCACCTTGTTCTCACGGATGGAATCCAGCACGTGGGCGGGCAGGGGGGTGCCGTATTTCTCCATGACGCCGGCCCCCGCCTCCTGCACTTCCCATGCTATCTCCACTCCCGCCGCCTCGATGATCCTGCGGCAGGCCTCGACGATTTCCGGCCCTATGCCGTCGCCCGGTATCAGGGTAACCTTCCTCATAGCTCGAATCCTCCATGTTTCCTCAGGTATGCGGTGAGCCCGCCCTCCGCGAGGATGTCCATCATCACGGCGGGCAGCGGTGTTATCTCGGCCTCGCTTCCACGGGTTAGGTTCCTCACCCTGCCCGCCCCCAGGTCGACCTCCAGCTCGTCACCGGCCTCGATGCCGGCCGTGTCGCACTCCACAGCGGGCAGTCCCTTGTTGATGGCGTTGCGGAAGAAGATGCGCGCGAAGGAGCGGGCCAGGACGGCACTTACCCCGGCGTGCTTGATGACCAGGGGGGCCTGCTCCCGGGACGAGCCGCAGCCGAAGTTGCCACCGGCGACGATGAAATCTCCCGGCTGCACCCTTGCGTAGAAGTCGGGGTCGATGTCCTCCATGCAATGGCAGGCCAGCTCGTCCATGTCCAGCGTCTTGAACTTGTATTTGCCCGAGATGATGTAGTCGGTGTTGACGTCGTCCCCGAATACATGGGCCTTACCCCTCAGTATCATGTCCCGGTCCATGAGCTTGTTCCTTTTCCTTCCGTGCTTACAGCATGCGGCGGGGGTCGGTTATCTTTCCAGCCACCGCGCTCGCCGCCACGGTGGCGGGGCTTGCCAGGTAGATAAAGGCGTTGGCGTTGCCCATTCGGCCCTTGAAGTTGCGGTTGGCGGTGGATATCACCCGCTCCCCGTCTGATGGCACGCCGTTATGGGTGCCCACGCACGGTCCGCATCCCGGGGTCACGAATGCCGCGCCGGCCTCTATCAGCCTCTGCGCTACGCCCCTGTCCATGGCGTCCATGAGCACCTGCCGGGACGCGGGCGCCACGATGAGGCGCACCTCGGGGCTTACCCTCCTGCCGGCCAGGATGCGGGCCGCCACCTCCAGGTCCTCCAGGCGCCCGTTGGTGCAGGTGCCGATGACCGCCTCCTGTATGGGGGTGCCCTCCACCTCCTCCACCGGCCTCGCGTTGTCCACACGGTGTGGCTCCGCCACCTGGGGCGTCAGGCCGCCGAGGTCGCATTCCCTCACCTCCGCGTAGTCGGCATCCGGGTCGGGAGCTGCCGGTGCGCAGGAGCGCGTAACGCGTCCTTCCAGCCACGCCATGGTCTTCTCGTCCGCCTCCATGAGTCCCGCCTTGGCCCCCATCTCCACCGCCATGTTGGATATGGTGAAGCGCGCCTCCACGCTCAGCGAGCCTATCACCTCGCCGCCGTACTCCACCGCCAGGTAGGTGGCGCCGTCCGCCGTGATCTCGCCGGCCAGGAAGAGGGCGACGTCCTTGGAATAGACGCCTTCCTGCAGCTTGCCTTGCAGTTCCAGGCGCATGGTGGGCGGGACCTTGAACCACAGCTTGCCGGTGAGCATGGCCGCGGCCAGGTCGGTGGACCCCACCCCGGTCGAGAAGGCGTTGATGGCACCGTAAGTGGTGGTGTGTGAATCGGCCCCGATGACGATGTCGCCGGGCGCCACGTGGCCCTGTTCGGGCAGGAGGCAGTGGCACACCCCGCACCCCACGTCGTATATGCCCACCCCCTGCTCCGCGGCGAAGGCGCGCATCATGGCGTGGAGGTTTGACACCCCCTCCAGGGGGCTGGGCGCGCTGTGGTCTATGACCAGCGCCACCCGCGATGGGTCCTGCACCTTTTCGCCGCCGAGCTCGCGGAAGGCATTGACAGCCAGGGGCGACGTGCCGTCCTGGCCCATCATGAAGTCCACCTTCGTGACCACCAGTTCCCCCGCCCTCACATCGCGGCCACAGTGGGCGGAGAATATCCTCTCCGCAATGGTCATACCCATCGATCCACTCCTCGCGTATCCTCTTGATTTCATGCGTAATTGCTGCTCTTGCAGTTATTTCGCGGTCCTGCGGCGCCTGCTTTCCCGGACCACGGCTATCATTATCGACTACAACCCTCCATTTCGCAAAGACCAAGCTCAAAACCAACTGGGGGTCTTGTTTTTTGCATACCGCGGTATGTTGCTTGTTGGCAACCGGGGTCTTATCGCGTTCGTGCAAGAAGTGACCCCCATGGCTTGTGTCCGAGGTGGTTCACGTTCTTCCCGGCGTTGGTCTGGAGGGGAGTGGTCTCGAACGGCAGGGGTGGCTGTCTATCGATGCGCCGGGCCTGAGGTAATGGGAGTTGGGGCCAGGATAAATCCTGGCCCGCAGCGCTTCGCGTCGCTCCGCTCTGATAGGTGGGTATGGGCTCGGTCTTGACATTCCTCGCCTGCGGCTCGGACGCAAAACCGAGCCCGTGTGGCGGATTGGGGAGAGGGCGCGGGTGCGCGGACGGGCGGGTTATGGATAGGGCGGGGTTAATGATAAAATATCCTGGATGTTCAAAAGACCGTCACGGGTCGTAAACCCGCTGGATTCGTGAAAGCTCGAAGGAGGAAGACATGGCAGCAGATTCGCAGAAAGCCAAGGTAGTAGTCATCGGGGCAGGCCCGGGAGGATACGTGGCCGCCATCAGGGCGGCCCAGCTGGGCAGCGGGGTGGTACTGGTGGAGAAAAACCTCCTGGGAGGGACCTGCCTCAACTGGGGCTGTATACCGACAAAAGCCCTGCTCGCTTGCGCAGAGGCGCTGGAGGTCATCAAGGATGCGGAGGAATATGGCATCAAGGTCTCCGATCCCGTTCCCGACCTCAAGGCCATGGTCGAGCGCAAGGAGAAGATAAGCGAGCAGCTTCGTAACGGCATCGCGCAGCTTCTCAAGGCCAACAAGGTGGAATACGTGAAGGGAACGGCCTCCCTGGCCTCACCCGGCCAGGTGAAGGTGGCCACGGACGAGGGCGAGAAGGTCATCGAAACCGAGAGAGTGATACTCGCCACCGGATCCGAGCCGGCACGCCTGCCCACCTTCGACTTCGACCAGCCGGCCATACTCACCTCGACGGAGGGGCTGGAGCTCACCGAGATCCCCAAGTCCATGATCATCGTCGGCAGCGGCGTGGTGGGCTCGGAGTTCGCCACCATCTACAATGCCCTCGGGACCAAGGTCACCATGGTGGAGCTCATGTCCCGCATCCTCCCCACCGAGGACGACCGCATCTCACAGCAGATGAAGCGCATCCTGAACAAGAAGGGGATCGAGATACTCACCGAGACCACCATCGACGAGATGGTGGAATACCGTTCCGACGGCGTGAAGGCCAAGCTCTCCAGCGGCGATATCCTCGAGGCGGACAAGCTGCTGGTCTCCATTGGCAGGTCCCTCAACTCAGCCGGGCTCGGTCTGGACGAGGTCGGTGTCGAACTCGGCAAGCGCGGCGAGATCGTCGTCAATGAACGCATGGAGACCAGCGTGCCAGGGGTCTACGCCATCGGCGACGTGGTCGGAGGGATCCTCCTCGCCCACGTTGCCTCCTTCGAGGGAGTCTGCGCCGCGGAAAACGCCATGGGCGTGGACGCGGTCATGAACTACAACGTCGTTCCCGCCTGCATCTTCACCGAACCGGAGATCGCCAGCGTCGGCCTGACGCCCTCCAAGGCCGAGGAGCAGGGCGTGGAGACCCGCATCGGCCGCTTCATGTTCGGTGGCCTGGGCAAGGCCCTGGCCATGGGCAAGGGGCAGGGTTTCATCCAGTTGGTGGTGGATGCTTCGTCGGACAAGATCATCGGCTGCCAGATCATGAGCGCCCATGCCTCCGACCTCATACACGAGCTGGCCCTGGCCATCCAGATGGGCATAACCGCGGAACAGATCGGGAGGACGGTCCACGCTCATCCCAGCCTCGCGGAGGCAGTCATGGAAGCGGCGGAAGCGGCTCACGGCCGCGCCATACACGCCGCCCCGGCACGCAAATAAGGCTTGATGGCATACGGATAGCGGTTGCGATATTATTGCATAGTCGTAAACGAGCTACGTGGAGGTGAAGTAGATGTATCCCGAGGACCTCAAGTATCATGCGGAGCACTGCTGGGCAAGGATCGACGGCAACATGGCCACCCTGGGAATAACCTATTACGCCCAGGACCAGTTGGGGGAGATAGTCTTCCTCGAGCTTCCCGAGACGGGGACGGAGGTAGGGGCGGGCAAGCCCTATGCCGAGATCGAGTCCGTAAAGTCGGTTTCCGACGTATATAGCCCGGTGAACGGGACCATCGTCGAGACCAACAAGGAAGTGGTCGAGGCGCCGGAGATCATCAACGAGGACTGCTACGAGGCAGGCTGGATGGTCAAGGTCGAGCTGGCGGAGGATTCCGGGGTCGAAGACCTCCTGGACGCAGCCGCCTACGAGAAGCTGGTCGCCGAGTCATAAACCGATTGCAGAGCAGAGAACGAGTCGAAGCGGGGGTCCACCGATCCCCGCTTTACGCTTCTCGCGGCCGGTTACGGGACCAGTCCCCCTGCGGCTTCTTCTCTTCGGGGGCCAGGTTGATCAAGGGCGGGGGTCGCCCCCCGCCGCATACCCTCTCCGTTCACCGCGGAGTGCTCTAGACGCTTCAACTGCTGTTCCCGGGAAGGTCCTCCATGAGCTGCTCCAGCTCATCCAGCAGATCCTGCAGCTGTTCGGGGCTCATATTCTCCAGGTCTTCGAGGCTCATCCCTTCGGGCAGGAAGCTCTCTAAATCCTCCATGTCCTCCAGGTTGAAGCCCTCCATGTCCCCCATGTCGAGGTCCTCCAGGTCCCCCATGTCGAGGTCATCCATGTCGAAGTCCACGTCGCCCCCCATGGAGCCCGGCATTGGATCCTGGGTGAGGTACCATCTGCCGCCCTTCTTCGTCATCTCGAACACCATGGGATCATCGGCCAGGTCATACTCCTGTTCGAATCCCATGACGGAAAAGACGGCGTTGCCCTCCGTGGTCACCACCGTGGCGCTGCTCCCTTGCTCCGACTTGAGCTCCAGGGCATAATCCTCGAACTTCACCGTCATCATCTCGAAGCTCATCTTCAGCAATTCCTTCATATCCATGCCCTCGAAGATCTCGATGTCCTCCAGGAAGCCTTCCTCGAAACAGGCCAGGTAAGCGTCTACGTCGCCTTTCTCCATGGCGCTTATATACTTTTCGGCCAGCGCTATGGGTTCATCCGTTCCGCCGCCTCCGTCTCTCCACATGGTCAGCCACAGCACCAGCACCACGATTCCCGCGACGACGAGAACTCCTCCTATCAAGCCCACCAGGAGCGCCGCCTTGCTCTTCCTTGGGGGAGGTCCGGGAGCATACCCCGGCGCGGGAGGTTCTTCCCCGGCCGCTTCGGTGGTGGGGGGAGCCTGCGCCGGGATCCCGGCTTGCGGCAGCGGCTGCGTGGCCTCCTGCGTCACCGGCGGCACGGGAGCGGTGGCGGCGTCACCGGCGCCGGCGGGACCTCCCAGGGCCGCCCCGCAGTCTGTGCAGAACGACGCTCCTTCCTTCACCGGTTTGCCGCAGCCCGGACATGTCTTCTCTGCTTCTCCGTTCATCCGTGCCTCCCATCCCTCTCTTGTCGGGCTTCTCAAGCCTAACTTTCCAGGCTTTTCCGCAGAAGATCGTTAACCACCTGCGGATTGGCCCGGCCTTTCGTCTTGCGCATAACCTGTCCCACCAGGAATCCCAGGGCCTTTTCCTTTCCCTTGCGGTAATCTTCGACGCTTGCCGGGTTTTCCCTTATCGCCTCCTCTATGATCCTGGCCAGCTCTTCCTCGTCGCTGATCTGGGTGATGCCTTTCTCCCGCACGATGTCCCCGGGGTCCCTGCCGCTCTCCAGCATCTCCTCGAAAACCGCTTTGGCTATCTTACCGCTGATGACCCCCCCGTCCACCAGCGCGATCATCTCCGCCAGCTGGGCGGGCGCCACCAGCACCTCGCCTATCTCCATACTCTGAGCGTTGAGGTGGGCGGAAAGTTCCCCCATCATCCAGTTGCTCGCCGCCTTGGGATCGGCTCCCGCCTCCACCGCGCTCTCGAAGAAGTCCCCCATGGCCTTGGAGGATGTCAGCAGGGCTGCGTCGTGCTCGGGCAGGCCGTAGTCCTCGCGGAAGCGCCTCCTCCTCTCCGCCGGAAGCTCGGGCAGCCCGGCGCGCACCTCATCGATGAAGGAGCGCTCCAGCTCCAGCGGTACCAGGTCCGGCTCGGGGAAATAGCGGTAGTCGAATGCGTATTCCTTGGTGCGCAGGGGCGTGGTCACGTTGGCGTCCGCGTCCCAGTGCCGCGTCTCCTGCACCACCTCTCCCCCCTGCGACAATACCTCGTTCTGCCTCTTGATCTCGTAATCGAGGGCGCGGTAAAGGGCCCGGAAGGAATTCATGTTCTTCACCTCGGCCTTCACCCCGAACTGTGTCCCGCCACGCTTGCGCAGCGAGATATTGGCGTCGCAGCGCAGGCTTCCCTCCTCCATCTTGCAGTCCGAGATCTCCAGGTGCTCCATGATGCTCTTCAGCTCCTGCAGGAAAGCCCTGGCATGCCCGGGGGTGCGGATGTCCGGCTCGGTCACGATCTCCAGCAGGGGCACGCCGGCGCGGTTGAAATCTTCCAGGCTGTATTCCGAGCCGTGGATCCTGCCGCTCTCGCCCACGTGCACCGTCTTGCCCGTGTCCTCCTCCAGGTGCACGCGGGTGATGCCCACCCGCACTGCGGCCTCCTCCATCTCCAGGTCGAGGTGGCCGCCCACCCCCAAGGGCAGGTCGTACTGGGATATCTGGAAATTTTTAGGCATATCGGGATAGAAGTAATTCTTGCGGTGAAAGATGCTGTGGGGAGCTATCTCGCACTGCAAGGCCAGGGCCAGGCGCGTTGCCAGCTCCACCGCCCTGCGGTTGAGCACCGGCAGCACCCCGGGCAACCCCAGGCATACCGGGCAGGTCCTGGAGTTGGGCTCGCCGCCGAAGGAGGCGTCGCAGCAACAGAACATCTTGGAGAGGGTCTTGAGCTCGGCGTGGATCTCCAGCCCGATCACCGCCTCGTACTCGCTCACGCTCCCACCCCCTTCTCGGCCCCCGGCCTTGCCTTGAAGGAGAGCGCCTCCTCCATGGCGCGCGCGGCGCGCAGTACCGTCGCCTCCCCCAGGACCTTGCCCATTATCTGCAGGCCAAGCGGCAGCCCGTCCTCCAGTCCGCAGGGAATGCTGATGGCGGGAATGCCGGCCAGGTTGACTGGTATGGTGCATACGTCGGAGAGGTACATGGCCAGCAGGTCTTCCGTTCTTTCCCCCAACCCGAACGCCGGGGTCGGCGAGGTGGGGCTGACCAGGATGTCGAACCTCTCGAAGGCATCCTGGAAATCCCTGACGATGAGGGTCCTCACCTTCTGCGCCTGTCCGTAATACGCCTCGTAGTATCCGGCCGACAGGGCATACGTGCCCAGCATGATGCGCCTCTTCACCTCCGGCCCGAACCCGGCTGCGCGTGTGCGCCCGTACATCTCTATCATGTCATCGGCCCCCTTCACGCGCAGCCCGTAGCGGACGCCGTCGAAGCGCGCCAGGTTGGAGCTGGCCTCTGCCGGGGCGATGATATAGTATGCGGAGAGCGCGTAGTCCAGGTTGGGCAGGGTCGCCTCCTCGACCTCCGCGCCCAGCCGGGCGAAAAGATCGAGGCAGCCCTCCACCGCTTTCCTCACGCCGTCCGTCAGGCCCTCCTGCATCAGTTCCCGCGGCACTCCGACCCTGATCCCCCGGATATCCCCCTCCATGGCCGCGAGATAGTCCGGCACCGCGGCGTCCAGAGAGGTGGAATCCATGGGATCGTGGCCCGCAAGGAGCGAGAGCAGGAGGGCGCAGTCCTTCACGTCGCGCGTGATGGGCCCCACCTGGTCGAGGGAGGAAGCGAAGGCTACCAGGCCGTAACGGGACACCAGGCCGTAAGTGGGTTTCATTCCCACCAGGCCGCAGAAGGACGCGGGCTGTCGGATGGAGCCGCCCGTATCCGATCCCAGCGCCCATATGGCCTCTCCCGCCGCCACCGCCGCGGCCGAGCCGCCGCTCGAGCCGCCCGGCACCCGTTCCAGGTCCCAGGGATTGCGGGTGGGGCCGAATGCGGAGTTCTCGGTGGACGAACCCATGGCGAACTCGTCCATGTTCGCTTTTCCCACCATGACCAGGCCCTCTCCTCGCAGCCTCTCGACCACGGTGGCGTCGTATACGGGGACGTAACCCTCGAGCATGCGCGAGCCGCAGGTAGTACGCACCCCCCGCGTGCACAGGACGTCCTTGACCGCCATGGGTATACCCGCCGCCTTCCCGGCACCTCCGCCGGCCGCCGCACGGTCCGCCGCATCCGCCGCCGCGCGCGCCTCCTCCGGGGTCGGCGTTATATACGAATGCACCCTTTCCTCCACCCGCTCCATGCGGTCGAGCACCGAGTCCAGGACTTCCGCCGCCTTCACCTCGCCGCCGGCTATAAGTCCCAACAACTCCCATGCTTTCATATCGTAAAATGAATCCAATGCCACGCTCTCCTTTATCTCTCCACCGTCCTGAACGCGAAGGGGCCGCGAAAGGCCCAGATCAGCAGCAGCACGCCCGCTATATAAAAGAGAAAAACGGCGCCTGCTACATAGCCGGATTCCCCGCCTACGACACTGCCCGTGGCGCTGGCCAGGAAGAGGAGGCATACGGCGGCGACCATGGTCCCCGACCTGCCCTTCTCTTTTTGCCGCCCCTCACGGCGCAGGGTGAGGTAGAGGATGACGGCGTAGATCAGCGCTAGCAGGTCGTATAGCAAGGTCACGGCCATGATGAGAATCGCGGCGGGGTTTTCCAGGTCCAGGACCCAGGCTCCGCCTCTCAGCTCGAACATGCTCTGCCAGTTTATGATGATCCCGGCCAGTCCCAGCTGCAGGGGGACCGACCAGTAGAGCACGGTGAAATCAATCCCGACGCTGAAGGAGCGGGCGAACAGGAAGAGGATGAAGGCGGCGATCATATAATACGTGCGGGAGGCGGCGGTGAAGGATTGTCCCATCGACGCGTCCTCGATCCACATCCCGGCCGCGGCGATGAGCGCCGTCACCGCGCTGAAGGCGATCCACACCAGAAGGAGGCGCGCCGGCTCTCCCCTCGCCTCGCCCAGTTCCCACAGCCACGCGGCCATCCCCAGCAGCACCAGGGCCGTCGCCAACATGATATAGGGGCCCAACAGCGTCTCCTTCTACGCGTCAGATTATCTTCGGCACCACGAAGTAGCCCCCCTCGCTGTGCGGGGCGCCCGAAAGCGCCTCCTCCTGCGAGAGGCCGGGACGCACCTCGTCCGCACGCATGACGTTCTTGAGCGGGATGGCATGAGAGGTGGGCTCCACGTCGCTTGTATCCAGGGACTTTATCCTTTCGGCGTGCTCCAGCACCTGCCCCAGCTGGCGGGTGAACCTCTCGGCCTCCTCCTCGCTCAGCTCGAGCCGGGCCAGCAAGGCCACGTACTCTACGTCTTTTCTCTCTATCATCTCTCTCCTTTCGCCGCCCCTTATTCCCGTTCCCGCAGCATCGCGGCGAGTTCGCCCTCCCCGATGATCTTAACATCAAGTTCGCGGGCTTTGTCGTACTTGCTTCCGGGGTCGGCCCCCGCGACCACGTAATCGGTCCTGCGGCTCACGCTCGAAGCTACCCGCCCGCCCCGCTCCTCTATGGCCTGACGCGCCTCTTCCCTGGTCATCGACTCCAGGGCTCCGGTAAGGACGAAGGTAAGACCCGCGAGGGGGCCGTGGCCCTCCTCCACCTCCTCCTCCATGTTCACCCCCGCCTCCTTCAGCCTGCGGATGAGCTCGAGGTTGCGGGGCTCCGCGAAAAACGCCTTGACGCTGCCCGCGATGGTCGGTCCAACCTCGTCGATATCCCGTAGCTCCTCCTCGCTCGCCTGCGCCAGCCTTTCCATGGTGCGGTAGCGACGGGCCAGCACCTCGGCCACGTGTGATCCGACGTGGCGGATGCCCAGGGCGAACAGCAAACGGGAAAGTGGGCGCTGCTTGCTCGTGGCGATGGAGGCCATCATGTTGGCCACGGACTTTTCCTTGAAGCCGGTGAGCGAGTAGAGCTGCTCCTCGTCGAGGTAATAGACGTCCTCCACGTTGCGCACGTACCCCATTTCCATCAGCTCCGAGATAGTCGCCGGGCCGAGGCCCTCGATGTCCATGGCGCCCCGTGACCCGAAGTGGAGCACGCTTTCGAAGAGCCGGGCGGGACAGTCCACGTTTATACACCTGGACACCACCTCCCCCTCGGGACGGAATACCTTGCTGCCGCACGCGGGGCAGCGGTCGGGCATGACGAAGTCCCTCTCCGTGCCGTCCCTCAGCTCCACGATGGGCTTGATCACTTCTGGTATGACATCTCCCGCCTTGTGCACCAGCACGGTGTCGCCGATCTTCACGCCCTTGCGCCGCACCTCGTCCTCGTTGTGCAGGGTGGCGCGTGAGACGGTCGAGCCTCCCACGAACACGGGCTCGAGGACGGCGGTGGGGGTGAGGGCGCCGGTGCGACCCACGTTGACCTCGATGGCGATAAGGCGGGTCTCCTTCTCCTCCGCGGGGAACTTAAACGCCACCGCCCAGCGCGGCGCCTTGCTGGTCGACCCCATACGGTCGCGCAGGTCGAGGCGGTTGACTTTGACCACCGCCCCATCCACCTCGTAGGCGAGCTCCTCCCTGCGTTCCATCCACTCCCTGCAGAACTCCATGATCTCCGTGGCCCCCGCGGCCCGGCGCCATTGCTCGCCGACGTGAAACCCCCATGCCGCGACCTGTTCCAACACCTCCTCGTGGGTGGAGAACGCCTTCCCCTCGACGTAGCCGATCTCGTAACAGATGAGGTCGAGGTTGCGCGACGCGGTCACGTGTGGGTCCAGCTGGCGCAGGGAGCCCGCCGCCGCGTTGCGGGGGTTGGCGAAGGCCTGCTGCCCGAGTTCTTCTCTCTGGCGGTTCAGCTCCCGGAAGGACTCCTTGGGCATGAACACCTCGCCCCTTACCTCCAGGTAAGGCACGGACCTCTCACGCAGAAGGCGCAGGGGCAGGGACCTGATGGTCTTGAGGTTCGACGTTACGTCCTCACCGGTTACGCCGTCACCCCGCGTGGCGCCGCGCATGAGCACCCCGTCCTCGTAGGTGAGGGCGATCCCGGCGCCGTCGATCTTGAGCTCGCAGACGTAATCGGTGTACCCCACCGCGTTCTCCACGCGACGGATGAAAGCGGCCAACTCCTCCGTGTCGAAGACGTTGTCGAGGCTCATCATGCGCGCGCGGTGGCGCACTGGTTGAAAGGCCTCGCCGGGAGGAGCCCCCACCCTGCGGGTGGGCGAATCGGCGGTGACCAACCCGGGATAGGCCTCCTCGATGCGCATGAGTTCGCGCATCATACCGTCGTATTCCTCGTCCGAGACCACGGGGTCGTCGAGGACGTAGTAACGATAGTTATGGTAATTCAGATCCTCGCGCAGGCTCTCCGCCTTTTCGCGAGCCTCATTCACATCCATGCGCAGGCTCCCCTGCCGTTCGCCACGGCCCGTCGAGATGCGAGAACGTATGTCCTCCTGTAATATATCAAACCCCGTCTATGCATAGCACCACGTGGTTATCCAGACGGTGCGGGGGTATGTATAATATATAAAATCCAGTAGCGTCGGGGCAGCTTTCTTCCCATTCAAGGCCGGGTGGACCTTTGCGACACGAGATCATCCACGAGATCGCCCAATCCGTGACCGCGGCGGGAGGCGCGGAGAACATCATCCGCGCCCTGGTGGAGGCGACCGCGCGCGGTATGGATGCCAAGGGCTGTTCCCTGTTCACCCTGTCGGACGACAGCAGGCGCCTCGTGCCCCGCATCTGCTGCGGCATTGACGAGGGCGGCCTGCGGGAGAGTCTGATACTGGGTGATGACGCTTTGCGGCAGGTTATCGGGGGAGCGCCCCTCTTCATCTGGGACGCTGCCCGGGACCCCCGCGTGAGGGAGAAGGAGGAACTGCGGCGCCAGGGCGTATCCTCCATCGTCTTCCTTCCCTTCCGGGACGGCGAACGAGTGCGCGGCATACTGCGGCTGTATTTCTCCGAGGCCATGAGCTTCGACCGTGAGGACCTGGACTTCCTGGAATCCATCGCGGAGCTGGTGGGCGGCATCCTCAGGAGCGCGGAGTCGCGGGACCGCCTGGAGAGGGACGCGGAACAGGCCAGGCGGGACCTTCAGCGCATAAGGGACGAACGCCGCCATTTCCTGAGTTTCCTCTCCATGGTCACCCACGACCTCAAGTCTCCCCTGGTGGCGGTGCAGGGGTATCTCAAGCTGCTGCTGCGCAAGGGCACGGGATGCCTCGACGAGCGCATGGTCAGGGGCATCCACCGCAGCATCGAGCGCATGGACGGGATGATGGAGCTCATCAGCGACCTGCTGGAGCTGTCGCGCCTGGAGAGCGGACAGGTGATCAAGGAACTCAAGTCCGTCTCTTGGGAGGAGGTGCTGGGCGCGGCGGTGGAGATGGCCCACGAACTTGCCTCGCCCAAGAGCATCGCGGTCGCCACGGAGATCCGCCGTCCCCTGCCGGACGTGTTTGCCTCGGACATACGCCTGCAGCAATTGATCCTCAATCTCGTCTCCAATTCGGTGCGCCACACCCCGCGCGGCGGCAGGATAACCATCCGCGCCGGACGTCAGGGCGATGCGGTCGCGGTGAGCGTGGAGGACAGCGGCAGCGGCGTCGCGCCCGAGCACCTCCCCCACGTCTTCGAGGAGTTCTACAAGGGAGACCCGGAATCAGCGGAGGGGACGGGACTCGGGCTATCCATCTGCAAGCGCATCGTGGACATGCATCATGGCCACATCCGCCTGGAGAGCCCGGTGCCTGAAACGGGGGTGGGCACGAGGGTCTCCTTCGCCATCCCCGTGGGCGTGACTTGCCTGCTCGAGGACCGCTGGATGCTGGAGGGCGACAGCGCCACGCGCTTCGGCGTCGCCAGCGGGGAGGAAGGGAAATGAAAACAGCAAGGGAGGTAGATCATGGGTAGAAAGATCCTGCTCGCCGACGACGATCCCGATGTGGTCGACGTGGTATCCATAATCCTGGAGGACGAGGGATACGAGGTGGTGATGGCCAGGGACGGCGCCGAAGCCCTGGAGAAGATAAGGTCGGAGGGCCCGGACCTGGTGATCCTGGACCTGCTCATGCCCAGGGTTGACGGTTTTGCCGTTTTCAACACCCTGCGCGAACCCGCATATGAGAGGTGGTCGCAGCTGCCGGTCGTCGTTCTTACCTCGGTGCGGGAGGAGGTGAGCAAGCGCCGCTACGAGCTGGAGTCGGGAAAGAGCATGGGCTACGCAGCCTACCTGGAGAAGCCGGTCGAGCCGGAGGAACTGCTTGAGACTATATCCTCCCTGCTACCTAAAGACTAAGGCAACGACTGGGTGTATTGCGAAAACGATTGCGACGCCCTCAGGACGGCGCAACAGTGTCCAGGCCTGGATAATTCCGATTATCCAGGCCTGGCACGTATACATAGCTATGGGGTGTCCGCTCATGCACGAGCGGGGTCAGGTCCTCTCTATTTCCAGGTCTCCCAGCACCCCGAGATGTTCGCCGATGATCACCAGGCAGCCGATGACGCCGGCGATGGCCGAGACGGCCGCCAGGGCCTCCTCCACGTCGTCCCTTTGTTTGACGCGGTTGCCCAGTGCGCTGGCGGCGGCATCTGCAAGGGCCGCGTTCCCCGCCACCACCAGGGCCGCATCGGCGCGGCCCGCGCTGAAGGAGGGGCCCACCGTGGCGGAAGAGGTGCAGACCCCCAGGCCCTGCGGCGGGGTCGGCGGTATCATCAGAGCGAGCCTGCCGCTCAAGGGGGAATCTCCCGCGAAGACGCCCACGCGCCTCTCGCGGCGGGAGCGGATGAAGATATCCCCTCCGTTCTCCACGATGATCTCGGGTGACAGCGGCTTCAGGTCCTCCCCCACAACTTGCGCTATCGCTCCCGCGACTGCGCCCATGGGACCAACCCCCGCTCCCGCCGCCGCCGAGGCCATGAGTCTCACCACCGGCGGGGAATCCTCCGGCACATCGTAGGGACGGTGGGTGGTACGGAAACGGGGCTGGCGCACTATGAAATCCTCCAGGTCGGCACGGTGGGCGGCTAGAGAAGCGCGCGCCTCCGCGGTCAGGTCGCGCTTTGCGAAAACGAGGAGGTCGCTTTCCCTGATGATCACGCGGAACGGCACCAGGCCGGCCGCATCCATGCTCTCGCGATAGAAGCGGCGCAGGTATTCCGCCATAGGATGCTTCTTATAACCCCGGTGAAGGGTAGGCCTGCAGTCCCAGGATCAACCAGGACGTGTAGACGACGTATACCATCAATCCCAGGACGAAGGTGACGGCTTGTGCGAGCGTAAAGGCATAGGCGGCGTTCAGGCCCGGCCTGGCGGCTCCCTCCGCCGCGGTCCGCGTCTCTCCCTCCCCTTCTTCCTCGGCTTCTGAGTCCGCCGCGGAGGCAGGCGCTCCCACCCTTGCCTCCCCTTTCTCGGAACCGAGTTCGGGCGGGCTGACGAGGCTGCTGATACCCACTACGGCGGATACGGCCATGAGCACCCAGGACGCGAAGAGCAGGTAGCGTGTCCACTGGTTCGTGTCGAACTGGTAGTTCAAGCCCCAGACGCTCGAGACCATGACTATCACCGTCAGCGGTATGAAGATGACTGCCAGCGCCAGCAGCCACCGCGATAACGCGTTCAGCTTGTCTTCCATACATTACCACCTTCCCTTTCCGGCTGAGCCGTCCTCCGCTACCCCTCGCGGCTTTCCCTGTCATCCTCTCCGGACTTCCTCCTGGTCACCACGACTACCGTGACGATGGCGGCGATGATCACCAGCCAGACGGCAGCTACGATGATGATGAGGCGAAGGCTGCTGCCTCCCTCACCCCCGCCGCCGCCCTCCTCCTGGGCAAGAGCCGGGGCTAGATTTCCAAATAACAATAGCACGCTCAATGCAAACACCAAAAGAGAAACCGCTCTTCCCATCTTCTCCCCCTGTCTCGACTCGTCGGCTCCACCTGCCCCAGGCGGGCCTCCACGGCGCCGGTCTACAGCAGGCTGACGACTATCAGCGCCACCAGCACAACGGCGATAGCCAGGGCTCCCAGGGCGATATCCCGGTTCAACCTCTTGACCGCTTCCGGAAGAAGGGCGCGGGTCTGCTTGCGCATGCTCCTCCAGTCCCTCTTCGCCCTGACCTTGGCCTGCTTCTTCGCCTTCGCGTAGCTCCACCCACCGCTGGCGAGGGATGCTTCGAACCTCCTCGCCGCCCGGGTGTACCAGTAATCGGCGCGCGTCTCCTTCGGCGGCTTGATGGACAGCCACGACCAGACCCTCCTCGCCGCCCGGGTGTACCAGTACTCCACCCTCGCCTCCCTGGGCATCTTGAGGGTGTAAGGATCGAACTTGAAGAGTCTCAGCTCAAACAGGTCCGACGCGGCGGCGTAGAGCAGCACGGCGATTCCCGCCAGCGCCGCCACCAGCACCGCATAGAAATCCCTGGAGAATCCGCCCCCTGCCGCCGCAGCCAATTGTGACGACGCGCCACGAGCCAGCATCCCTATTCCGTCTCCGCTAAAGATCATCACCAGCATGTCCCCTGCTCTCTCCGCATGCGCATGTCGGTGGACGCCGCCTCTCCGCGCCGTCCCCCACGGCCTACCTTCGTCTTCCTCTCATCCGTCACAGCAGCCTCATGATGAGAAAGATGGTGAGGGCAACCGCGAGAACCAGGGCACCCACCGCGATATCTCCCTGGTACTCCCTCATCCTGGGCATGAGCCTCTCCCTGGCATGCCCCGCCAGCATGAGGACTCCGTCCCTGGCGCGCCGGTAGGGGCGCTCGGTGAGGGCGGGGGCCACTACGTCCCTGAACAAGTGGGCCGTACCGTAAGCACCCTGCTTTATCGCCTCCAACACCCTGGTCTTGATGGGAGCGTAGGTCCTCTGCCCGACGAAGAGCATCGCGAGCGAACCCTTCGCCCCCCGCACATACCAGTAATCGACGCCCAGCCAGCGCGGCAACCTTGCCTGGAACAGCTCCGGACCATACCGCCTCCTGCGCAGGAGGTCCGGCCAGGCGCCCAGCACGAACACGGTGATGCCGATGGCCAGGGGGATCAGGACTTCCTTTATATTATCCCAGATGAAGATGGGCACCTCCGCCACGTGCGCGGCCATGTGGGCATCGAATCCCGGCACCGTCTGCACCGTTGGACCGACCAGCTTGCTCAGGAGCACGCCGGGGAAGAGGCCGTTGAACACCACCCCGGCAGCGAGCAGGCCCGTGCCCGCGAGCATCCATGCCGGCGCTTCCTTCACGTGCTCGAGGTGGTGCGCGCGCTCCGCATCCGGCCGGCGGAAGAAAGTATAGTAGGTCATCTTGGTGATGTAGCCGATGGTCCCGCCGCTGGTTATGACGAATATGACCTCGGCTGCCTTGACCCAGCCCGCCGTCGCCAGCTGCGCGTGCAGCGCGAATTCGTGCGACTCGATCACGGCATGGTGCAGCAGCGTCTTGGACACGAAGCCGCCCCACAGCGGGATGCCCATGATTCCCAGGGCGGCGATGCACCAGAAAAGCGTGGTCAGGGGCATACGTCTCCACAACCCTCCCAGCTTGAACATATCCAGCTCGTGGGCGCAGAAGAGTATCGAGCCCGCGGCGAGGAAGAAGCATCCCTTGAAGAAAGCGTGGTTGATGACGTGATAGAGGGTGCCGCCCATGCCCATGGCGCCCTCCGCCCCCAGGTAGGTCATGCAGCCGATGCCGAAGAGGATATACCCCATCTGGCTCACGCTGGAGTAGGCCAGGGTTCGCTTGATGTCGTTCTGCACCAGGGCCAGGAGCATGCCCACGAACATGGTGGCCACCGCTATCCAGATGATGGCGAAACCCAGCATGCGCACGTCCACCGCCAGCCCGGATGCCGCGTGCGCCGCTCCTTCCGCGGCGTGGCCGCCGCTCATCGCCTCGGCCTCGCCGCCGTGTGCCGCGGGCTGCTGCAAAAAGGTCAGCGCCGTGCGCAGTATGCCGTACGCCCCCGCCTTTATCATCACCCCGGAGAGCAGGGCGCTTGCCGGTGATGGCGCGGCGGGATGGGCGTCGGGAAGCCAGATGTGCAGCGGCAGCATACCGGCCTTGACCCCGAAGCCGGCGAGGAGGAAGACCAGTGCCGCCACCCCGAAGGGGCCGCCCAGCCAGGCGCTGCCGGCCGGGGGCGCGAAGGCGACGGTTCCGGCTCCGCCCAGGTAGAAGAAGATGCCGCCGATGAGGCTCAGACCGCCAACCACGGTCATGCAGATGTACTTTGTCGCCGCAGAGCGCGCCTTCTCCGTCTCGGAGTGTATCACCAGCACGTAGGCGAGCAGTCCCATGGCCTCGAAGAAGAGGTAGAGGCTGAAGAAGTCCTGCACCATGAACACGCCCAGGGTCGCGGACTCGGTGAGGAGCATGAAGAAGAAGAAGCGGGTGCGCTTGTGTTCGTGCTCCATGTATCGGAAAGCGTGCAGGGAGGCCGCGAACCACAGCACCGACGAGAAGAATACGAAGAAGGCGCCGATGGCGTCCACCTCGAGGTTGCACACGAACCTGTCACCGATGCGCATGATGTCCAGGTTGAAACAGACGGAGCCCACGCCGAGCACCTTCACCAGGATGAGCACCGCCAAGAGCAGCGTCGCCGCGGTGGCAGA
>MTKY01051046.1_pt1 | contig 74857 bp, 66 predicted proteins | sample 1042731 | NCBI WGS metagenome assembly MTKY01 (sample SAMN06212206, study PRJNA360538) | anaerobic digester metagenome | biome: Wastewater treatment plant; material: sludge; isolation source: anaerobic digester fed with sludge from wastewater treatment plant | place: Denmark: WWTP Soeholt ...
CACCATTTTTCAAGCACTTACGTGTAGGAAAGATTAGTAAGACAATAATGAATAGTATAGATGTACTCAACGGAACTATCCTGAACAGGAATACACTATTATTCCAAAACAGAGATCCCAATTATCCCCACAAGATAAGGTGACAAAGCTCTATTAAGCGCATAAACCTATCAATAAATCAAGGCTTTCTTTCAACCCAAATGGATATAATAATTTAACGACTAACGCACAAACAAAAGCGATGATTATCAGCCTGCCCTCATTAGCCGGCAGTGGCTAAGTCTATATTTTCCTGGGGTCATCCTTAACCTGGTGAGGGATGACCTAAGGATGATGCCCCCAAAGCCAGTAGCAGCAAAGGCGGGCGCTATGAAGCAAAAATGGAATAGTAAGCGTTTTACGTTTTTTGGTGCAAATATAGTGATGCATTGTTGGGAACGAACCAAGTGCCTGCAATCAACGACCAACCCACTTAGTTTGAAATTGAGCCTTAATGAATTGGGCAGTTCCCAAAGTTGTTTGTTGAGTTTAGTGTGAAAGCAAGCAATGGAGTTTGAAGGATTCGAACTATGAAAATAAAGCCACTTGCAGTATTGATTCCAGTCATCATCTTGTTGGCTGCAACATGGTTTCTTTTAAGCTATGAAATACATATGGCTAGAATACCCTGGGCTATTGGAGTTTATGATGTTGATGATAGTTTTAATACTAATGAATCTGTTAATAACCCCGTTCTAACCAAATCCAGTGTTGCGCAGAAGCCTACATATTTTGTAGCTGATCCTTTTGTTTTCAAACACAATGGGAAATACCTGATGTTTTATGAAGCAGGATTGATTGACAGGAATGACAGAAGAGGGGCTATTGCTTTGGCTGTTTCAGATGATGGCGTATCCTATAAGCATCATAGCATAGTGCTGGAAGATGAAGTGTCAATTTCATTCCCTATCATATATGAGGAAGGTGAAGATAAGTATATGACAATTGAGGGTGTAAAGGCTAATAACATAAGATTGTTTAAGGCACTTGACTTTCCTTATTCTTGGACCTGTGTAGATACTCTGCTTACTGGCCCATGGTCAGATCCATCAATTTATAAATCGGGAGACACATATTTCTTGTTTGTTTCAACTCCATATGTTTACGAAGATGTACATATCTTTTATTCCAATAGCTTTTTCGGTCCGTATGTTGAACATCCAATGAACCCAGTTGTTAGCAAAAACAAAAGAATTGCACGCAATGCTGGTAACATATTCGAAATGAATAATAAGCTATACAGACCAGTTCAAGATTGTTCGAATATGTACGGGGAGAAAGTAAGAATGATGGAAATTCTTGAGTTATCTGAAACTACCTATAGAGAAAAAGAGATTGAGAATTCTCCATTGTCTTTTAAACAGGATGGTTGGAACAGAACAAAAATGCACACTTTCAATATTTTCAAAATTAATGATAAGATGATGGTTGCCACTGATGGTGCCCCGCATAATGGTAAACTACAGTTACGTATTGTAAAGAGAAGATAGATTAAAGATGTGTAATTCAGAGCCTGACTTGGCACTGATTCAATCAGATGCCATTATTGATATTAACTTCAGATGGGTCCGTATATCAGTTTGTTAGATTTTAGTAAAAAACTCATATCTAGCTCTGATAATTCCTGCGAAAGCGATTTGGCAAGAATAACCTTTGACCACTTCAAGCACCGGATAAGATTAGAGTGGCACTTAACCTAATGGAACTATCTTTTTTGTGACAAACAAGAGCCTCTTTATAAAGAATGTGGGTTTGGTCTCGTTAGGACCCATCATCGCATCCTTGGCAGGCTTTCTGGCTGAACCATGGATCTCTCGTATGTGGGGGCCGGAGTTGTATGGTTTGGGAGCTTACTTCAATTCAGTGTTGCAGATTCTGACCCCGGCACTTTTCCTGCGCTACAACTTTGCCATTGTTCAGGCTGGCAACGAGCGGGAAGCATCTAACCTTCTGCTTCTGTCTTTGCTGATATTTATCGGTTTTTTTGCCTTGGTGGCACTTGGCTATCCTCTGTTAGGTAATTGTTTGAAAGGTAGCTTTCCTTTTGGAAGCTACAAGTTTTTTTTCCTGAGCTCGCTTCTCGCGGGTTCGCTGGCTACACTGCTCAAGTTTTGGGCTTCACACCACAAGCGTTTTGGATTGCAAACAGCATCAACCATCCTGTTGCAGATAGTTCCGGTTATCCTGCTTTTAAAGCTCGGTTTTGAGCGCAACATTGGCGAAACCCAGATGATAATGGTGCGCAGTATAGCTTTTTATTGTTATCCCCTGCTACTCTTGGTATCGTTTCTGTGGATTGATGCTCGCAGTGTAATCAAACAAGCCAGCTGGTCGGGAATCAGGGAAGTTGCGGTTAAATACCAAGATTACCCTAAACATGAATACTTGGGTTTTTTGGCCAATCTGCTGGCTTTTAACCTACCGGTGATCCTGATAGCAAGGTATTGGGGAAATGAGGCATCAGGCTTGTATGCCAAAGCCTTCACAATCCTGTATATGTTTGTGCTGCTGTTGGGAGATTCGGTCAACCGGGTGTTACACAAGGAAGCGGCGGACATGGTCAGCAACGGCAAAGACCTTGCTCCGTTTATCAACAATGTCTTTCGGGCTTTGGTATATCTTTCTCTGTTGCCATTCCTGTTGATTATTCTGGTAGGGCCGGAGCTGTTTAGTGTCTTTCTGGGTGAGCGTTGGCTGGTTTCCGGTCAGTTTGCTCAAGCCATGGCGTTGTGGAGTTTTGCAAACCTGTTGAATCTGAGCCTGCTGCCCTTGTATGGAGTGCTTAACCATCAGCGCCAGTATACCCGTTTCACTCTCGCGACCCTGGCGTTGCGGGCTCTGATCCTGATAACCATGGGTATGGCAGGAGCGGAAGTTGTGCTGACCTTGGCGGTTTTCTCTCTGGTAAATGTTGTGGTGCTCCTCTGGCAGACCATCTATATTGCTGCTAAGGCTGGAGTCAAACAGAATGGGTGCTTGCGTTTCCTGTGGAAGAGGTTGTTGGAACTGCTGCCTTTGGCGGTCGTTTTTATGGTTATTCGTCAATTCTTCAACCTCGGAACTTTAGAGTTGATTGGCCTTGCCGCTTTGCTTTCCTTACCCTATGTTTATCTGTATTATATCCGAAACATCAAACAATTCCGCAGCTTGCTCGCAGCGTGATTGGCTTGAGTGGAAACTGTGATAAAGTGGCTTATGGCCTATACAGCAACTTGCCTAATGCGTACAATTTCTCTCACCGATAATTGTTGTCTATGAAACATATGGAACTATTAATCTCAATCCTGATCCCTGTCTTCAACGATCAGGAAGTGTTGCCGGAGCTGTTTCAACGGTTAAAAGCTCTGCTGAACCAATACTACCCTGACCACGAGATCCTGTTTGTTGACGACGGCAGCGCGGATAATTCCTGGCAGATCATCGAAGACCTGCATCAACAGGATAGTCAGGTCAAGGGCTTGAAGTTGATACACAACTTTGGCCAGCAGAACGCTATCGCTGCCGGTTTGGACAATGTGAACGGCGATATCGTGGTGATCATGGATTCCGACCTGCAGGACAGGCCGGAGGATATTCCCAAGCTTATAGACGCGCTTTTGGCAAACGACGCCTCCATGGCGATCGCCCAGTGGAAAAGCAGGCAGGACGGATTTCTGAAACAATTTGTGTCCAGGCTCTTCTTTGCGGTTAGCAAAAAGATCACCAATATCAGGCACGAGCCGAATCTGGGTGTGTTCCGCGCCATCCGCCGCGAGGTGGTCGAAGAGCTGAAAAAGTATACTGAAAAAACCGCCACGACCCTGAGCTTACTCTATTGGATTGGGGTGGATTATGTTGCGGTGCCACTTGAGCGTGATGCCCGCTTTGCCGGCAAGAGCGGCTACAATTTGAAAAAGATGCTCAAGCTTACGGCGGACCGGATCTTTTCCTTTTCCATGTTTCCAATCCGGGCGGCTATCCTGGCCGGGACCCTGATCTCTGCCCTGAGTTTTTTGACCGGGATTGTATTGATCATTAGAAGGATGATGGGTATGGTGGCGCCGGGCTGGACTTCGATGATAGTGCTGACGCTCTTTCTCTTTGGGTTGAACTTTCTGTTTCTGGGAGTGGTTGGCGAATATTTAGGCCGCATTTTTCAAGAGACGAAACAGCGGCCAAAGTACATAATCAAAAAATCTATAGGTGAAATATGCAAAAAGTGATCATTCTGGGCGGTATTGGCAATGGCACTGTGATCGCGGAAGCAATCGCGGATGCCAACAAGCGGGGGTACGGCAAGCTTGAGATGGCCGGATACCTGAATGACAGGGAGGAGCGGGGATCTTATATCGAATCCTTTCCTGTGTTGGGATGCCTTTCAGAAGCGTCCAGGTTTGCAGCGGAAGGCTACAAGTTCATCAACACGATCTACCGTATCGACGGACAGGCTGAACGCTTGGACCTTTTTGAAAGCTTGGGCCTCAGCGACAGCGATCTGGCTACGTTCATCCATCCCACGGCGTATTATGCTCCCAATGCGGTGTTTGAGCCTGGGGTTGTATTGATGCCCTATGTGATGATCTCCGCCGGGGCCAGGTTAGGCCGCGGTTCGTTGATCATGGTGGGGGCCAGTATCGGCCACAACACCGAATTAGGGGCTTATAACCATGTAGCCGCCCAAGCCGTGGTTGGAGCTTATATCAAGACCGGTACCGGGGTACACATTGGCCTGAATGCGACTTTAAGGGAAAACCTGACCATCGGAGACCACGCCACCGTTGGTATGGGTGCGGTGCTGACCAAAAATGTGGGCGAAAAAGAAATCTGGGCTGGCAACCCGGCTAAGTTTTTGAGGATAGCGCAATGACGTATGTCGATGAGTTAGATTTCACAAATGAATTGAAAGACTTGTTTGAAATACAAGGGGCAGCTATTAAGCGCGCTTTAGAGACACGCAGGATCCAGACTCATTTGCTCAATGATGAAAATGAAGTCAGGGACTATATCAGGAGTTTTATAGCACAGCGTTCCCAAATCAGGAACATCGCTTTCAGTGATGGCGTCACCCTGTATCAGCTTGATCTTTTCAACTGGATCAAAGAGGAGTTTGGCTCTGCGGGTTTCACCATCAATCAGCCTCTGGAGCGGTCAGCCACTGGTCAGTACGCGATCTACGGAGACCAGCCTCCTGGCCGGATGGAAATACCTTACGAACAGTGGAAGGTTTTATACGACAAATGGTATGACAACCTGCGGGATTCATTAATGAGCGACCTGCTGATAATCAGTGCAAACGCCGTGACTATGGAGGGTGAGATCATTTCGGTGGACGGTTTTGGCAACAGGGTATCCGGTATGATATTTGGACCCCGGCATGTGCTGTGTATTGTGGGCAGGAACAAGATTGTCAGGGACAAGACCAGCGCTTTGGACAGGATTCATAACCATGTAGTTCCGCTTACTTATCTGAGGCACAATCTGAAACACTGGTGCAAGTTCCAGGAAGTTCCGTGCCTGAAAACGGGTAAATGCGTGACTTGCAGCCATCCGGAAAGCGCTTGCTTGAACACAGTGGTAGTACGAGGGCAAGTGAAACAGCACCAGGACAGGCTACATCTGTTGCTGGTCAATAAAGACCTGGGATTTTGATATAGGGTTTCAATTAGTTTTATGCGGGAAAAGATAGCCATCATAGGAGCCAGTTACCTGCAAAAACCCTTAGTTCTGAAAGCCAGGGAGATGGGTTTTGAGACCCATGTCTTTGCTTGGGAGGATGGCGCTGTCTGTAAAGATCTGGCTGATACTTTTTATCCCATATCTATCACTGAGGTGGATGAGATTTGCGAAATCTGCCAAAGGATCCAACCCAAGGGCATAGTGTCTATTGGCTCCGATCTGGCCACAGTGGCTGTCAACTGGGTGGCGGGAAAACTGGGATTGATAGGCAATTCCCTGGAGTGCACGGAAGTTAGCACCAACAAATATTTGATGCGGGAGCGGCTGAAGACTGGGGGTGTTCCTTGTCCCGGTTACTGGCTGGCAGGCAAAAATGGTTCAGATTTGGAAGTGAACCCCCAAGATTTCCCCCTGATCGTTAAGCCCGTGGACCGGTCTGGAAGCCGGGGTGTCAGCTTAGTCAGAGACAGGTCTGAACTTGTTGACGCCGTTCAAGCGGCCATGGAGCAATCATTTTCCGCGCAGGTGATAATCGAACAATTCATTGAAGGCAGGGAGCTTAGCGTGGAGGCTATCTCCTGGCGGGGCAGGCATTACATTTTACAGTTCACGGACAAGGAAACCACCGGCGCGCCACACTTTATTGAAACAGCCCATCATCAACCCGCGGAACTCACATCCGGACAAAAAGATAGTCTGGCCAGACTGACCAGGGAAAGCCTGGATTGCCTCGGGATTCAAAACGGGGCATCGCACTCGGAGTTTAAGATCACGGAAGGCGGGGAGATCTATCTTATCGAGGTAGGGGCCAGGATGGGTGGTGATTGCATCGGCTCAGACCTGGTAAGGCTTTCCACGGGATACGATTTTGTGAGGGGGGTGATCGAAGTGGCTGTTGGCAGTTTTGAGGAACCTGTGCTTTCCCAACCCGCCCATGCCGGCATCCATTACGTTTTTCCCCAGCCGGGGATTCTGCGGGAAGTGCTGTTTGCTTCCAGCCCCCAAGTTGTGCGCCACGAGGTTTTTGTGGAAACTGGGGACACAGTAGCCCCGATTTTAGACAGTTCCCAGCGCCCTGCTTACTACATCTACCAGGGCAAGCAACGGCTGCCCTATGATCCAAGTGTGCTTAGGCTGATTACAAAGGAATAAAATGAGAATCCCGTTCAACAGACCTTTTCGCGCTCCCAATGAGTATGAGTATGTCCTGGAAGCGCTGCAGTCCGGCAGGCTGTCCGGCAACAACCAGTTCGCCAAAAGGGTTCAACAACATATGCGAGACCGGCATAATCTGGAGAACGTCTTTCTGGTGCCCTCCGGAACTTCAGCTTTAGAAATGGGCGCCTGGCTGGCTGGCCTGGGACCCGGTGACGAGGTGATACTGCCTTCCTACACGTTCAGCTCCACAGCCAATGCGGTGGTGATGACCGGAGCCAAGCCAGTGTTTTGCGAGATTGACCCTATAACCATGAATGCCGATGTTGGCCACATGGAGTCGTTGATTACAGAAAGGACCAAAATGCTGTTGCCAATCGATTATGCCGGAATTCCCTGCGCAATAGACAGAATCGGGGAATTGGCCAGGAAGCACGGTTTGCTGGTGATGGTTGACGCGGCCCAATCGTACGGAACTTATCATGAAGGCAAGGCCTGTGGAAGTTTTGGTGACCTGGCCACCTTCAGTTTTCACGAGACCAAAAACATCAGTTGCGGCGAAGGCGGGGCTTTGGTGGTCAATCGCCCGGACTGGGTGGAAAGGGCTAATTTCCTGCAGGAAAAAGGCACAGACCGCAGTCTGGTGCTGTTTGGGCAAAAATCAAAATACCATTGGGTGGATATCGGTTCCAGTTACCTGCTTTCGGATATCCTGGCGGCGGTACTGTTGGCCCAATTGGAAGCAGAGAACACAATCCTGGAGCTGCGGGGCAGGGTAACATCTGCCTACACTGACTTGTTGAAGCCATTTGCTGAGGCGGGTGCGATCAGTATCGCTCCCTATGAGCTGTACCAAAAACTGAACAGCCATGCTTTCTGGGTGGTATTCGACAAGGAAGAGAATAAAGAGAGCTTCCTTCTCGGGATGAAAGAAAAAGATGCGTACGCGTATATTGGATACATTCCCCTGCATTCAGCACCAATGGGAATAAAACTGGGTAACAGAGCTGGTGACCTTCCCACAACCGAAGACCTGGCAGCGAGGATCGTGAGGCTGCCCCTGTACGCTAACCTTGCCAGGGAAGGCCTGCTGCAGTTACTGGATACTATGCAGAACGTGCTGAGGAGTATTTACGGATGAGCAAGGCGCGGGTCACAGAGCTTAGGGAACGCTTGATTTCCGCCGTGGGAGATTTTTCCAGGAGCGTGGAGTTTGATTTTTTCATTTCAGCTCTGGTAGATTACAACCCGTTCAACTCAACCGATGATGTCTTGGAATGGTTGCAGGATCTTAACCGCATACAGTATTTCGAGGTGGAGGAGATAGGTTTTTCCCATCTCCAGCAGTGGCATTTTGATGATTTGAGTGGTGACCTCCAGCACAACAAGGGTAAGTTTTTCAGCATCAGGGGCTTTCAGGTGTTTGACAATCTGACGGGTGACATTCTATGGGACCAACCCATTATTGACCAACCTGAAATTGGCATCCTGGGTATCCTGGGCAAGAAAATTGATGGGGTTTTATACTTTTTGATGCAAGCCAAGGCGGAACCGGGAAATATTAACACCTACCAACTCTCACCCACTGTTCAGGCTACGCGGAGCAACTACACCCTGGCCCATGGAGGAAAAAAGACCATCTATCTGGAGTACTTTAACGGTCAGGCCCCGGTCAAAGTGCTATATTACCAATACCAGTCTGAACAAGGTGCGAGGTTTTTGGAAAAACGAAACTGCAATATAGTTGTGCTGGATGAATCTGATGCGCCCATCAAGCTGACCCCAAACCATAAATGGCTTACCTTGGGACAGATTAAGAGCCTGATGGAGCATGACAATACGGTAAATATGGACAGCCGTTCCGTGATATCGCTGATCCGCTATTGGGATTCCAAATACCAAATCGATGTGCCAGCCATTTCCAGAATAATCAGCGACTATACCGATGTGATCAAGCGCAGTGAGTTTTGGCTGTCCGCGGTTCTTCAGTGTTTCGAGTCGCGTGAGTCGGACAGGCAGCTTTCCGAGATACGAATCGCCCTCAACCGGAAACGCTATTGTTGCAAATTGGGACGCAAGGCTTTCCCCTTGAAGGAGCTACGTGACTGGAGCATCGGCGACAGACTTATTCAGCACAATCAAAACAAGTTTTTTCAGGTTCTGGCTGTGAGGATCAATGCCAACAACAGGGAAGTGGAAAGCTGGGATCAACCGATAATGCGGCAACGGCACCATGCGCGGATAGGGCTTATCTGCTCACTCCAAAAGGGAGTGTATATGTTTCTTGTGCAAATGAAGACGGAGCCAGGGCTTTACGATATGGTCGAACTATCTCCCACCGTGCAGTGCATTGCGGAAAACTATGAAACCGGCAAACAACCCCGCTATCTGGATGAATTTCATGATAAGGAACTTATCTACCAGGCCAGGCAATCTGAAGAAGGGGGAAGGTTCTACCGGGAATGCAACCTGAACATGATCAGAGAGGCAAGCGGTTTCAAAAACACAGATCCGGAAAACTATCTCTGGATAAGCTTGGCCAATATGAAGGAAATGGTGCAAACCCAGCGGATGCTCAACGTTGAATTGCGCAGCCTGCTGGCGTATTTTTAAGTGGAGAATGAGATGGATAAAATAGGTTTTGGCATTATTGGGTGTGGGTATCAGACCACTAAAAACATGGCCCCGGCCATGGCTAAAAGTGACGTGAGTGGCATGATTGGTTTTTATGACCTGGACCATGCAAAAGCTCAAACTCTGGCTTCTGCTTATAACGCGACGGTGTTTGACGATCTGGACGACCTTCTGGCCTGCGCCAAAATCGACGCGGTCTATATCGCCACTCCGATCTCCACTCACGCGGAACTCTGCAAAAAAGCCGCCGACCATGGAAAACATATACTCTGTGAAAAGTCTTTGGCCTTGAACCCAAGCCAGGATGCCGAGATCCGTAACTACTGCGAGGCCAGGGGCGTTTGCCTGCTGGAAGGCTTTATGTACCAATATCACACTCAGCATAGCTTTGTGCGGGAGATGATCGCCAAAGGCGAGATCGGCGAACCGGTGCTGTTTCAGGCTTGGTTTGGATTTCCTCCCTTTCCCGACACGGATTTCAGGATGAAAAAAGAAATGGGGGGCGGAGCTTTGCTGGATGCCGGAGCTTATGTGATCCACGCGGCGAAAAATTTCTTTAGCCGAGAACCGGAGACCGAACATCGTGTGATAACGTATAACCACAATGGCCTTGATATTCAGGGTTCGATTCTCATGGATTTTGGCAAGGGGCAGAGTGCCCTGCTGAGCTATGGTATGAATAACTCCTACAAAAACAGCTATTCGATCTGGGGGACCAGGGGTGAGATAACCCTCATCAGGGCTTTCTCCATACCGGAACATCATATTCCGGTTTGCCGGATTGTGGTTCAGGGTCTGGTTAGGGAATATCAACTGCAACCATGCAACCAATTTGTGGAAGAGCTCAAAGCCTTTCACAAGCTGATCAACGAGAGGTAACGATGAATCCGGATAAGGCGGTCAACCTGAAGAAAGAGCTGTTGCTGATCCTTTGCCTGTTGGCGATTCTTGTCTATTTCGCTCCGATCATCTTTTTGGGTAAGGATTCCTACCACGGCTCGCATGACAATCTGGACAGCAACCATGTCAACGCTGTGCTGGTAGCACGGAATATCAAAGAGAATGGATTTTCAGCAACAGAGAATCCCTATATGCTGGGTGGCGTGCCCCGCCGGCCGGGACCTCCGTTGGGGCTGATCCAATGGCTGTACATAGTCTTCCCCCCCTATACCGCCGTTGTGCTGAAATATCTGCTGGTGCATCTGACTGCGTTTTTTGGGATGCTGCTGCTACTCAAACAGTTGGCCAAAGAGGAGTTCAATACCCACAAGACCCTTTACTATCTTGCAGCCCTGGCCTTTGCCCTCATCCGGTTTTGGCCCAATGCCGGCACCAGCGTTGCTGGTCTGCCCCTGCTGTTTTACGGTTTCCTGATCGCCGGGGAGAGGCGCTGGACCGCCCTGTTGATCGCCTTCTTTTACGCGTTTTCTTCAAACTTCGTGCTCACAGGCATGTTTGCCCTGATCTTTCTTGGCGTGACTGCGATCGTCATGGATATCAAGTCCAGAAAGGTCAACTGGTCCCACTGGCTGTATCTGTCGCTGGTATTCGTTTTCTACCTTGTCTCCTCCTACAAGCTGGTCCTCAGCGTGTTTGGCTCCACTCCGCTGTATGTGTCACATCGTCAGGATTACAACATGCAGCACTTTTACAACACCTGGGGTGAAGCCTTGAGATTGATGCCAACCATGATCTTCAACAGTTACGGCCACAATAGCGGTTTTCCCCTGTTTCCCATGCTGTTGTCACTTGCCATCCTTCTCTATTTTCGAATCCGGAAATCCGCCGACCGGATTATGGAACTGCTGTTTGGGATCATTGTGGGTCTATCCCTGCTCAGCGTGCTCCTAGGCACCAAAGCCTGGATTGGCATCCAGCGGCACATACCCATCTTCAATATGGTCCAGTTGCAGAGATTTTTCTGGCTCTTGGTGTTTTTTCAGTATTTGTTGTTTTTTTATGCCCTGCTCAGGCTGGCCAAACAAAAGCTAACCTGGATGGCATTGCTGGCGGGGCTGCTACAGTTGTTGATCCTCTTTGCCTGGAATGTCAATTATAAGCAACTGGTCAAAAAGCACATTTTTCACAAGGATGTTATAACCACCTACTCCGAGTTCTACAGTGTGGAGTTACTTTCCCAGATCAAGGACTATATCGGTAAGCCGCAATCCAGTTACAGGGTGGTCTCGGTTGGTTTGGAACCAGCCGTAGCCTTGTACAGCGGCTTTTACTCTCTGGAAGGTTATTCCGGCAGTTATCCCATCGAGCATAAGCGAAGGATGCGTGCGGTTATGGCTGCGGAACTGGCCAAGAATCAAGTCCTTGCCGACAACTTCGATGGCTGGGGTAACAAGGTCACCATCTACAGCGACGATATCGCGCGAAAGATCGGTTATCCCAATGCTTGGGACATACCTTATATTACCAAAGACTATGATACAAGCATAGACAGCCTGTCAATCAGATCGGACCTCTTGTATGGTATGAACTGCCGATATCTGCTGTCCGCGCTGGAAATCACAAACTGCAGCGAAACGGGTCTGGAGTATTTGGAGTCATTTGAGAACGACCAATCGCCATACAGGATTTATCTCTACAAGGTGCTGCCAGTTGTAGCCACAGTGGGGCTTTGATAAAGAAACGAGGAAAGAGTAAAGAGTAAAGATTATGACAAAGAGCAAGATTCTGATTGTAGGATTGAACCAACTTCCCCATAGATACCTGTACAACCAATGCAAGTATCTGGCAGATCATTTCGATATCACCGTGATTTCTCCCTATGAGGGATTGGAAAAAAAGACCAGCAATCTGTTCAAGACGGTGTATCTTGAAACGGGGGTGCCAAAATCCCGGTTCAAGCTGCTTAAGAAACTACAGACCTTCACGAGGATTTTCCGCACCATCTATGGCGTCCGGCGCCACATGCGCGACGAGGCTTATGACCTGGTCTATATTTGGGACCAGACTTGGGCCTTTGCCATCAAGCTACTCTTGGGTCCAAAACACAGGTATGTGATGCAGATGTTTGCTCCCGGGGTAAGGCCTTCTCGGATAAAGAACAAGCTCCACGACCTTCAGGTGGCGTTCAATGTACGCTTTTTCCGGCACGTGTTCATGGGAACTGAAAGGGTGATGAAGTTTTTCAAAGTCCCCCCTGCCAAAGCCCATGCGACTGGGGTAGGGATTGAGGCGATCGAGTATCAGGACAGGGTGTTTGAATCCCTGGATCTGGTTTACCTGGGGGGGCTCACCAACCGCTACGTGCATGAATCAGTGGAGGGGTTTGCCCGCTTTTTCCAAGCCAACCAAGGCAGGATCAGGATGAGTTACAAGATCATTGGCGGTGGGACCCCCGAAGCAGTGGATCTGGTCAAGGCCAGCATTGCCGCCGCGGGGCCTGATGTGCCGGTTCAGCACCTGGGCAGGCTGGAGGATGCCGAACTGGTCAGTGTGTTTCGAGACTCAAATATCGGAGTGGCGTACAATCGGGTGACTCCCTATTACACCAACAATATTTCCACCAAGCTATATGAATACCTGCTCTCCGGCTTGCCGGTGATAGCGGTGAAAAACAACAGCATGCTCGGAGTGGTAACCCCAAGCAACGGAGTCTTGATTGAAGACAGCCCCGAGGGTTTTGAGCAGGGTTTACATACTCTTCTGGCCAACCTCGGCAATTTCAATTCCCAGACTATAGCACAAAGTGGGGAAGAACGCTCCGTAAAAAGAGTGGTCAGGGACAGAATGATCCCAGCATTCCAGAAAATATTAAGTGAGGCAAAATGAAAGCTGTAATTCTTGCCGGAGGCTTGGGCACCCGGATGAAGCCATTCACTGATGTGATTCCCAAACCGTTGCTGCCCATTGGCAACAAGGCGTTGCTGGAGATTCAGATCGAATATCTTAAATCCCACGGGTTCACCGAAATTTTCCTGAGTACCTATTACAAATCCGAGTATATCAGAAATTTCTTTGGCGATGGGTCGCGTTATGGCGTTAAGCTGTCATTTGTCAGGGAAGATCATCCCCTCGGCACGGCAGGCCCATTAAAACTGATCGAGGACAGGCTCGACGCCCCCTTTGTCCTGATCAATGGGGACATACTCACCGGATTGGACATCTCAGCCATGTATCAATTTGCCTTGGGACACGACAGCCTGCTGACCATCGGCACCAAGGAGATAGTCACCAAATCCCAGTTTGGCAGGATTGTCTTTGATGGAGACTACGTGGCGGGCATTGAAGAAAAGCAGGATATAAAAACCATCATCTTTGCCGGTATCTGTGTTTATAAACCAGAACTTCTGGCGATAATCCCCAAAAATGAATACTATGGCATGGATACCTTGATAAAGACGATGATCAGCCGGGGGATGCCCATTTCTCATTACCTGATCAAGGAAACATGGCTGGATATCGGGCGTATCGACGATTATGAGAAAGCGCAGCAGGTTTATAAAGACAGATTCGAAAACAGTAGCGGATCGACTTACGAATAATCAGTTGATGACCTTAGAGGTACCACGACTATAATAATGTTCGGACCTCTCAAGCACTTAGCTTATCAATTCCATTTGCGTTTAAGGAAAGTATAGATTGGAAAAGGTAAAAACCCTGGTCATCGGCGCCGGCGCCGTCGGCTTGGCGATTGGGCGCGAATTGGCAAAACATGACCCCGATCTGGTGGTGGTGGAAAAAGAGAACAGCTTCGGCAAGCACACCAGCAGCCGCAACAGCGAGGTGATCCATGCCGGGCATTACTACGAGCCCGGATCTTTGAAAGCCCGGCTCTGTGTGAGAGGAAACGAAGTGCTGTACCGGTATCTGAAAGACAACGGCATCCAGCACAGCCGGACAGGGAAGATAATTGTCGCCCAAAGCACGGCGGAAGAAGCGACCTTGCGTAAATATCATGATTTGGGCAAGGTCAATGGCTGTCCGGATTTTCGCTTTTTATCCCAAGCTGAGGTTCTGGAACTGGAGCCTCGGGCAAAGTGCAAGTCGGGCTTGCTGATACCTTCCACCGGCATCTTCGACACGCACGGTTTCATGCACAGTTTGGCCACGGAAACCGAGAAGCGGGGCGCATTCATTGTCTATGGCATGGAAGTGGTATCCATCAGAAGGGAAAACTCCTCCTATATCGTGGAATTTGCCAATGGCGAAGCGATTGAATGTGAAGTCGCGATAAACTCTGCGGGGCTTTGGGCGGATCAGATCGCTGCCATGGCTGGTCTGGACACACGGGCGCTCAAGATCAAGCAACATTGGTGCAAGGGTGAGTACTATAAAAGCTCCAAAATCAGCGGCATTCAGCATTTGCTGTATCCTGTGGCCGATCCGCTGGGAGTTTTTTTGGGCATCCACCTCACCCTCAACCTGAACGGGGAAGTCCGCTTCGGTCCGAACGCCTTCTATGTTGATGAGATTGACTATAGATTCGATGAAAGCTTCTTCGAAGAATTCTACACGTCCATAAACCGCTACATGGAAATAAGCAGAGAGGAACTGACGCCGGATGACACCGGGATCAGGCCAAAGCTGCAGGCGCCCGGAGAGGGCTTCCGGGACTTTTATATCCACGAAGAATCGCAACATGGTCTGCCAAACTTTGTCAACCTGATCGGCATCGAGTCCCCGGGCTTGACAGCCAGTTTGGCTATTGCGGAATATGTTAGAGAACTTATCCATAAATGAATACAAATGTAAAGCCACGCATGGACACGAATGGATTTAATGGGTTGACAAGGTTGAGACTAAACGCTTATGGCAGGTCTCTTTGCTATAATCAAGCGTTGATTCCGCTTGTTTTTAATCCTTCAAATTAGTGCATTTGTGGCAGACAACCAAGGAGATAAAATGAGAGTATTAGTAACTGGAGCCGCGGGCTATATTGGTTCAGTGCTGGTGAGGCAGTTGCTGGCAGGCGGACATGAAGTTATCGGTGTTGATTCACTGATGTTCGGCGGAGAGTCTTTGATCGGTGTTTACAACGATCCGGGATTTTTTTTTTACAAGGCTGACATCCGTGACCTGGGCCAAATGACAAAGATCCTGGAACAAGCCGAGGCAGTGGTTCATTTGGCAGCCATAGTTGGAGATCCTGCTTGTGCCAAACAACCGGAGCTTGCCAAATCAACTAACTGGGAGGGCTCGAAAGGCCTGCTGGAAGCTGCGCAGAAGCAAGAGAATATTAAGCGTTTTATCTTCGCTTCCACCTGCAGTAACTATGGGAAAATGCAGGGTGACGGCTATATTGATGAAGAATCTCCCCTGAATCCAATATCCCTCTACGCGGAGCTGAAAGTCAAGTTTGAACAGTTGCTGTTGAGCCAGGCCCATCGCTCAAGTTTGACGACGACAGCCCTGCGTTTTGCGACTGTTTACGGTTTATCTCCGCGCATCAGGTTTGACCTCACGGTTAATGAGTTTACCAGGGATGTGGCTCTGGGCCGCGAGCTGCTGATCTTTGGTGAGCAGTTCTGGCGTCCCTATTGCCATGTGGAGGATTTAGCCCGGGCTTGCGTGACTGTGCTGGAAGCCAGGCCGGAGGCTGTGAATGGCAAGGTATTCAATGTGGGGGATACCAAAGAAAACTACCAGAAAAAGATGCTTGCCGAGGAACTGCAGAAACTGGTTCCGAACATGGTAGTGAAATATGTTCCCAAAGATGAAGATCCGCGCGATTACAGGGTTTCTTTTGCCAAGATCAACTCTGAATTGGGATTCAAGATAACAAAGACCGTACCGGACGGAATGAGAGAAATCATTCGGATTCTCTCGGATGGTATCATAAGCGATCCGGATAGTCCAAAATATAAGAACATCTGACCAAGCACAAATAGCCACAAATGACAGGCTTGGAAATTCCTTACTTAAGCGATTTGATTTGTGTTCATTAGTGGAGGTAGCTTTTCATGAATTTCCCACGTATTATTGACTTCATCCGGTCTCTGTATCCCGACCGGGACTTCATCCCCCTCCATGAGCCACACTTTGGCGGGAACGAGAAGAAGTATCTCGAGGACTGCATCGACAGCACCTTCGTTTCTTCAGTGGGGAAATATGTTGACCGCTTTGAGGAGATGATCCGTGAATTCACCGGCGCGAAATGTGCGGTGGCGACGGTTAACGGCACCGCGGCGCTGCATATAGCCCTGCTGCTGGCTGGGGTGCAGAGAAATGACCTCGTCATCACCCAACCCCTCACCTTCATCGCCACCTGCAACGCGATCTCCTATTGCGGCGCCGAACCTGTGTTCATCGACATCGACAGGCACAATCTGAGCCTTTCCGCGGACGCTTTGGAAGCCTGGCTTGCAGCCAATTCTGTCCTCGAGGGGGAAAGCTGCTATCACATTGGCAGCAGGCAAAGACTGGCGGCCTGCGTGCCGATGCACACATTTGGACATCCCTGCCAGATTGACAGGATAGTTGAGATCTGCGAGCGTTACCATATCCCTGTGGTGGAGGACTCAGCCGAATCCATAGGCAGCTATTACAAGGGCAGGCACACGGGCACTTTTGGTAAGCTGGGCATATTCAGTTTCAACGGCAATAAAACAATCACCACTGGAGGCGGCGGCATGATCGTCACCAATGACGATGAACTGGGCAAGCTTGCCAAGCACATCACTACCACTGCCAAGGTACCCCATCCCTGGGAGTTCGTGCACGACATGACCGGCTATAACTACCGCCTGCCCAATGTCAATGCCGCCCTTGGTTGCGCCCAAATGGAACAGCTTCCTGAAATCCTGGCCAACAAAAGGGAAACAGCCCGGCTTTATCAGGAATTCTTTGCCGATCTGGATGGTGTCACTTATATCCCTGAACCACAGGACTGCGTCTCGAACTACTGGCTTAACGTGATCCTATTCAATGATCGCGAAGCCAGAAACGATTTTTTACAGCAAAGCAATACCAGCAAGGTTATGACCAGACCCGCCTGGACCCTGATGAATAAACTGGCCATGTTCAGCAAGGCAATTTCCGGAAATTTGGAAACATCTGAGGAAATCGAGGCTTGTTTAGTCAATATTCCCAGTAGTGTGAGGAAATAATGAAAAAAACAATTCGAGTTTATCTGCGGTCTTTTGAACCGGAGGATCACATTCTTCTGCACAAGTGGCGAAATGACCCTGAAATAGGCCGTTTTTTCAGCGGGACGCGGCTATTCACATCAACTCTCAACGAACAGAAATGGGTGGAAGAACGGATTTTTGACAAAGTCAATGTCAGCTGCGCAATCTGCCTGAAGGAAACCGACGAGTTCATCGGCTGCGTATTCCTGAATTCGATCGATAACCTTAACCGTTCTGGACACTGTCCAACTTTTATCGGTGCCAAGGAACATTGGGGCAAGGGCTACGCGACTGAGGCCAGGATACTGATACTCTATCATGCCTTTTACGACAAAGGCCTGGAAAGAATCTGGGCGCATGTGCATGAAGACAATCCCGGTTCGTTACGTATGCTTGAGAAATGTGGTTATAAGCAAGAAGGAGTATTGAGGCGGGCGTCGTATGTAAGCGGTGAATACAAAAATTTTGTGGTGTTGTCCATTCTGCGGGATGAGTTCGAGTCAGTGGTCAAAGACTACGATATTTAGGGCAATAAATTGATCCAATCCGGTATCGACAACACGCAAACGAGCCAGAAATGGCGGGAACTCTGGTCTTTACTTGGAGATAGTGCTTCGCCATTTTTCTCAGAAGGGTATTACAGAGCCAGCCAATCTATTGAAAATGCAAGAGTAGAGTGTTTCTGGGCTTATCAGGACGAGAGCAACTTCCTTTTTTATCCCTATCTGATCAAGAGCGTCAATGTCTTGGGCTACGATCTGGACGAGCAGTATTTCGATGTGTCCGGAGCCTATGGTTACAACGGGCCTTTGGGCGTGGCGGAAGACCAGAAGTTTCTGAGCGAATACAACTCCAGGCTGGCGGAGCATCTCCAGCAGAAAAATGTGGTCACTGAGTTTGTGCGTTACTGCCCCATCACCAACAACCGCAAGTTTCACAGCTATACTGACCAACTTGACGTGCTCGACAACGTCTATATAGACCTGTCTGCAGGTGTGGATGGTGTATGGCAGGATTCATTTGAATACCGGGTGAGGAAAACAATTCGCAAGGGTGCGTCCTACGACCTGCAGACCCACATCCTTACGGGCGATGAGATCAAGCGGTCTGATCTGGAGAGTTTTTATCAGATCTACACCAGCACCATGCAAAGGAATGACGCGGACAGTTTCTATTTTTTTGATTTGGATTTTTTTCTCTCGTTGCGTAAAAACATGGGACAGATGCTGATGCTGGCGCTTACCTATATGGAAGGAAAGGCTATCACGACGGAGTTGGTGCTTACCAGCGGGAAACTGGCTTTCGCATTTCTGGGTGGGACTTTGGGAGAGTACTACCAGTACAAAGCCAACACTTTCCAGCGTTGGGAGCTGGTTAAATACCTTTGTGAGCATGGGTTTGACATCTACTCCATGGGGGCCAGCATAGCCCGTGGAGACAGCATCTATACGTTTAAAAAAAGCTTTGCCCGAAACTGTGACAACCTATTCTACATTGGAACCAAGGTACATCTGCCAACTGTGTACAAACAGGTGTGTGATCAGTGGAAGGAAAGGTATCCAGGGGCTGCCGCTGCGCATGCGAACAAAGTTCAGGGTTACAGGATCCAGGCATAGCGCACTGGGAGCTCTCCTATATACTGCCGCTTGCGATATGGTTGCGGCTCCCAGCGATTCGCAGGGAATCGCAACGGCATCGCAAGCATGGGTATATGGGCAAGAACAAGGGGGTGTCTCAGATGAGCGGTAAAAGTGGTGTTTCGCTTTTTTCGTTTGACTCTGTATGGGAGTTATGTATTATGAGTTCGTATAAATTAGTGAAATTTGTGGATAAACTGATATGAAAGCAAAGCTCAAGGTGCTGCTGCCCGGTTTCACCGGCAACATGGATGACGTGGTGATCTACTACAATTCCAAGCTAAACAAGTACATCGCCAGGCGGAAAGTGATGCCGAAATTCACTCCGGACAATTCGATAGTGAAAGAGATCCATGCCTTCCGCCGCCGCATCAAGGTAACGGAGGCTTATCTGAATGACTGCCGGGAATACATCAAGCTGTTCAACCAGAAATTCCGCAGACAGGGCAGGGCGCTCAGCACCTGGCCCAATGTGTACATGAAGCTGATGCGGGCTTTAAAGGTCCAGTATCCTGAACTCAACTTCAAAACTCTAACCCGGGAAGAGGTTCTGGAACGGCAGTTGCCCTGCCGCACGATCGCGGCAGCGGTGGAGGCGGGCTATCTGGAGAAAGTACCGGGGTATGAAAATCTAATCAATACCATATAACGATTGCGAATTGAGTTTGGCAGGTAGATGATGATTACTTATAGAAACAGAAAATGTAGTGGGGCATCTGAGACTCGGAAAGGTATGGTTTAGGGGGCAATCATTACTATCCATTGTGGCGTAATCGATGTTATCGGCCAGGACAACCTCAGTGAAATCCGGAATTGGCTTTACAGCTTTATGGATTTCGATTTGTATTGAAGCAGTTGACAGATTCGGCCAGCTACAGCACAATAGATAAAATGCAGCTATGACCTTACGGGAATTTATAAAGTCATTCTCATTTTACGGCTTTTTGCCCGTATTTACCAAGTTTGCCGGATTCCTGCTTGTCCCGGTTTATGTAAGGGTACTCTCCCAATCGGATTACGGCATCGTGGAGTTGATCCTTTCCACGGTGGGATTTCTGACCTATGTTATCAACTTGGAGTTCTACGGGGCCGTGGGCAGGTTCTTTTTCGACCGGGAGTCCCTGCGGGGGCGTCAGAAACTGATCTCCACCGGATTGTATATGACCCTGGCTTCGGCACTGGTGATAGCGACTCTGGCCTTGGTTTTTCAGGATTCGGCGCACGCGCTGTTGTTCCCCCGGGGGAATTACCTGCCGGAACTACGCCTGGGATTGCTCTGGGCGGTGATCTCGGCAGTTTCTACCTATTTAAGTATCCTGCCCCGCTACGAAAAAAAAGCCGGCCGTTTTGTGTTGTTCAATGTGATCACGGTATTGGTGAAGTTGCTCAGCACCATTCTTTTTGTGGTGGTGCTCAGGATGGGCATCAAGGGCATTCTCTGGGGCCATATTTGCGGGTCAAGCTGCTCCACAGTACTTTACGCTCTGTCTTCCCGGAAGTTCTTAGTGCTTGACTTCTCCTGGCCGGAAGCCACTGAGATCGCCAGATTTTCCCTGCCCCTGGTTCCGGGAATACTGTTGATCGCGCTCTACCAGCCACTGATGCGAACCCTGATATCCCGGGTTTACGATCTGAAAGCCTTGGCTTTGTTTTCCTTCGCTTACCGTATAACCACCATCATGGCGCTCGTGGAATCCGGGATTCGGCTGTCCTGGAGACCGATGCTCTATGAAAACATCAGAAAAGCCAATTTCGGCAACGAATACGTCAGAATCTCCCGCTTTGCCAGCACGCTTTTACTCCTTTTGGGAATCGTGATCATCAGCATGGCCAGGGAACTGGTCCTGTTGATCGGGACCAGACAGTATCTGGGCTCACTTTACATTATAGGATTTCTGGTCGTTTCCAATATTCTTACCAACCTGGACTCGCTCAGGGGCTTTGGTTTTGAAGTTGCCAAGAAAACTTATATGATCACCATCATCCATGTAGCTTCGAGGGCTTTGGGACTGCTCTTTCTCTGGCAGGTTGCTTCCCGCTTCCAGCTTGCTGGCATCGGGATTGCCCTGATGATACCTCCGCTGCTGGACTATCTGGTGAAAGTAAGCTACACCAAAAAACGGATCGGCGTGAGCACCTTCAGCGGCCAGGAAGCCTTGTTGTGGCTGCTCGTCGCTGGGGCAGTGACAATGTCCCTGTTGCAAGCGCATCTGGTTTTACGCTTGCTTATCCTTCTGGCAGCCCTGGCCTGCGCAGTTCCCTACAAACAGCTGCCCTATCTGCTCAAACGTTTCCAGACATTCAGGACAGCCAGACCATGACTGGCAAGCTTCATTCTGCCATGATCTGCGTATTATCTTTCCTTCTGCCTGATATCAGCAGTAGCCAATTGTTAAACCCAATCAAAATAATAAGCACAAGATAGACCAATGTTTGAATTCAAGACCGCGATACACGAGATACCGGCGCTGCAGCTATACTCCTACTACTTGGTGCTGTTCGTCCTCTATCTCTTCTTTTTGAGGGGTGTGAAGCTCACAACCCTGTCGCTGACCATTATGTTGCTCTTCAACCAGGGTTTCCTGCTGCTGATCGACGACCAGGGTGTGCCAGTCAAGATCCTATTCATTATCCTGGTTTTAGTGCTGCTTTTCAAGGGGAGGTTTAGCTCCATTAACCGTAAGGAATCCCGCATACTCATTTATTCATTGCTCTTCATGATCATGTTCTTCTGGAATTATATCTACAGCGGGGTATCGCTCATCTGGGCAGCTTACCAGTATTACAAGTATTTTATGCCCATTGCCCTGTACTTCGGTATCAAAGGCTTGCATCTGACTATGGGGCAAATGAACCATTATGCCAACCTGATCATCAAGCTTCTCTGGTTTCAAATCGTTTTTTCCATCGTCAAATTGGTCATCATCGGCTTCAGGGAAAACATAATTGGCTCAGTATCCAATACCGGTGGAGGCATCGGTATAACCATGGCGGTTTGCGGGTTGATCATCTACTGGCTGATTAAAGGCAAAGAATTCAAGGGAACAGATTGGTGGTTTGTGTTTGGCCTGATCATTATCCCCATAGCCTCCAATAAAAGGGCCATCTGGCTGCTCTATCCGATCATCCTGGTTTTTTTGATTACGCACTTCATCTCCCGTAAGACCCTGCGGAAGCTTTCATATGCCGTGCTGCTGCTGCCGGTGATGTTTTACCTGGGGCTTAGGCTAAATCCATCTTTTAATCCGCAGAGGAAAATTTGGGGCAGTTTTGATCCGGACTTTGCTGTGAATTTTATACTTTCATACACCGGTGTGTCCGAGGAAAAGCGGGAATCAGATTTAGCACAGGGCAGATTGGGAACGGCCATGGCGGTTATATCTTCGGTCGCTTCACGTCCGTTGGAAACTAACAACCTCATTGGCTTCCCAAAAGCCAGATCCGGCAGATTGAGCTATGATTCCTTCGACGCAGAGGACTTCGGCATGGCCTCTGGATATATAACTTCGGGCATTGTAATGATGCTTTTGCAGCATGGTTGGCCGGCAACCCTGTTTTTGATATTGGCCTATATCAATATGATCTCCACGATTCCCGACAGGAGGACCAGAAATATACTGCTGTTTTTCATGCTTTGGGATACTTTCTTGTATTCCGGAACAGTCCTGAATACAACGTTTCACTCTATGTTGTTCGTACTTACGGTGGCTGTTGCCCAGTATAAATCCCAGTATGTAAGTGATAGCCAAGCTGCGGATAATACGGAGCAAATACCAGTAGCGCTGCTTGGCGCCAGGTAAGCATATTAAGCAAGCTATATAAAAAATATGAAACGAGAAACATATACAACCAGGCTGATCAAGTCAAAACTGCGAAATACCAGACTCGGAAGAATGTACCGGACCCGTCTGAGGCTAAAAAAAGGAAAATTATTCCCTGCATCACAGACAATTGACGATTTATTTCCAGAAGTCCCTTATGTGAAAATTACTTCAGAGCTTGGGAAGCTTCCTCTGATTGGTATTCAAAAAGATGTCACAGAATATATGGGATATAATGTTCTCACGGCTAGATTTCCAAGATACAAGCGTTTTTTGGATTTCAACCAAATTCCCTATAAGTTGGTTAACCTTAATCGTAGTGATTGGCTGCAGCAATGTGAAGATGTGGATATACTTATAGCGCATTGTGTTTCTGAACCCTCACGGCTGAATGAGTTTCAAACCAAGACAGATATTCTGGAAAGATTTCACGGTAAAACCTGTTATCCCTCATCCAAGGATAGGTGGTCGTATGAGGATAAAATCAGAACTTTTTATCAGGTTCAGGAATTAGGTTTCGAGCACGCGCGAACTTTCATTTCCCACGATCACGATGAAGCGGTTGCCTTCGCGGAAACGGCCAGCTATCCCTTGATTTCAAAAATAAAAACCGGTTCCTGTTCCCGGGGGGTTGATCTGATACGAAACAAAGATCAGGCTCTCCGGATAATAAACAGGAATTTTGGTTTGGGAAGGAGAGCGCTTTGGACCTATTCCTTTGAAAAAGACTATGTATACTTCCAAGAGTACATACAGGACGCAACCTATGATCTGAGGATTTTTATCGTGGGAGATGTGATTGCCGGTTACCGGAGAAGGTCGAAGGGTAAAGATTTTAGGGCGTCCGGGGTAGGTATTCTGGACAGGGCCCTGTTTCCAGAGAGTGCAATTGAAATAGCTTTGCAGCTGAAAGAGAAATGGGACGCCACAATATTGGCGGTTGATTTTGTTGATACAAATGATTCCCAACAGCACAAGATTATCGAGGTGTCCATATCTTTCGGGTTGGATTATCCAGAATATCTGGAAAAAGATGGCAAAAGAGTCTTCTATCAAATCACCGACGAGGGTATCATTCTGAGGGAGGGTTGTTTTTGGGTGCAGGATTTCATTGTCATCGAGGTCATCCGCAGATGGCTTTTGCAGCAAAAAGGAAATACTAATGAAAGTGCTGTTCGTATCGGGTGGGAATTCCAGCAGCGGCATTAGCACTCTGGTCAGGGCTCAGGGCGATTCACTGACCAATTTGGGCCTGTCGGTTGATTATTTTCCGATAGTTGGCAAAGGCTTAAAGGGTTATCTGGCAAACGTCAAACCCCTGCGGGATAAGATTCGGTCTGAAAAATACGACCTGGTGCACGCGCATTTCTCATTTTGCGGATTTGTGGCGGCTCTTGCTGGTGCGCAGCCCTTGGTCGTATCCCTTATGGGTTGGAATGTCCGGAAACCACTATTGAAGCTGACGATCAAGTTTGTCAATCGGATATTCTGGAGAGCCTGTATTGTAAAATCTGCAGAGATGCAGAACTTCCTTAAGATCAGGGATCTGATTCTGCTTCCCAATGGCGTGGATCTCGAACTGTTTAAGCCCATGGATAAACGGGAAGCCAGATCCTATCTGGGATGGGAAGATGGAGTTACGCACATCCTCTTTGCAGCCAATCCCGCCAGACCGATCAAGAATTATCCCCTGGCCAGGCAAGCCTTTGCTATGTTTTCCAAGAGCATCAGAGCTGAACTGCATGCCCTGCGAGGCGTCAATCATTCAGAAATGCCTTATCTTTATAACGCAGCGGATGTTGTACTTTTAACCAGCAAGGCGGAAGGAAGCCCCAATGTGATCAAGGAGGCCATGGCCTGCAATTGTAGAATCGTGTCCACGGATGTGGGCGATGTTAGAGAACGATTTGCTAACTCCCCGGCTTGTTATATCTGCGGACATGATCCCGCAGATATCTGTTCCTGCCTACAGCAGGCTCTGGAGTTCAAAGAACCGGTCAATACCAGGGAGGCAGTGCTCGGATTGGATTCGCGTCTGATTGCGGGCAAATTGCTATCCATCTATCATAAAGTTATAGAGAAGAGTCAAAAAGGAGCAACGAATTGAGTATATACAACTACTATTCAGAAAACATATCGTTGCCCATATCAGACCTGATCACAGGCAGGAAAATCGGGAGATATTTGAAGCTTTTGAGGCGAAGCCAGTTCTGGTCTGTGGAAAAACTTCGGGAGTTCCAGAATGCCAGACTGCGGGAGCTGATCGATCACACATATGTGAATGTCCCTTTTTACCGTGACATCTTGGATAGGTCAGGCATAACGCCTAAAGACATTCGGAGAGTGGAAGATCTGCAAAAGTTGCCCATCCTGTCCAAAAACGATATCAGGGAGGGAATCCGCTCCTGCCGTTTGCTGGATGGCAGCGCAAAGCTAAAAAACCTTGAACGCAACAATTCCAGCGGATCGACTGGAGAACCCTTGCAATTCTTTCTCGACTGGAGAGCAAGCAGTATCCGCAAAGCTACTGCCATTCGCTGTTGGGAATGGATGGATTTCCGGCTTGGCGACAAAATCCTGAGGATAAGCCAAATCCCCCGGAAGGGGCTTATAAAGAAACTACAGGATATGTCCTCCAGAACAATCTATGTGATGGCCAACAGGTTGAATGAGGATGAGTTTAAAAACATAGTAAAGATTCTGAACGCGACAAGACCAAAGATTCTCAGATGCTATCCGGAACCTCTGTATCTTCTGGCTAAGTATATTGAACAAAGTAAGGCCATAGTCCATCAGGTTGCCGCGATCAACACCACAGGAAGCACTCTATTGCCTGAATACAGAGAGCTAATAGAAAAGACTTTTCGCTGCAGAATATTTGATTCCTTCAGTTGCGAGGGAGGGGCTGTAGCTTTTGAATGTCCCGAGAGTAATACCTATCATGCCTCGGATGAGTATGCGGTGACGGAAGTAGTTGATTCTCAAGGGAATCCTTCCAAGATGGGGAGATTGGTCACAACTGATCTTTGGAATTATGCCACTCCCTTTATCCGTTATGACACCCAGGATGTTGTTGAGCTTTCCGATGAGATATGCTCCTGCGGAAGGCATTTGCTACGCATAAACAGAATATATGGCAGAAGTTCCGATATATTGATTACTCCGGGCGGACAATATCTCACCGTCAATAATTTTACTGGATTATTTCAAAACATACCTTCAATAGACCAGTTTCAGATCAGACAAAAGAGCCCGGATAGTTTAACAGTAATGATAAAGGTGAAAGATAGCCAAGATTTAACTGTGATAAACCAAGTGAAGGCAATCATGGAGAGTGTCATCAAGGAAGACCTGAAATTAAATATTGAGATTGTTGAAGACATACCTCTAACCTCAACCGGGAAGCGCCGATTTCTTGTTCGCGATGAGTCAATATCTTTGGACCTATAGGTGGGGATGATTTGAGAAAAGAACAAGGAGTTATCGTGATTGAGGGCCACGTGCAGGGGCTTGCCAACACCCGACTGCTGGGCAAAGCTGGCATACCCGTGATCGTGGTTGACAAAGACAACTGCGTCGCACGCTACTCGAAGTATTGCAGAAAATATTTCCGCTGTCCGGATTATCAGACAGATGAGTTTGCTGACTTTTTGCTCAGGCTGCACAGGGCTGAGGGACTGCAGGACTGGCTGCTGCTTCCCTCCAACGATCATGCTGTTTACACTATTTCCAGGAACAAGGACAGGCTGGCCAAGTGTTACCAAGTGATCACGGAAGATATTGAGGTGATCGAAAGGATCTACAACAAAAGGGAATTGCTGCAACTGGCTTTGGGGGCAGGCATCCCCATACCCAGCACATTCTTCCCGCTTGAGAAAAACCCTGATGCGGTGGATCTGCGCTACCCTGTTCTGATCAAGGGCAACAACGGTCTCAGCTTTTATAAGCGCTGGCATCACAAGGCGATAGCAGTTAAAAACGACTCGGATTTACGGAAAGTATTGCAAAAACAACTTGCAGGGGTCAGGCCCGATGAATACTTCATCCAGGAATTGATACCGGACAAGCACAAAACTGTTTCAGTCACGGTTTTTGCAGTTAAGGGGAAAGTCATGTCACACTGGGCTGGAGTAAAGCTCAGGTCGCACCCCATAAATTTTGGCACTGCCACCTGTTGCCAGAGTGTTTACGATGCAGAAATGCTGGAACTGAGCAAGCAACTCATAAGTGAATTGAACTATACCGGGGTTTGCGAGATTGAGTGGTTGCGAGACCCACGCGACAATGAGCCCAAACTGATCGAGATCAATGCCCGCACCTGGCTTTGGGTGGGGCTGGCGGCAAAGTGTGGGGTGAACTATCCCCTGCAGATCTGGAATTACCTGGTCAAAGGGGAACTCCCAAAGGAAGTGAAGTATGCCACAGGAAAAATCTGGCTCAATCTCTATACCGATCTTTTCTATTCGCTCAAGTTGATACTAAAAAGACTGGTCAGCCCCAAAGAGATTCTTGCCAGCTACCGCTGTTTTCATGAGGCCTGCTGGGATTGGCGTGATCCACTGCCCTTCTTTATATATGGCGCGCTTCTCCTGACTTTCCTGAGAAGAAGATGATACCCTACTATTCGCCCAATTTCGGGATCGGTGATCTGATCAAGACAGCCATTTGCAGGAATAGCGAGCAAAGGCTTGTCGATCATTTCAGGCAGTTAACACAAAAAGAGCATATCCTTATCACCTCATCCTGTCGCAGCGCGCTCTATCTGGCTTATAGAAGCCTTGGAAAAAACGGGGTGGTGCATGTTTCACCGCTCACCTGCCAGGTTGCCCTCATCCCAATCACTGCAGCGGGCAATCAAATCTGTTTTCACGACGTTCAGGCTCATGACTGGACCCTGGACCCAGCCGGTGTGGCAGAGGGAATTCAGGATAGATCGATTGCCATTCAGGCCATCCATCTGGGTGGTTTCCCCTGCGACATGCCGGAGCTGAAAAAGATTGCCCTGGAGAACGGTCTGGTGTTGATCGAAGATTGCGCGCAAGGTTTTGGATCAAGTTATCAAGGCAGGTCGGTTGGCACAGTGGGAGATATCAGCTGCTTCACGTTGACCAAGAACGTCTTCGGTTTGGGTGGTGGGGTTCTGGCCACTAACAACAGGGAATATTATGACCGGGCAAAAGCCATTCAGGAAGGCTTCGACCCCGAATCACCCGTTAAGCTTCTAAACAGAGTTTTGTCAGGCCTTGTCGCGAGTGGAAGAAATCATTCCTGCAATGAATACTTGTATCAAAGGCTGGCCAAGGGCAGACAGGCATATCGGGAAACCCATAAGCGCTCTGAAGAGGATGTTTTGCTCAGGCAGAGGAAACAACCGTCCGGATTGTACACAGCGTCAGTTGTCAGCCGCCTGTCCTGCATCGACAAGTTAAATCAAATCCGGCGACAAAAAGCCAGGCAGATGATCCGGATGCTCACGCCGTTGGGTTTCACATTCCAAACGAACATAAGTTCAGAATCGTCATATACCAAACTCTTTTGTTACCATCCGGACATTCAATCGGAAGAATTCATTCGCGATCTGAACTTTTCCGGCATAGAGGCCATGCATCTGGAGCATAAGCATAAGGTTTTTTACCAGACCAAACAGACCATCGAGAGAAAGCAGTTTTCGGTTGAAAGTGGTCAAGTTTTAAAGAATTATAATAAGCTTCATGACCACTTGATCAGCCTGCCACTACATGAAAGCTTGAGCGCCAAAGATATGAATCAGATTCAACACACACTCAAAAAGGCAATAACATGAATGGCAAACGGATACTGATCGAGATAGGGCATCCAGCTCATGTGCATCACTTCAGGCACATGTACTGGGAGCTTGAAAAAGAGGGTTGGACTGGCCTTTTTGTAACCAAGGACAAGGAGTGCGCGATTGAACTGCTCAAGGCCTATGACCTGCCATATCAAGTGCTGGGCGTGAATAAAAAAGGGATAGCGCGGAAAATTCTCTCGCTGCCTATGTTTTCCCTAAAGATGATTAATATAGCTCGAGCCTTTAAACCAGATATCTTTGTCAGCAGAGTCTCTCCCTTGTCGGGCTATGCCAGCTTTATTTTGCGTAAACCACACATCACTTTTACTGATACAGAGAATGTTAAGCTGCTCGATTCCATATCACAGCCTTTTGCAGATGTGGTTTGCACGTCTGATGTTTACCTCCGGGATCACGGGAAAAAACAAATCCGCTATCCCGGCTATCATGAGCTGGCTTATCTTCACCCCAATAGATTTGTCAAAGATACATCAATCTTAAGCGACTTGGGGATAGATCACAAGCAACGGTTTGCCTTGGTGAGATTTGTAACCTGGGGGGCGCATCATGACATTGGCCACAGCGGTTTCAGCACGAGTAATAAGATTAAACTGGTAAATGAACTGTCAAAACATCTGCGAGTCTTCATATCATCAGAAGGTGAAATTCCGCAGGAACTAATGCGGTATAAACTTGACATTCCTGCCCAGCACATCCACCAAGTTCTTGCCCAAGCCCACATGTTCGTTGGAGAAAGCGCGACCATGGCTTCCGAATGCGCGGTACTGGGCACCCCGGCAATATTCATAAATAGCAATAGGTTTGGCTCAACAGACGATCAAGCGTCTTACGGTTTATTGTCACAGTTTTCAGAGTCAGAGCTGGACCAGAAAAAGGCCATAAAACAGGCTGTAGTGTTTGCCACAGATGATGAACTTAAATTCAAAACCGCCGAAAAAAGAATCAGGATGCTTAATAATAAGATAGATGTAACCTCATTCTTAACTTGGTTTATTGAGACCTATCCAAGATCTGCAGCTCAGGCTCGGCAAGTTGATTTTGATTTTTCTCAGTTTAAACGGTAAATTAACAATTCGCTCTTGCCGACACATTGCCTATATATTGATTTTTAAGCGTACAGTAAATTAAGTGCTTATTAACGGCATCTCATCTATAATTATGAAAAGAATGAATAAAGACTTAGTGTTGATGTTTCACGAAGTGCACGACAGGTTATGGTTCGAAAAGACACTTTTATATCTCGGCCGCAGATATAGATTTATCGATTTTGATGGAATTAGCAGCAGAATTAAAAATGGCTCCTATGATTATCCTGTTATTCATATAACATTTGATGACGGCCATAAGAGTTTCTATGAGGTAGCTTTTCCCATCCTGTGTAAGCATAATATACCGGCTACGCTTTTTGTTTCACCCTTGGTTGTTGCGGATGAAAAGAATTATTGGTTTCAAAGGGTTAAGTATTTTGAAGCTAACTCTTTTCATAGATATGTTTGTGATAATGTTCGTACAGCATTTACGGGACCTATTAGGCACTTCTCTGTTCAGTCTATTCTGAAGTCACTCCCGGTTGCCAAAATTATAGAATTAGTTTGTGCATATGAGAAATTGCATAATATACCTAACCAATTATTCTTGAATGTTAGCGAAAAAGAATTAGTAACAATCCGAGACTCAGGGTTGATAGAAATTGGAGCACACACAATAAGACATCCGATATTATCCAATGAGTCTAATGCAACTTCCCAGCAAGAAATCGTGAAGTCGATCGAAGATCTGAGTGCGATGCTTTCATGCAAAATTAGATGTTTTGCTTATCCCAACGGACTCCCTGACTTGGATTTTTGCGAAAGGGAAATGCAGACATTGCTTGGAATTGGTATGGATTTGGCTTTTTCAACAGAGCCTAGAGGCATTGGTAACCACGAAAACCCCATGAAAATTCCCCGCATCGGAATTAGTAAAGGGAATCCTTTATTTATTGAAGGGAAAATATTATTTGCAAAACAATGGGATACATTTAAGACCTTGTTGACTAAATCCACAGAGTCAAATGAGCGACGGAAGCTCAATAAAATGATGGTATAATGGCTTCAGTATTTATGCTTTTTCTTGTGACATACAAATTGCTTTATCCATGACATAATGAACAAAGACATCGAATATATTGCTTATACGGATCAATATAGGTCAAGCTTACTGGCATTGCTGGGTCATATTTGGACTGACCTTTCTATAGATGAAATAGACAAAAAGTTTGCATGGCGCTATGAAAATAACTATTGTTTAAGAGAAAACACTACGTTCATTGCGGTTAAGGATGGCATTGTAATAGGCTTTAGAGGTTTTGCAGCTGTAAATTATTTCTTTAATGGGTTGAGAAGAACAGTTCTTATACCATGTGACGCCATTGTAGACCCCGGTTACAGAAGAGAGGGCGTGTTTAGCGCTTTAACGGAGATGTCTTTAAGGACTCTTTCTGAAAAATATGATCAGCTTGGTTTGTCTGTATACTTAAACCTTTCTTCAAATGAAAAAAGCACACCGGGAAACATAAAAATTGGCTGGCGAGTATTCTCCCCTAAATGTTATTATACAAAAATATGTCTTGGCAATATATTGAGCTTGATAAAACACCATAATAGGGAGGAAAATTGCGGGACGTATGGAAATAAAGAATACTGTATCACTATCGACACAGCGATTGATCTTAGTATTTTAAGGCAAATCAAACATTATGTTAAATACCCAATAACGCGAGATAGGAGCGACGAATACTATCAGTGGAGATACGTGGATTCACTGGGAAAATTTCTATTTGCTGTACTAAAAGAGCAAGGCAGGCCAAGTGCCTATTTAATTCTGGAAAAAGTCAACACTGCCCATTATTCAATTCTCGATTATGCGGCGAATTCACAACATGCCTTGTATAAAGCGTTTAAGCTTGCCTCAAGGTCACTGAAAATAATTGTTTATAGATTGTTTATTGTAGGTGGGGCAGATGAAGAGATTAAATCTCTCATGAGAAATGGATTTTTCAAAGAGTCAAGCTTTGTTGCGAGATTACGCAGGAAGAAGAAATATCCAGCGTTAATGAAAGATGTTAGGTTGATTGAAGGTGATGGAAAGATAAACAATATTGAATTGATGAATCCTACAAATTGGCGCCTACTCAAAGGAGACTCGCATTAGACTCAGTTTGGAATTATGTTGGACCAGCCGGTAAAATCTTAAGTGCCCAAAGAAACCCCATTGTGCGGCCCTTTGATTTGATATGTTCATTTCAAGCCAGGTACCAATATTAAGAAAGGGTTGAAGGATTCTTGCTCCGATGTCCCATTGATGAGGGCTTTGAATTAATACACACTCTAACAAGCAACTGGATCTGGTGATACTGGTTTGTTTCACACAAATCCCGCAGAATAAACATGTGTTTACAGGACTGATACCACAAATGCTTTTGTCTATGCTATTATCAATGACAGTTTGTAGATATGGCTAAAAACTTGTTTTGGTTGTGGCTGCTTATTCTTCTTGTGTTAAATGTGATTCCAATCGGCAATAAAACCAATAATGCTTTGACAGACAACAGGATTGTTTTCCGTTTGGATTATTTGATCCATTTTGCCATGATGCTGTTTTTCGCCATTATCTGGGGAGTTGGCAAGTGTAGGAATGTAAACTGGTTTGCCAAACATGAAACGCTGAAATACTGCACGGTACTTATACTTGCCGGAATCGGTCTGGAACTGCTCCAACTGGCACTGCCCTGGAGAACTTTCAACCCTGTGGATCTGCTCTTCAATCTGATCGGTGCAGCCCTGGCTGTGGCTATTATTATAGTCAGCCAGCTAATCGCGAATCTCAAGCGAGTAAAAAGGTAACATCTGTTTACTGTGGATTAAAAGCTTCCAGGAAGTTATAGCACAAAGAGATGCGAGATTACACTCTTAAAGCATATACCAGTTTGCTTGATGCCCTGAAAGAATCGAATTGCGTTTTTCAGCCTTTCTGCTCTTACCTGATTGAACCGGCTGCCAAGGTAATCATCCTCCGCCATGATGTGGACAAAATGCCGCAAAATGCTCTGGATTTTGCGCGTCTGGAGCATGAAATGGGGATATCTGCTTCCTATTATTTCAGGATCGTTCCGCAGTCTTTCAATCCCAGAATCATTAAGGAGATTGCCTCTTTGGGGCATGAGATAGGTTACCACTATGAGGATATGGATCTTTGCTCCGGAGATGTGGACAAGGCTTACATATCTTTTCAAAAAAACCTGGCAAAGCTGCGCGAAATAGCGCCCATCCAGACCATCTGCATGCATGGCAGCCCCTTGTCAAAATACGACAACCGGGATCTTTGGAAAAAGTATGATTACCGCGAGCTTGGCATCGTCGGCGAACCCTATTTCGACATCGATTACAGCAAGGTGTTCTATCTCACCGATACCGGCCGCAAGTGGAACAGCATGGATGCCAGTATCCGGGACAAGGTCGCTTCGTCATTCCATATTGAGATCAAAAACACCCAACACCTCATCCAGCTTATCCGTGAGGGAAAGCTTCCTGATCAGATCATGATCAACACCCACCCCCAAAGGTGGAATGATAATCTGCTGCTCTGGACAAGGGAACTGCTTTGGCAGACATTAAAAAATCAAGCGAAAAAGATACTGGTAAGGTGGCGGCGTGGTGGCGTGTTGTCGTGATGCGGTAGAGGCTAGTAGACGGGTGGATTGACGGCATTTTAATTATTTGATTCATAGAAGAGATTATGATTTATAAAGATCTGGATGTTTGGAAACTGGGGATTGACCTTGTTGTAGAGATATATCAGATCACAGCGAGATTCCCCAATGACGAGCTGTTTGGCCTGGTTTCACAGATGCGCAGGGCTGCTGTATCGATTCCTTCTAATATTGCTGAAGGTTCCGGTCGCAGGAATACCAAGGAGTTCATCCAGTTTCTTTATATTGCCAAAGGTTCCTTGCTGGAATTGGAAACTCATATTGAAATAGCTCGGAGACTAAACTATATTACAAACATAAAGTACTTTGCAGAGTGCATCAAGAGACTGCGGATAATGTTGGTAAAGCTGATCACCAGACTCGAAAGCAAATGATCACTCCAACACGCCATCACTTCACCACGTCACCACTAATCTTTTGGAAGGAATAAATCAATGAAATATCTCGTCACCGGCGGTGCCGGCTTTATCGGCTCAAATATCGTAAAAGAGTTACTCAGACAAGGCCAGGAAGTGCGTGCCCTGGACAACTTTGCCACTGGCAAGCGCGAAAACATCCTCCCTTTACTAAGGAATCCCAAGCTCACTCTGATCGAGGGGGACCTGCGTTCCTTCCATATTGCGCGCGCCGCGGTGAAAGGCGTGGACTACATCCTGCATCAGGGCGCTCTGCCATCGGTGCCCCGCTCCATCAACGATCCCATCACCTCCAACGACGTGAACGTGCTGGGGACCCTGAACATTTTGGAAGCTGCCAGGGAGTTTGGCGTCAAACGTGTTGTGTGCGCCTCCTCATCCTCCATATACGGCAACAGCGAGACCCTCCCCAAAGTGGAAACGATGCCGGTGAACCCGATGTCGCCCTACGCCCTCACCAAATATGCCCAGGAACGCTACTGCCAGATCTTTCACCAGCTCTATGGACTGGAAACCGTATCCCTGCGCTATTTCAACGTGTTTGGCCCCAACCAGGATCCCACCTCCCAATACAGCGCGGTGATTCCCAAGTTCATCAGGCTAATCCAGCAGGAACGCGAACCGATCATCTATGGAGATGGTTTACAGAGCCGCGATTTCACCTTTGTGGAAAACAACGTTTGGGCCAACATCCAGGCCTGCACGGCGGAAAAAGCCGCGGGTGAGGTGATCAACATAGCCTGTGGAGAGCGTTACACTCTGCTCGATCTGGTGAGGATGATCAACGAGATCATGGGCAAAAACGTGGAGCCGCGTTTTGAACCCGAACGCCCCGGCGACGTGAAACACTCCCTGGCGGGCATAGAGAAAGCAAAGCAGCTGTTAGGATATGAGGTCAGAGTTGATTTTCGGGCTGGACTCCAGCAAACAATCGAATTCTTTCAATAGAACGCGGATAACAGGATCGACTGGATTATCAGTATTTTCAGAAATGGAAGAAGAAGGACTGCTTCACAGCGCTTTAACCGAGAGAATAATTAATTGCTATTACAATGTGTACAATAAATTACGTTATGGATTCATGGAAAAGATATATGAAAATGCCATGTTGATCGAGTTGAAAAAAGAGCGGCTCAAAGCTGAATCTCAAAAAAGAATTGAGGTGCTTTATGAAGGATCTGTTGTTGGCGAATATTTCGCAGACATTGTTGTGGAAGACCTTGTCATCCTTGAACTGAAGGCTGCAGAACGCATCTGTCCTGAGCATTCATATCAACTGCTGAATTACTTGAAAGCTACTGATATAGAAGTCGGGTTACTTCTGAATTTCGGAAGAAAGCCAGAATTTGTCAGAAAAACATTCCTAAATATTCATAAATAATATCCTTATGATCCTGTCGATCCGCGTCATCCGCGTTCTATTAAATCTATGAAATCCAAAATATCCACCTACATCCTGCTCCTGCTGAACATCATCATCGTGGTGTTCTCCTTTCTCCTGGTTGCCAAGTTCCGCGACGGCACACGCCGCATCCTGGCCGATTTCGTCTGGTGGCGCTCACTGTTTGCCTTCACGGCGATCTGGATCCTGGCCAGCATCATGGGCGGAAAATACCTGTTGGATAAAGTGAACAGTGGCATAAGTATGGCAAAACAGATCCTGCAGTGCGACCTCTTCGCCGCGGCCATAGTATTCGGCCTGATGTTTGTTTTTCACCAGTTCAACTATTCCCGCGCCATCGTGATCGGCACAATGCTGGGCTCCTTTTTGCTGGAGGTCTTCCTCTTCGTGGGGCTCTACTACGCCCTGCGTTTCAAGAGTGAAAACAGACCGTTTGCGGAAACTTCTCTGGTCACCCGGTCGGAAGTTTTGGAAGAATCACAAAATCCCAAACATTTTTTGCAGCAGCCGGGAACCATCCCCATCATCAGCCATGCCACCTATTCACCGCCCTTTCCGGAGTGTGGCCCGGAAGAGAGTATCAAAGACAGCCTTAGCCAGAAATATATGGCAAACAACGCTGAACTTTTTTCCTTTATCAACGACTATCTGGATCTGAGCCGTTTCTGCCAGACCCAGACCCTGGTACTCAATTCCGAAACCTATTTCAACATCGAAAATGAGGAACCCCAGTCCCGACAACTCTTCATCAATCTCCATAAGATCAACGACTTTCGCCGTATCAATCGCTATCTGATCAAGGTCAACGAGCTGCTGCTGCCCGGCGGGGTCTTCATTTGCCACGGCCAGACCATCACTCAGCGTAAAAGGAAGATTTATGCCAGGCTGACACCTGTCTTCGGTGTCTTTGCCTATTTCCTGGATTTTCTTTTCCGCCGCGTGATGCCCAAGCTGCCAGTCCTGCAAGGTTGGTATTTTGCTCTCACCAAGGGCAGGAACCGCGCCCTGGCGGAGACCGAGATGCTGGGACGCTTCTATTTTTGTGGTTTCGAACTCATCTGCAAGCGGGAAATCGGCTCCACCATGCGTTTCATCCTCAAAAAAGCCAGGCCGCCCCGCACCGACCCCAACCCAACCTATGGCCCCCTGATCCGTCTCAGACGCCTGGGCAAGGATGGCAAGGTGATCTATATCAAGAAATTCCGCACCATGCATCCCTACAGCGAATACCTGCAGGATTACGTGTATCAGACCAACGCGCTGCAGGAAGGGGGCAAGTTCCGGGATGATTTTCGCGTCACCTCCTGGGGCAGAATCCTGCGCACCCTGTGGATAGACGAACTTCCTCAGTTGATCAACTTCTTCCAGGGAGAACTGGTGCTGGTGGGAGTCCGCGCCCTCAGCGAACACTATTATTCGCTTTACCCGCCGGATATGCAGGAGCTGCGCCTCAAATTCCGTCCCGGCCTGTTGCCGCCTTTCTATGCCGATCTGCCAGGCAGCTTTGAGGAGATCGTGGAGTCCGAACGCCGTTATCTGCAGAAGAAGGCGGTCAAACCCTTTGCCACCGACTGGAGCTATTTCTGGAAAGGAGTTTGGAACATCCTCTTCAAGCGGGCCAGAAGCCAATAGTATCATTCTTTAAGAGAATTGTGTGTTTTTGAAGTCATGAGCTTATTATACGAAGATCTATCGGAAAAGATACTGGGAGCCTGCCTGGAAGTACACAATCAGCTTGGTTGCGGCTTTCTGGAAGCGGTGTACTCTGATGCCCTAGCCCATGAATTTAAGCTCAGGGAAATACCATTCCAGCGGGAGAAAGAATACTATATATCATACAAAGGTGTTCGGTTCAACAAGTTTTACAGGGTCGATTTTCTTTGTTTCGATAAGATCATTTTGGAAATCAAGGCTACAGAGCATATCCTTCCGGTTCACAATAAACAGGTCTTCAATTATCTTAGACTGGCAAACCTGAATCTTGGTTTTGTGATTAATTTTGGCAACGTAAGTCTTGCTTGGGAACGCATCCCAAACCTCTATCAATGTAATCCGTAAATCAGTTTAATCAGTAAATCCGTATAAGATTAGCATACCAGGCTCAATCAAGATTTGCAGGCCAACTTCAAAACGGATTCAACGGATTACACGGATTAACGGATAAAGATTCATGTTTATTATGCTTTGTTGACCTTGGTGTTGGTATCTTCCTACTTTAATCAATGCAATCCGTAAATCAGTCTAATCAGTAAATCCGTATAAGATTAGCATGCCAGGCTCAATCAAGATTTGCAGGCCAACTTCAAAACGGATTCAACGGATTACACTGATTAACGGATAATGATTTTTGTTTAGTTTAGTTTGTTGACCCTGGTGTGGGCCCTTTCCTGCTTTAATCAATATAATCCGTGTTTACTTGAATAACCTGCAAAGAACCAAATAAAGAGGACTTTGTGAACCACAAACATATTCTTGTTTTCATGCTACTGTTGGTGTCTGCGGCTTTTGCCCAGACCAATCCTGTCCCTCGGTCTCTACCATACTGGGAAGATTTTGCCAATCTGCCTTGGTCTTACACCACTTATCCAGACGGTTTCGGAGGCTGGTTGCTGGGAAATCCTTCAGGTCAGTTCTCTACCGCGCCTGCAACTCTTGACAGAGTTCTTTATGCCAACAGAAACGCATCGACCACAACAGCAGGCGTTGCCAATTACAATGGTAAAATTGGTTTCCTAAACTCCAATATCAACGATCTCAGCCTGGTGTTCGCCGTCAACACCCAAGGCTTTCAGAATATCACCCTCAGCTATCAATTCATGACCATCCGCAATCCCTATAACTCTCCCTATCATACCCGCATCAATGAAGCGATCATGCAATACCGCGTGGGGGAGAGCGGTGATTTTACCAACCTGTATGGAACGGAATACAGCAACAACACCGATCGGTATGTGAATACAGGTTACCCCCATCCACGGAATCCTGTAAATTATTCGCTACAGCTTCCCCCTGAATGTGATGACCAGCCCGTTGTTCAGTTGCGGACAGCTTCACGCAGGGTCAGTGGTGACGGAAGCGACCCCAGTTTTGCCATCGACAATATATCCGTGACCGGGGAAAAGCTGCAATCCACCCCGGTTGAGCTCAGTTCCTTCACTGTGGGAACCAACGCGCAGAATAAGGTGTTGCTCAGTTGGATCACCCGTTCTGAGACCGGCCTTCGCGGTTTCTATATCTTGCGGGCCCAGGAGCCGGTGCTGGATGAAGCTTGCCTGATCAGCCCCCTCATCACCGCAGCCAACAGTTCCGAAGGCCAGAGCTACTCTTTCACCGATGAGGAGCTGTTTCAATCCGGCTGTTACAGCTATTGGCTGCAAAGCGCTGACCTGGACGGCGCCAGCAGATTTCACGGCCCTGTCCACATCGAATACTCCGCGGAAGGAAGCCCCTCTTCTCCCCAGATTCCGGATCAGACAGCCCTGCTCAACGTTTACCCCAATCCCTTCAATCCAAGCGCTTTCATCACCTATTCCCTCCAAGAGGCGGGAGAGGTTAGCTTTTCCATCTACAACCTGCGGGGGCAGTTGCTGCGCAGGATTGAACCCGGCAGCGAACCCGCCGGCACGCATCAGATCGTCTGGGATGGCAAAGACCAGCTTGGCCAAAGCTGCTCCAGCGGCATCTACAAAATCCGCATGGACACGGTGCAGGGAAGCTATACACGCAGGATGGTGCTGGCCAAATGAGCTTCCGCACCTCCTTCTCCAAACACAAGTCCTCTTCATTACTTAGGAGCAAGCAATCAGTAAGCACCAAATGTTAAGAAAAAATCACTTGCCAGATATGACGGGGTTTCTATGCTGGCATATATAAGATAGAATCTTTAATAATACATATAAATGAACTCGTAATTCAGGGAGGAATTATGAAAAAGACGTTTCTTATATTTACCCTGCTCGCCCTATTTTCTTTGGCGATGGCAGCGGATCTAATTAACGAAAACATTCAAAACTGGACTGCCCGAACCAGTTATGGCAACTATACTCAAAGCATTACTGCAGGAACTGTAAACATGATAGATTGTATTGTTTCTCCTGGCGCAAATGCTTCAGGAACAGGCTCAATAGGCAGGGTTCAGTTGAAAGCTTCGACAGGCATTCTTGAACTACCAGCATTGTCAAGTTGCGGAACAACTACTTTTAATATTGCAGCTGGAGGAGCGGGCAGAACAGTAAAACTTCAAAGTTATAATGGAACCACTTGGATAGATCTAACAACTTTTTCAGGCATAGGCACAACTGGTGCAACTTTCTCCTTTGTTGTCAATTCTAGCAGCTCGACAACATTGCGCTTGTCAGCGCCAAGTGCAGCGATTTACGTGCATGATATCATTGTGACAGATTATGCGGCTTCTACTCCTACTATATCAGTATCCTCGGCAACTTTATCTGGTTTTACATATGTTTATGGAAATGGTCCCTCCACAGCCCAGGATTTTACTGTCAGTGGAACCAACCTAACTGCTGATATCAGCATTGCTGCACCGATAGATTATGAAGTTTCCCTATCCTCGGGAAGTGGGTATGTCTCTACCATTAACCTCACCCAGACCGGTGGCTCAGTCAGTACCACCACTATATATGTGCGCCTCAAAGATGGTCTCAGCGTGGGTGACTACAACAACGAATATATTACGGTTTCATCAGCGGGTGCCACTCAAAAGACAGTCACTTGCAACGGTTCAGTAACTTCACCCCCTCCGCCCGATGCTCCCACTGCAACGGCAGCAACCAGTGTTGCCAATACCAGCTTTACAGCCAACTGGAACGCTGTCAGCGGGGCCACCGGATATTACCTTGATGTTTATACCAAAACAACAGGGGGTAATGCCAGTGACCTATTCATTTCCGAATATATTGAAGGCAGCTCAAATAACAAAGGCATCGAGATTTACAATGGAACCGGAGCATCAGTAGACCTCTCTTCCTATTCATTAAAACAATACAATAACGGAGCAACCACTCCCACTTATACTTTAGACTTGTCAGGTAGCTTGACTAATGGCTCCGTGTATCGAATAGTTAATAGCAACCAGACGATTTTTGGCACAAATTATGACCTCTCAACCAATTCAAGTGTGATGGGCTTCAATGGTAACGACGCTGTGGCAATCTTCAAAGGTGCCGATTTGGTCGATGTGGTTGGTCCCATTGGCAATGCCAGCGATTGGGGAAAGGATGTAACTTTGGTAAGGAAAGCAGCAGCGTCTGTTCCATCAGCAACATACTCAGCTACTGATTGGGATAGTTATGGAACTGACACAATCACATATTGGGGTTCCCACGACTTTTCTGGTGGTTCAACTATTTCCTACGTCTCTGGATACCAGAACTTGAACGTTAATAATGTAACTTCCTTCAACGTCATTGGCCTCACTCCTGGCACCACCTATTACTATGTGGTTTGGGCATACAATGCCTATGGAACCAGCGGAGACTCCAATGAGATCGAAGTCACTACCACCGACACCTTTCCGCAGATCACCCTCAGCGCCAGCACCCTCACCGGTTTCACCTACATAGAAAATAGCGGCCCTTCGGGAGAGCAGAACTTCACCGTGACTGGTAGCAACCTGACAGCCAATATCAGTATTGACGCTCCCACAAATTATCAGATATCCACAAGCACCGGAACGAATTTCGACGCCAACATGGCCGATCCTATTACCCTTACCCATACCGGTGGCTCAGTCAGCACCACCACTATATATGTGCGTCTCAAAGCTGGTCTCAGCGTGGGTGACTACAACAACGAGGTGATCACCGCCTCTTCCACCGGGGCCACTAATCAGACCGTTACTTGTAGCGGCTCCGTCACCGCAATCCCAGATCCAACCCTCAACGTTAGTGTCAACTCCCTGAGCGAATTCAACTACCTTGTTGGCGCAGGTCCTTCCTCTTCTAAGGATTTCACAGTCAGCGGAACCTACCTGACCAATGACATTGTGGTCACTGCCCCAGCCAGCTACGAGGTCTCTGAAGATAACAACACTTTCAGCGGAAGCGTCACTCTCACTGCGGCAAAGCTGGATGTGGCTGAGACTACCCTCTATGTGCGCTTGAAACAGGGTCTGGCGGTTGGCCACTACGCGGAAAACCTGACAGTCTCCACGGTTGGCGCCACAGACGAAACAATAGCCCTCAGTGGCGATGTACTGACAGACCAAGTGCCTTTCTGCCACTGGAACTTCAATACCAATCCTCCAACTTCCCCGGATAACTGGATTGCCCCCATTGCCTCTAACAGTGGAACCGGCTCTCTTACCTATACCTTTGACTATGCTACATCCTACACAGGGGAAACTCTTAATGCCGCGTTTGGCGATGCAGCTGGCGGAAGTTTTGCCCCTGTGGCTGGAACCAACCAGGTCAATAACGGTAGAGAGTTTGTGATGACAGTGGATACATCCGGTCGTGAGAATATCGTGATGACCTACGCAACCCGGGGCACTGATATGGGTTTCACAACTCAGACAATCTACTACTCTGTGGATGGTGGAGCTAACTTCATCCTTTTCGATACCCTGACTGGTATGAATGTCACTACCTGGAGTGTCCAGACCATGGATTTCTCGGCAATTACAGGCGCAAGCGACAATCCCAGCTTCATGGTCAAGATAGTTGTGGATGGAGCCACTGCAAGATTAGGCAACAACCGTTTCGACAACATCCTGTTCTTCGGTGACGCAAACGCTGTTACCCCCGTGGTACTCAGTTCCTTTACCTGCACATTAACATCTGATATGTATGTGAGCCTCAACTGGGTCACCCAGTCTGAGACTGGCATGCGTGGTTTCTATGTGCTGCGTGGCGAACAGAATTCCCAACAGCAAGCCCAGATCATCAGCCCGCTGATCAGCGCCACCAACCAGTCCCACACCCAGGTTTACAGCTACCGGGATACCGAATCCCTGGTTGACGGCACCACCTATTACTACTGGCTGAGTATGGTGGAACTGGACGGTAGCTCTACTGTGCATGGTCCTGTGACGGTCTTTTACCAGAGCGTCTCCACGCCTCCGGTGATTCCCACCGTGACAGCCCTGAACAACGTGTATCCCAATCCCTTCAATCCTGTCGCCTTCATTCCCTACAGCATCGAAAAAGGCAGGACTGACCAGGTCCGCATCCATGTTTACAACTCCCGCGGCCAGATCGTCCGTACCCTGATCGACAAACCCCACACTGAAGGCAACTATCAGTTGCAGTGGGATGGACGCGACGCAAACGGCAATGAGTGCGCCACGGGCGTCTATTTCGTGCGCATGATCGTGGGTAAGGACAGCTTCCTGCGCAAAGCGGTGCTGGTGAAATAGACCCGACCAATAAACCTATAATATTAAGACCCGGTGTAATGCCGGGTCTTTTTTGTTTGTCCACAAATTACACAAATTAACACAAATTCAAAAGAGTGGAAAGGATAATAGAACGCGGATGACGGGATCGACAGGATTTGCAGGATATTTTCAAGGTGGAAAGGTGTACTTGTGTAGCGGCGCTTGCCATAGCGCCGTAAAGGGTTACTCTGCCACGCCAGCCCTGAAACAACGCTTCATCAGACCCAAAAACAGTGTCATCCCGGGCTTGACCCGGGATCCAGTCTTTTGAGGAAAGTTTGAAGTCCAAGCCAGCTTCAGGACTGTAGAAAACGGCGAAACCTTTATTGCCAGCTTGAACTCCAAACTACCAACCAGCATGGAGTTCATTGAGCCTTGACTGGCTGCAGATTTCCACCAGACGCCTGGGCTCAAATGGACTTCATGCGTGATATAGAGGCCCATGCGTGACAATACAGGCAAATCGTCCTCATACCTTAATGTCCCATCTTCCGCCCATTGATGTCCGGGCGAAAGACAGTCCAGCGGTCGGTCAGCGATCAATCAGCGATCAATGAGCGATGAGCATATGAGGGGCGTGGGTGAAACTGTGTTTAGCCTGGATTATTACAACAGGGGTTCCCATTCCACCATTTCACCTTTCCACGGCTGTTACCAAAAGACTGGATCCCGGCTCAAGCATGCGCTTGACCGGGATGACAAGGTATATAGTCTGGTTTGGTTTGTTTCGTGGTCGGGCTGCCGAAGTCTGTTCGGCAGAGGCGACGGAGTTGCCTGTTAGGGAGAGACCTCCGGTCTCTGTGGCAAACGGACTTTGTCACCCCCTCGTAATGACACGGTATATAGTCGGGTCACTTACCACACTTTTACCAATGGTCTTTTCCAATCTATATCCTGCTGATCTTGTCGATCCTGTCATCCGCGTTCTATCATCCATTTCACCTTTCCACGATCTTTTCGTAGCACCTATATATGGAGGGTGGGTCTCATTTGCAAAACCTGGCTCGCCTGTGGTCTTCCGGCAGTCATCCTTAACCTGGTGAGGTATGACCTAAGGATGATGGCATCAAATCCAGTCGCAGCAAAGGCGGGAGGTGTGAAGCATTATGCGGAATGTATCGGTTTATATATGTGTTTGTCAAGGAATTGGTGCCGGTTGTTTTTTGATTGGGTGCTTGTTTCGGGCGTTGGGTTCACGCAGATAAACGCGGATAATTTAAGGGCTGCCGAAGTCTGTTCGGCAGAGGCAACGGAGTTGCCTGTTTGGGAGAGACCTCCGGTCTCTGTGGCAAACGGACTTTGCCACCCCTGTGTACTGGATCCCTGGCCAAGCCCGGAATGACACGGCTTTAGGGTCTGGTGTGCTTTGTGATTAGTCCCTTTTGCTCTCCACAAGCTCGCTTTTTCCGCAGAGGTAACTGGCGCTGAGGGGTGCTACTTTTTGGATATGGCGGGTCATCAGTTTGGAAAGCTTGCGAATCTCCCATTGGGCATGCTCGTCGCTGCGGAGGCGGGTGAAGTGGTATAGTTCGCGCAAGTTCATCCTGGCCAGCACTTTCACCTTGTCGGCATTGGTGCGGACGTAGGCAGCCAGAGCCAGATTGATGTTGGCAAGCTGCGTTATCAAATCAAAACTCATATCCTGCAATCTGCTCCAGTGTTTCCTGCGCCTGATAGAGATGATTGGCCCGGGCAGGAGATAGGTTTCATCGTAAGGGAAAGCCTGTTTGACAAAGGTGCCGATGCGGTGGCGTTTGAACTGCGCCCAGCAGCTTTCGGACATTTTTAGCTCGAAGGTGAATTCCGCCAGTTCAAAAGCGCGGGGCAGCTTGCTCCAGGGCTTGATTCCGGCAAAAATCCGGCGGTAAAGCTCCGCCTTGGCCTCAGCATCCAGGGAACGGACATACTCCAGACAGGCGGCATAATCGCCCTGGCTCCGCTCATAGAGCAGGGCGGCCAGGATGCGATTGTCCGGATCGGAGGGAACAGTTATCATCCGCACCGTTTCTTCGATGTCGAAGCCATCCTCCAGAAGTGACACGTGCGGCAGCTTGAAGTTGCCATGAAAATCATCCTTGCTGGCATGGCGGATTAGCGAGGGGCAAATCTTGCGCACATCCTCCAGCAAGGCATGGTAAAGCTCCCGCGCTTCCTGGAGGGGATGGGCGTCCAGGCGGCGGAGCAGGTTTTCCAGGCTGCGGGCGTTGATGGTAAGCCCCAATTGGGTCTGGGTGGCCAGGGGGAGGATATAGCGGGCGTCTTCCTTGGCCTTGCATTCCAGTTCTGTTTCGGACAGTTCGGGGTGCTTGGCGCGATGATGTTTTACCAGGGCTTCAAAGCTCCGCTGGTATTCCGTAAAGAGGGCATCCATCAAAGCCTCATAGCGGTCGCGCAGTTCGGGCCGCGAGTCCAGTTCTGCGGGTAACACCCAGGCTTGGGTGAAGGTCACATAGCGCTGTGATTTTTCGGTGAAGGAAGCCAGCCGGATGGATTCAACGGTTTCCGCCAGCAGGCGGGAAATGCCGATAATATCAAAATTGAAGACCGCGTGCTCGGCGATCGAGGCGTGCCCCATCTCAAAGATGATGTTTTGGTTGGAGCGCCGTGCCTTGTTGATCTCCCGCAGGGCGTCGGAACGCAGTTCAGTCACAGTTTTGGGGCTGCGGCTGACGCGGGCGTAGGCGGCGGAGATGGTTTCGGGGGTTGCGGCGGGGTTGTCCAGGCTGCTCAGCAGGGAGCTGTCCACGTTGTATCCGGCCAGACGCACTTGCAGCATTCTGACCGCCTAAACCAAGGCTTTGACGGCGCTGGCGCCGATCCGGTTGGCTCCGGCAGCGATCATCTGCAAAGCCTGTTCGCGGGTGCGGATGCCTCCGGAAGCCTTGACTCCCAGCTTGGGGCCCACTGTCTCACGCATCAGGCGCACGTTTTCCACGCTCGCTCCGGCGCTGCCGAATCCGGTGGAGGTCTTCACAAACTCCGCTCCCGCCTTCTTGGCGTAGAGGCAGCAGGTGATGATCTCCTCCTCGCTCAGGTAGCAGGTTTCCAGGATCACTTTGAGCAACACTTTGTTGGCACGGCAAAGTTCAGCCACCGATCTGATCAGATCGTAGGAAAGGTTGGGCTGGCCGCTTTTGACCGCGGAAAGATCTGGACCATATCCAGTTCTTCGATGCCGGTGTTGATCACCGCCATGGCTTCCGCCACCACGGCATATATGTAGCCCGCGCCGAGGGGGAAATTGATGACCGTGCATGATTTGACAGAGGATGAAAGGCGCAACTGCAAGGGGTGGGAAAAGTGGGAGTTGACGCAGACAGAGGCGCATTTGTAGTCGTTGGCGAGGTCGCAAAGGGCGTTCACCTCTTCCTGTGTGGCGTCGGCTTTGAGCAGCGTGGCGTCGATGATGGAGGCGACTCCCTGGGCGGGATCGAAGATCATATCCGGCATACCGGCGCGGCAAACGGCGCAGCCGAGGCAGATCTGATGTCCGCCTCCGCAACGGCAGGGCGGGTTGTCTCCAAACAGTTTTCTGGCAATGGTTTCGATCTTGTTCATGCAAAGCTCCTATGCTTCTTTGTTCCGCGCCGCCAACTGGCCGCAGGCTCCCAGGATGTCGGAGCCCTTGCTGCGCCGCAGGGTGATGGCTTGGGGGATTTCCCGGGCGGCTTTGAGAAAGGCGTCTATTTCAGCCTCGGTGGGGCTGCGGTAGGGGAGGGCTGGAACGGGGTTGTAGGGGATGAAATTGATTTTGCAGGAGAGGTCTGAGCAGAATTTGCGCAGATGCTTCAGCTCCTGGCCGCTCATATTCACATCCGGGATCAGGATGTATTCCAGTGTGATGCGGAAGGGGCTGCGCCTCTGATAGTTGAGCAAAGACTTTTTGAGGATATCCAGGGGGAACCTGTGATTGACCGGCATCAGGGAGCCACGGATATCGTCGGAAGCGGCGTTGAGCGACACCGCCAGTTTGACTTTGACGCCGGACCCGGTCAGCTTGTGGATGCCGGGCACGACCCCGCAGGTGGAGAGGGTGGTGCGCCGGGGGCTGAGTTTGAGGGTGCTGTCGTGCTGGAGCAGTTTGAGGGCGTCCAGGACGTTGTCGAGGTTGTCCATTGGCTCGCCCATACCCATAAAAACCAGGTTGGTGATGGGGGTTCCGGCTATTTTGCGGGCCAGGAGCACCTGCTGCACGATCTCATGCGTCTGCAGATTGCGGCTGAGGCCCATTCTTCCGGTGGCGCAAAAGGCGCAGGTTCGGGCACAGCCCACCTGGGAAGAGACGCAGAGGGTCAGTTTTTTGGCTTCGGGCATCAAGACCATTTCGACGCGGACGCCGTCGGCCAGCACCAGACGAAACTTTCTGCTGCCATCGGAGGACAGCAGTTCCTGATCTATGGCGGGAACGCTGAAATCGAAGCTGCGGCTCAGGTGTTCGCGAAACCCGGCGGGCAGATTGGTCATCCGCTCCGGCTCGAAGACGAACTTGCGATACAGCCAGTCCAGCAACTGTTTGCCCCGGTAGGCGGGGAAGTCTTTTCCCAAAAAAAGTAAAAGATCCGGCGGGTAGATGCCGTAGATGCTGTTTAGCATATCTCGATTTCCGGAACAGTGAGCACTTTCAACTTTTTGAAGGCTTCCAGATCGATGTCAGTGACGGCTTGGTTTTCATCGGAAAGATGGACGCGTTTGTTCAGGATATCGGTTTTGAACACATACACCTTTTTGCCTTTTAGCTCCACGCAGGTGCCGGGTATCGGGTAATCGCGGCTTTCTTCCAGATAAAAATCCTCTTCAAAGTTGAGGCAGCAGAGCAAGCGCCCGCAAGGGCCAGAGATTTTGGAGAGGTTGCCAGCCAGGTTTTGGTCTTTTGCCATTTTGATCGTGACCTGATTGAAGCGTTTGAGAAAGCTTCCGCAGCAGTATTGCACGCCGCACATGCCAAAGCCGCCCAGCCGCTTGGCTTCATCCCTGCCTGTGGTCTGATGAAGCTCGATGCGGGTGCGGAAGACATTGGCCAGTTCGCGCACAAAGACGCGAAAGTCGATGCGTCCGTCGGCGGTGAAGAAAAAAGTGAGCTTGTTGCCATCGAACTGGTAAATAGTTTCAATCAGTTTCATGGCAAAGGGGTAGCGCTGCAGGATATCCACAAAGATAGCGGCTGCTTTCTCCTCCTCCGAGGGCAGGTTGCGCATCTTGTCGATATCTTCCTGGGTAGCGATGCGGCGGATGCCGTATCCTTTTCCAGTCTGTTGAGCATCAAGCTCTTTTTCGCTGATGCTCAGGTGGACGATTTGGGCGATATCTTCGCCCCGCTCCACTTCCACAATGATCAGTTCTTCCGGCCTGAGGGGCAGATTCTGGGTGTTTTGGTAGTAACCCAGACGCCCGGAGCGAAATTCCACTTCTATATATTCTTGCATTATAACTCCATGCGTGTATTAGATCTGGGCGAGCCGCGCGGCATGTATCCGGGAGTAAAGCTCCTCTTCAGCCTCCGTGAAGGACAGACCGCGCCTGCTTTTTACGGTGGCCGCGACCTGGCAGAAGGCATCAAAACGATAGGATGTGAGCTCCCGGGCAGGCCCCCAGGAAAAATCGGAGATAAAATCCGAGATCAGGTCGGAATCCCAGAGGTTGCAGCCCACTCCAATCACAGATCCGGTATTGATGCTGCAGTTGATGCCAAGCTTTGTGTGGTCTCCCACCATGGTTCCCAGAAACATAGTGCCGCTGTCTATTTTGGCATTTTCGAGATAGGAATGGAAGGCCACGTTTTTATAGGTGTTTTTGAGGTCGCTGTTGTTGGTGTCGGCGCCGATGTTGACCCATTCCCCGATGAAGCTGTGGCCCAAAAAGCCATCGTGTTGCTTGTTTGAATAGGCCTGGAAGATGCTGCCTTCCACCTCTCCGCCGACCTTGCAGACCGGGCCGATGGAGGTGCCTCCGTAAATCTTCGCACCCGCTTTGATGAGGCTTGATTTGCCAATGTAGGCGGGGCCCATGATGACGGAGTTGGGCAAGATCCTGACGCCGCCGTCCAGCACGACCGGACCCTCTGAGGCATCCAGCACGACGCCGGGCTTGAGCTGAACATCTTCCGCTATCCATACCTGATAGGGATTAAGCACCGTGACGCCGGGTTCGGTATCAAACTCCTCATCCTTATCGTGGAAAAAATGATTGAAATCGAAGGCCAACAGCCGCGCGTTGTCCTGGATCAGATCGCTAAGGTTGCGATAGAGGCAGGATTCCAGGGCTATGATCTTGTATCCGGCCTGCGCAAAGTAATCCGCGGCAAGGGTAAATTCCGGGGCGGGCAGGCCCCTGAAGGCCACCGGCGCGCTGCCAGAAACAAGGCATTCTCCGCTTTTGAGGCTTTGGACGGCTTCGATGTTTTCGGGTAAGGGGCGCAGGCGGGAATTCACCCACAAGGTTTCCGCGGCGGGGTGCCGATTCACGTTCCAGTCCGAATGGCGTTCCCGGTAAAGCCTGGCCAGGCGGGGTTCAATCCAGACCGCGCTGTCTTCATCGTGCAAAAGTTCCTGCAGTCTCTGCCGCAGCTTCAGGATGCCGCAGCGCAAATCGCCCACGCTTCTGCTGAGGGTCAGGGGGTAAAAGGCAGCAGCCTGCAAATCGTCGAAAATTATCATGCCTTGCTCCTTTTATAGGGCTTTTTGCCATGCCATACGAAGAGGTTAAATTGCCCCAGCACCATGGTGAAGACCAAAAAGAAGTTCTGAATCAGCAGCCAAATGGGGTAGAAGAGCATCATTTTAGCGGACACCTCAAAGTGCGACCTGGCGTAACTAAAGAAGATGTTTTCCACCAGGATGCGAAACGCGTAGATGAGCAGGGCAAGCTTCCAGCTGAAGGCCAGCATCAGGATGCCTCCCCAATACATGAAAGCCATGGATAGGAGGATGAAGAAGAATTCCGGATCGAACTTGAGCTGATACTTCATGTTTGACGCCCAGCGGGAGCGCTGGTTGGTAAGCTGTTTCCAGCTTTTGACAGGAAGTGTGTGTACAAAACTCCGTTTGTCGAAATTGAAGATGATCCGGTGTCCGGTGCGGCGCATAAGTTGCAGCAGGTTGACGTCATCCCCGGAGATCAGATGTTCGATTTTGGAAAAGCCCCCCACAGACTCAAAAGCAGCCCGGGTATAAGCCAGATTCTGACCTATGCAGGCCCAGCTTCTACCGATCGTGTAACCCCCACCTAACACCATATAGGTGCCCGCAAAGTCAAAATGCTCGTATTTCTGCACCAAGGATGCCTTATCCCAGCTTTCAAGTTTGGTGCGCGAATAACCGGCGACCATGGATACGTCATCGGCAAAGGCCTCGATCATGGATGTGATCCAGGTGAGGGGTACGATGCAGTCGGCATCGGTGGTGATGATGATCTCTCCGTTGGAGGCAGCTATCGCTTGCTTGAGCGCATTTTTCTTGGGAGAAAACACTTTGTCCCGGCCGGGGATGCTTAAATAGAGCAGCCTGACTCCAAGATCCATGTGTCTGGCCACAAGCTCCGCGGTGTCGTCCTCCGAAGCATCATCGGCAATTATGATCTCATACAGATCCCGAGGGTAATCCTGATTGACCAGCGCGGTAAGCAAGGTGGGCAGATTCCTGCCTTCATTGCGGGTAACCACGATCACCGAGACAGTACGCTTGCGGAAGCTTTTCACTGGGGTGTAATTCTTGTAGCCAAACCAGAAACGGATGCAAAAAACTATGTAGGTGACAAAGCCGGAGCCAATCAAAAAGCAGAGAATCACAAAGAGTATATCGCGCAGCAAAATATCAGAACCTATTGGAAACTGTCTTGATAACCCCAACTGGTAGGGTAGAAATTGTATTTGAGAGTATCTCTGACTGTTGGGGGAACCTCGCCCTCGATGAAGACTTCCGGTATTCCTCCAGAGGAAACTGCATGCCCAGTGCGGGGATTGATGTTTTGCTGCACGATCCCTTCTGGTTCGCTGAATGAATAGCGGGGATCACCCGCGGCGGGAGTGCGTCCGCGGTTATCCAGCCTGATCGCCTTGGTCATAATGGGACCCCAGATGCTCACAGCCGTGGCAGAGCCAGATTTTACCTTTGTGTTGTCGAATCCCATCCAGATACCAAGCGTAAAAGCCTTGTTAAAGCCAATGAACCATGAATCGTTGTAGTTGTCGGTGGTACCCGTCTTACCGGCATTTTGCCAGTAATAACCGTTGCGTGAGCTGGCGCCAGTGCCTGAACTGGCAACGGTTTGCAGCATGCTGGTCATGATATATGCCACCTGAGGAGAACAGACCTTGGTTCTGGTGGTGCTGATTCTTTCCAGGACATGGCCTTTCGTATCCTCCACTTTGGTGATGAACACGGGTGTAACCCGGGTGCCGCCATTGGGAAAGGCAGTGTAGCCCGAGATCAGGCTAATTGGAACCACTTCATGGCTGCCCAAAGCCGCGGAGAGATCATCAAGCTTATCTTTGTATGGCCTGATACCAAAACGCCTGAAAGCATCGTTAACGGTGTTCAGCCCGATATCCGAGGCACACTTTACCGCCCAGATATTTACAGACCATTGCAAAGCTACGCGCATCCTGATGTAGCCGCGGTAGGACATGTTTGCGTTTTGGGGAGTCCACCTCGATTCTCCCGAACCGAAGGAAATGGGCGCGTCGTTGATAACTGTGGCAGGCGTGTAGCCTTTTTCCACCGCCAGAGTGTAATATATGGGTTTGATAGCCGATCCGGGCTGGCGCCTGGCTTGGGTCATGCGGTTGAATTTATTGTGTTTGAAGCTTCTGCCGCCAATCAAGGCGCGTACATACCCGGTTTTATTTTCCATCAGCACCAAGCCGCCTTGAATATACTTCGTGTTGATATCCACAACCTCCTTGGGTACCTGTGAATACTTATGGGTAAAGTTGCCGGAGTTTTCCACTCTGGTCAGATAGGCGTTCATGACCGAATCCGCGTAGGTGGACAGGTCGTTGTCCAATGTGGTATAGATTTTCAGGCCGCCTTCAAACAAACGGTCTGTGCCATACTTCTTTTCCAGGTAGAGCCTTACATACTCTATGAAGTAGTCTCTGGAAAAGCGGTTGCCGCCAGCCAGTTTGGGATTCACCGGTGTGGCTACTGCCGCGTTGTACTCGTCTTCACTGATCTTTCTGGATTTATACATGCGCTTGAGCACCATGTCACGCCGCTGCTTGGCCTGTTCAGGGTGTTTGTTTGGGTCATAATAGTTGGGTCTTTGGATCATGCCCACCAGCATGGCGGACTCGGCAATGGTCAGGTCCCTTGCGTGTTTGTCAAAGTAATACAGGGAGGCAGTTTCCACTCCGTGGTTTTGTTCTCCCCAGAAGATCTTGTTAAAGTAGATCTCCAGAATCTCGTCTTTGGAGAAAGTGGCCTCTATCCTCAAGGCGAGGATGACTTCCTTCATCTTGCGGGAGATCTTTTTGTCCAGGGTGAGAAACATATTCCTGGCCATTTGTTGGGTAATGGTGCTTGCACCCTGCGAGAAATCCATGGTGATTATATCGACCAGCAGGGCTCTCACGTTGCTGATTGGATCGATGCCAAAGTGGCTGTAAAACCTCTTGTCCTCGGTTACCAGCAAGGCGTCGATCAGATGGGGGGGCAGTTCTTTGAGTGATACCAACTTGCGCTTTTCGAAGGCAAAGATATAGATCATGCGGCCGTTGCGATCGTACACTTCACTGCCTGTGCGCAGAGTGTAATTGCGCAACTCGCTGGTGGGCGGCAGTTCATCCTGATAGAACCAAAAGGCTCCCAAGAAGATGCCAAACAGCACACAAAAGGCTATGCCTGCATATGTTAGGAACTTATTCCAATTCTTGGTCTTTTTAATCGCCATCGTTAAATCTCTGTAGTTGATACTTTGCCTGCACGGCCAACAGTATCCATGCAGTTACAAAACCACCAAGCAAAGCTAAAACCAGCAGGATTGGTGTCAATATAAAAACATCGGCCTGAGGCAACACGACGCTTTTCACGATCGAGAGCTGGACCAGATTGTGGGCAACCGCTCCCAGGACACTGATGCCAAAAACGCTGAACCCCAGAGGCAGACGGTCTGCTGCCCACATCACAAGCACAGCCGCGAAGCCACCTCCCAGAGATAGCAGGGTACCAGGGCTAAGCAGGGTAAAGGTGGCTAATCCACCCACCAAAGACTTGGTGACATTGACAATTACAGCGTTCAGAACCTGTTTTCGCTGGATCAGATAGAGGATTATAACGTTGGACAAGCCTATGCGGATAAAGGGTAGAGGCAACAAGCGCATGATCAGGTTTTCCGCGATCTGAACACTGCAGGCTGTGGCAGTGAGAAAGGCAAGCACGAGTAAAGCTTTGTTGAAAGGCTGATTCATTGCGTAGCCCCCAAAAATTCCTGGATAAAAGAATTCTTGTGGGAATGCAGTTCAGCCACTGGGCCGTAATACAAGCAATTTCCCGCTTCCAGAAACAGCACCATGTTGCCGATCTCCTCCAGATTTCTGATATCGTGGGTGATGGTGATTGTCGTGGCCCGGGCAGAGCGGATGATCTGGGTGATATAGTAGAGCACTTCTTTAGCGGTGATGGGGTCCAAACCAGAAACAGGCTCGTCGAAGATGATATAGCGCGGTTCATAGACCAAGGCCCGGGCTATGCCGACTCTTTTTTTCATGCCTCCGCTCAATTCGGAAGGGAATTTATCCAAGGTATCTTCCAAACCCACAATCGCCAGGCAGCGGGTGGCCCGATCCAAAGCTCTGGCATAGTCCTTTTCACCCCGCTCAAAGAGGGGGAGGGCTACATTCTGAAAAACCGTGAAGGAATCCAGCAAGGCGGCGTTTTGAAACACCATGGCAAACTCATGCTTCAACTCCGCGTTGGAGAGATTACGCGCCGCGTAAACATCCCTGCCATCGACCGTGACCGTACCGGAATCGGGAACATGGAGCCCCATCAGAGTCTTGATCAAGACGGTCTTGCCCGAACCGCTGCGGCCGAGTATGATCAGATTATCGGTATCTTCCAGGGTAAAACTGATGTCTTTCAGGACAGGCCGTCCGCCAAGACTCAGACAGAGACTATCTGCTTTTATCATGTTTCAGTTGCAGTAGCAGAAATCCCAGGGCCAGGCCAGTTCCATTGGCGGCAAAATCCCAAACTGTTACCCGCCTGCCTGGTATAAACGCCTGATGGGCTTCATCCAGAGCGGCTGTGGCGAGTAAGACAAGATACACCCAGACAGCTTTTTTCCTGGATACACCCAGAAGCTTCATGCTTTTGTTTACCAAGAGGGCGAGGACAAAATACACACCTGTGTGCGCCAGCTTGTCCCAGCCAAGGATGTTTATCGAAGGCAGTTTGTTGGTTGGGATTGAGGACGCGGTCCAGATCGCGGCCCACCAACACAGGGTTGCCAGATAATAATACACGGGTTTGATTTTCTTCATCAGTTCTGATAGTCTCTGATTTCCCAGCTCATGGAAATGAGGCCTCTGTTGACCACCGCTTTCAGGGGAATCAGGTCTTCGGAAATCCACAGCGTAAGTTTGCAGTCTTCCTTGAGCAGATTGTGGGTGACCATATCCACATATGGCATCTTATCCGGGGATTGCGGTTTGAAACGGAGTGCGTACTTGGTGCAACTGAATCTGCCCAAATTGGTGCGGATGCGTTCTCTGCCTTCTTTGCTCAAGTACGCCGTCCATAACTGGCCATTTCCATCCACGCTGTATTCTCCCGGTTTCGCTCTGCCGCCGATCAGCATGGCCAGCAGGCTGAAGATGTCGCGGGTGCTGTCCGCGACAGCATAACTGAAGCTTCGCTTGCCATTTTGCTGATTAACCTTGGCGTAATGAGCGAAGTGGAAATAGCTGACCTCGACTTGGTCCGAAAGTTTGGTTTGCTTGATCTTGCGCAGATATTTGCGGGGCAGGAAGTTCTCATCGAACTCGCTGCGGTATTGGTTGTCCAAACTGGGGAAAAATGCTGAGCTTTCCTCGCTCTCAGCCGAGGCCTCAATGTATCCATCCGCAACCGAGCAATTGAGGCTAAGATCGGCTATCTTGAGCCCGAGGGATCTGATATCGTATTCAAGAGACAATCCCGGCAACAGAACTGCACAGATGCAAAACAGGATGGCGCAAGCCAGATTCTTACAACTCATTGGCTAACTTGATGACCTGCACCCGCTTGATGCTCTTTCCATCGCTTTCAAGGATCCGGAACTCAAGGAGTTCATCCATGCGATGTATTTCCCCGGTTGCTGGCACATGATTGAACTGGGATAAGAGATACTCGGCCAGGTTATCGTATTCCTCAGGATCGATGTCGATGGAAAACTCCTGGTTCAACTGGCGGATATTGACGCTTCCGCTCAGGATATAGGAACCGTCTTCCTTGCGTAACAGCTCCGGCATCTCTTCGTGATCATGTTCGTCGTGGATCTCGCCCACGATCTCTTCCAGAATATCCTCCAAGGATATTATACCCGATGTCCCGCCATATTCATCAACCACGACTGCAAGCTGCATTTTTTTGATCTTGAATTGGTTGAGCAGGGACTGCACTTTCATGTTTTCGGTCACAAACCAGGCTGGTCGCATGAACTCCGTGATGCTGTTCTTTTCAGGATACATCAGGAGGTCTTTGACATACACGATGCCAATGATGTCATCGATGGTTTCCCGGTAAACCGGAATTCTGGAGTATCCAGTGGCAAGGATAAGGTCGCGCAGTTCTTCCAGGCTTTGCTTTTCCTCGATGGCAGTTATCTTTACGCGGGGGGTGTAAATCTCGGTAAGTTCCGCTTCCCGGAAGCGAAACAAGCCAACCAGAATCTTTTTCTCGTGCTCTTCCAAGCTATTGTGTGAGCTCTCACTCTGGATCAGGTTATGGAACTCCTCAGTGGTAAATTTACTGCTCAGATGTTTGTCATCCAGTTGCTTTTTTGAAAGCAGCAAACTGAAGCGGTCCACCAGCCACACCAGAGGATGCAGCACATAGCTGATGAGCTGCAGGGGCAGGCTTGCCAGATTGGCAAAGCCAGTTGCGGTTGCCAGGGCGATCAGTTTAGGCAGGATTTCTCCAAAGATCAGCACCACCGACGTGGTGATTATTACCTGCAGGGTTACCACGGAGGAAAGGTTCCAGTTGTTTCTGTCGGCTATTCCGATAGCGATCAGGGTTGACAGCGAGGAAATACCCATGTTCACAAAGGTATTGCCAAAGAGAATGGTGACAAGCAATTGTCTTGGTTTGCCCAGCAGGGAAAGAATCCTGCGGGACTGCGCCGTCTTTTTGTTTTCCAGTTTCTTTAAGTATATTCTGGAGAGTGAAAAAAACGCTGTTTCCGAACCTGAAAAAAAGGCGGATAACAGCAACAATAAAATCAGTATAAACGCTGAGCCGTCGTCCAAAGCTTACTCACCTTGTATAATATTATTGTAATGAAACTCTTTATCCTGCATTTCTTTACGATCTTCATGGCGAAGGTGGTCATAACCAAAGACATGCAGTAATCCGTGGATAAATACCTTCACCAATTCCCATTCAAAACTCTTTTTTCCCTTCTGCCTGTCAATCTGATTTGTGTCAATGATAATATCATGACTGGGGGTAATAGATGCGGGCAGAGAAGGATCCCGGCTGCCCTGGGAGCAAAAGCTTAAAACATCGGTGACCGACTCGCTGCCCCGGTAGATCCGGTTGAATTTTTGCATCTCCCTATCAGTGCAGAGAACAAGATTCAGTTCAAAACCCTGGCGTGGGGATTCACCTTGGCAGACCAATTGAAAGCAACTTTTCAAGAGCTGTTCGTTGACCTCGCACCCGCTTTGATTTATCAGGTTGAATTGGCAGTCTGTCATTGGCTTTTGATTTCTGGATAATCCAAACGCTTGCGGTAAATGCTTTCCAAAACAGGTATCATGGCTTCCTTAGCCAATTCCAGTTCTTTGAAAGTGATGGGTGCCTCCCGCAGCTGGCCTTCCCCTATCATACGCTGGATGGTTGTGTCGATGATCCGCACGATATCCTGTTCGTTGTTGAGTTGTTTGGCTTTGGTGGTCGATTCCACGATATCTGCCAGCATCACCAGCGCCGCTTCCTTGCTCTGGGGAAGGGGACCTGGGTATTGAAACTGAGTCTTGTCCACTTCCTCCCCTCCACGTTGAGCTTCTTCTAAAAAATAGCGGATGCAGCTGGTGCCATGGTGTTGGACAATGATGTCAATAACAGGTTTGGGGATCTCGTATTTTGTAGCCAGCGTAACACCTTCCTTCACATGGTCGCGGATCATGTGGGCGCTCTCCTGAGCAGTAAATTGTTGGTGGACATCGGAGGAGTTTTCGTTGTTTTCCGTAAAGATTTCGGTATTCACGATCTTGCCGATATCATGATAGTAGCTGCCTACCCTGGCCAGGAGGGGATTGGCTCCAATCGCTTCAGCAGCCCGTTCTGCCAGATTGCCAACAATCAGGGAGTGGTGATAGGTGCCTTCAGCAGTGGTTGCCAACTTTTTAAGCAAGGGGTGGCCAAAATCCAAAAGCTCCAACAGCACCTGCTTGGTAGCCCTGTTCCATCTCTTTTCAAAAAACGCCACTATCGCCGCAGCGCCAAGCACTGATACTATCGAGGACAACACCAGGTAGCCCAGGCTGCGCGCCAGGGTGTCGGCGTTGCTTCCCAAATGCATACCTGTGGCGACAGAGACCAGAGCCAGGGAGCAGATGAGATAGAGCCAGATTCGCAGATACTCGTGCTGGGTGCGCTGCACCCTGATCATCACCAACAAGATGAATGATGATAGAAGCAGAATGATGGCTCCCTCCGCATCCCAATTGATAAATGGCATAATCAGCAACAACGAACTAAGGCAAAAGGTCAGGGCGAAATTGAAACCAAGCAGCAAAGCTGCCGCAATGCTAAGCATGGCAAAGGGGATCAGGCTGCTTTCCAAGCCGAGCAGATTGCACAGCAAAGCCAGCAACACACCCAGAATCAGTCCGAGTACCAAAGTAATAAAGCTGGGGCCGGATTCCTTGGTGTGCAGTTCGCTGTTCTGATAGTGATAGGTAAAGGCGAAGAGGATGGCAAATACATAGAGCAACAGCCCCGTAAAGCCCAGCAATTGGCGCAGCGGGGATTTTTTGATATCCCTGCTTTTATACTCTTCGGTCAGCGATCTCAAGGCATTCAGGTCTTTGCTGTTTATCCTGTCGCCTTTGCGGATGATCTTTTCGTCTTTAAGGATCTCTCCTGAGCTGACAGGTACGGAAGCGATGGCTTCGGTTGCCATTTCTTCGTATCTGGCCTGGTCTATCAGCAGATTTGGCTTCAAGATCAGGGAGGCATTGTTGCGGACCAGGTTAACCGTCCAGGGGTCGCTCAGGCTGCCTGCCAGCTTCCGTTTAGCTTGTTCCAGCTGATAGAATTTGGACAGGCTTTGCCTGGAGAGGTCGTTGCCGGTTACCAGTTGGATATGGTCGGTATAGATCTCGCTGTAAACGCCGGTGCGGTAGATTTCGCTCATTGCTTCTTTGATAGCGGTGTGGGCGGATGCCAGCCGCGCGGGATTGGTAACCAGTTTCAAGGATGTCTCATCCAGCAGGTATCCGGATTTTTGGACCTTGTCGCGCAAGGCACGGATATTTCCATCTTCCGCGGCTGTGTATAGCGTTTCAAACAGCTCATCGATGTTGCGATGCGCCGCGAAAAGGATATCCATATCCAGATAATAGGGCTTTTCCAGCTTGTCCAGAGCTTGCTTTTGATCCTGCTCGAGTTGTTCTTCGCTTTTCAACAGAGGGAAATCGAAAGGGGCACGCAGTTCAAAATCTGCCACCTGTCCCAAGTTGACCCTGTATTCCGGATAACTTGCCTTGCCTGCCACCGAGCATTGGTACAGTCCCACAATGCACAGTGAGGCAATTATTATTATCAACAAGTATTTTGAGTTCATGGCGTTAGGCTATTTTCACCCCATTTGTTGTCAAGAAGCATTCTTCTTCACTGACAGCAGGAGGGGCTGGGATATTTGTCAATAGTGTTCTTCAATGATACAAACTCCAAGATTGGAGACACCGTCTTTCCAGGATGTGTATCGTTTTGGCCTGCATGGCGTTAGGGTATGTTCCTTAGGTCATCCCGAACCGGGTTAAGGATGACTAAGGGTGATGTCAAGGCAATGCCCCTCTCGGAAACGATGTCCTTATGCGCAGGAAATGGGGGCAAAGAGGTTGCCTGCCGGGTAACAAAAGCCACATTCATTTGGAAGCAGGCCAGTAACCCCGTGGAGACAGGAGAGAGGCGTTCCGCGTCAACTTTCTCAGCGGGCATCGCCAAGGCAGGCATTGTAGAGTTCGCGAACATCTTTGATTTTGGTTACCTTGTTGCGCTGCCTGGTTTTGGCATGGCCAGAAACAAAAATTCTGTCGTAACCCAGTTTGGTGGCTTCGTTGATCCTCTGATCCAACTGGGGGACTGGCCTGATCTCTCCGTTGAGGCCCACCTCGCCGATGAATACTGCTTTGTCCGGCAGGGGCTTGTCTTTCAGGCTGGAGATGATGGCAGCCAGGATGGCAAGATCGAGGCTGGGGTCTGAACTGCGGATACCACCTGCCAGATTGATGAAGACATCGCTGGAGCGTAGATATAGAGCGAGGTTTTTTTCCAGGATGGCCAGCAGGATGGCCAGCTTTTTTTGTTCCAAGCCCACTACCACCCGTTGGGGTGTGCCGTAGTTTGAGCTTGTGGCCAGCGATTGCACCTCCACAATGAAGGAACGCGAACCCTCCACCACGCAGCCGATCGAGGTTCCAATATGCAGAGCTTCATCCGACAGGAAGATGTGGTTGGGATTGGGCACCGGTATCAAGCCCTGGGATGTCATCTCGAAAATACCAATCTCGTTGGTGGAGCCAAAGCGGTTCTTTACCGCTCTCAGGATCTTGTATTGGCCTTTGAGCTCGCCTTCGAAATAGAGGACTGTATCCACAATGTGTTCGATAATCTTGGGACCGGCTACAAATCCTTCCTTGGTCACATGGCCTACCATAAAGACAGGTATGTTTAGCGTTTTGGCGCATCGCATCAAGCGGTTGCAGGTTTCCCTGAGCTGGGTGATACTGCCGGGTACCGAATCCAGGCTGGGCAGGCTCACAGACTGGATGGAGTCCACAATCAGGATGTCGGGCTGGTTTTCCTCAACTGAATTAATCACATGCTCCGCGTCGTTGGTGCAGAGCAGCCAGATGTTTTCACTGTCCACACCCAGCCGGGCGCTGCGGAGGCTGATCTGTTCCGGGCTTTCTTCACCCGACACATAAAGCACTTTCTTGCTTTGGACACCCATCCATTGCGATAGTTGCATCATCAGAGTGGATTTTCCGATACCGGGCTCGCCCCCGATCAACACCAGCATGCCGCTCACGATCCCGCCCCCGATCACCAAGTCAAACTCACCGATCTGGGTGGGTATTCTGGCAAGGGGCGGTTTCTTGATATCCTTCATTCTCTCAGGTTTGGGTGCGCGATGGTCGGGGCTTCCGCCTTTGTTGGCTTTGCCGGTGACCCGGGTGCTTTCCTTGAGAGTAGCCCAACTGCCGCAGGATGGACATTTCCCGCTCCATTTGGAGGTTTCGAATCCGCAATCTGTGCAAAAAAAAGTAGTAGCCATGTTTTCTCCTGTATCAGGTTACAGCCTTTTGGATTTGCCCAAAACAGGCAAGAAGTTTTTTCGTGGGAAAAGGGGTGTTCTTTTTCCCTTCTGGCTTTATCCAAAAAAACATCGAATTCTGGAAAGTTTTCCTTGCATTTCATAAAACACTCATTATTATAATAATCAGAGGTCGCAAAAATATGAACAAGAATATAGTTGTTTTTGGAACGCCAACCTGTTCCTGGTGTACAAAAGTAAAGGATTACCTTAAATCTAAAGGTTATCAATATAAATACGTGGATGTTTCCCAAGATGCCAGAGCTCTCGATGTAATGCAGAGAAAAACTGGTCAGATGGGCGTGCCCCAGATCTGGATAAATAATACGGCGGTGGTCGGTTTTGACAGGGTTAAGATCGACCAGCTGTTGCAAAGAAAATAGAAAGGAGAGAAAAATGAAAGTCACTGCTGAAAGCTTTCATGGCCTAATCACACGTCTGCAGGTAGTGCTTAGCGAGATCGACTACGCGCAAAAAGCTTGTCTTCAAGCGGGTAAAATGGAGTGCCAATTGCTAAACCACCTGTTCAAGGTGAAAACACCTGTTAACATGAATGAATTGGCCAGGGTTCTCAACGTTTCCCACAGCCGCATCACCCGTATCATGGATAATCTGGTGAGCAAAAAACTGGTTCAACGCAAGCCATCTGAGAAAGACCGCAGGTGTTGGTTTGCCATCATTACCGACAAAGGTAAAAAACTGGCAGAAAACAGCCAGCAGACCATTGTGGATCAGCAAAAAAAGATTTTGGCGCGGATCCCGGACAAAGATGTCGAAGGCGTTTACAAAGCGCTGAAGACCTATGTTGATAAGTATGAAGAGGTGCTGAAAGCCACCTTAGTGGATCTTTGATGAGCAGTAAGACCTCTGCCACATGGGTTGGGGGTCTGGCTTTCGACGCTGATATCAACGGCCACCATCTGATAATGGATGCCGATAGGGGGAGTGGCGGAGATAATCGTGGACCCAGGCCCAAACCACTTTTACTCGCGGCCCTTAGCGGTTGCTCTGGAATGGACGTGGTGTCCATACTGGAAAAGATGAGGGTGGGAGGTTTTACCCTGCGGATCGACACCGAAGCCGATTCCACTTCCGAGCATCCAGTTACCTATCACACTATCAGATTCAATTTCCACTTCGAAGGGAGCGGTCTGCCCCCGGAGAAGCTCGTAAAAGCCGTAACCCTTTCCACGCAGAAGTATTGCGGCGTGTACGCGATGCTGCAAAAATCCGCGCGGATAATTGTTAAGATATTCATCAATAACCAGGAGGTAGAACAGTGAGATATTTACTGATAGTGATCATGATCTCTGTTGTCGCGGTCTTGGGCTGCACGCAACAGGAAGTGGAAGCGACCGATGAGTTGCAGCAAGAAACTGAGGGGCAGGCTGGCGAAGCTTCCTCTTACGAACCGGGAACCTGGATCGCAGATTATGACCAGGCCCTGCTTTATGCCAGGGAACTGGAGCGTCCGGTACTGGTCAACTTCACCGGCTCTGATTGGTGCTACTGGTGCCAGCTCTTGAGCGGCGAGGTCTTCGAGAAAGAAGCCTTTCTGAAATTTGCCGGCGACAACTTCGTGCTGTTGAAGGTCGATTTCCCCCAGAAAACCAAGCTTCCTCAGGAAGTCCAAAAAGCCAACCAGGCTTTGGCTGAAAAGTACGAGATTCAAGGGTTTCCCACTATCGTGTTGATTGACGGCAAGGGAGAAGAAATCGACCGCACCGGATATCAGGAAGGTGGCGCGGAAGTATATGTGAAACACCTGAAGGAACTGCTGGGGATGAAGTAACCCCCGAGACAGAAACAGATTAGAACTAACCGCTGGGTTCATAATGAATTCAGCGGTTTTTAGCAACAAGTAAAAAACCGGAACAGACGTTCCGGTTTTATTATCTGACTCTATCTTAATTACAGATAGCGTTTCACAACCTCGATCACTTCAGGCAGGTCCATGCCAATGGACTGAAGGTGTTCAATGGTGGGAACGCCCTCGGGAGTCCAGCCTTTGCGTTTGTAAACGGCATCTATCAGTTGTTGATACTGGTCTTCCCGGTATTCGCGCAGCAGGCTCATCTTTTCCGTGGTGGATTTGCCGGCAGGATCGATTCCCTGTTTGCTCTGCAACAGCGAATCGTAGCGTTCCTGGCGGGAGAGGTATTCTTCCTCGGTAACAGGTCCCACGGCGCGATAGGGTGGAATGTCGTCAATGCGGCGGCCCTTGCCCATCCTCATGCAAAAGACCTTTTGGAAGTTATAGACCCGTTCGGACTGGCGGATCAGTTCATGTTTATCCATCGGTTTGCCTGTGATGGCTTTATAGATGTCCACATAGTTCTGCACGTGTTCCGGAACCTTGGCTGGTTCGTCCGTCTCCGCGTTGTTGGCTGGTTCAATGTCATTCCAGGGCAGTTTGCACAGGCCCTGCAAGCCAAACCAGGTGCGGAACATGGGGAAGTAGTGCAGCGCTTCGGCTTTGTCTTCAAAGGTCGGGATACGGTTGTTGACCATATCCATGAAGATCAGCCAGGCTTCGTCATGTTGGGGCCCCTTGAGGGCAAAAGTGTAGCCGCCTTGCTGAGCCAGCGATTCCTTGGACAGGTATTGCGAAAACTCCAGGCCCTTGGCTTCCATGCCAATGTCTTGCAAGAGCTTGGGATCGGCGTTGTAATCGCGGGCAAAGATCTCTTTCATCCTTTTCACGCCCTGTCCAACGATCACGCCAAAACCCTCTCCGCGGGCCATTTGATGGATCAGCTCAAACACGCCGTCGGCATTGCCCCAGGTCAGGTCGATGCCTCCTGTGCGTTCTTTGTTCAGGATTCCGTATTCATAGCATTCCATGGCAAAGGCGCAGCTTGTTCCGAATGAGATCGTGTCGATGCCGTAGGTGTCGCAATAGAAATTGAGCTCGACCACATCCTTGGGATCCCAGATGCAAAGGTTGGAGCCGCAGCCGCCCACAGTCTCATATTCAGGCCCATCCACGGAAACTGTCTGGCCTTTGTAAGGACCGGTACGGGGGACAAAACCATCCACCGCTTTGCAGCAGGAAAGCGAGCAGCCAAACCAACAACCGTCAGGCAGGCCTTGGGTGAAAAGCTTCTTAAATTCCAGGGATGATAGGCTATTAGCCTCGTCCGACTGGCCATACTTGAAGTTCTTTATCGGCAAGAGGTCGTAGTCGTTCATGATCTCCACCAGATGGGCCGTTCCCACTTCGCGCATACGGCACTGGGTGGCGTCTCCCTCTTCTATCTCTTTGTGGAGTTTGAGACCGGTTTTTTGCAATGTTTCCAAGTCCACTGGATTGTTGGTATCCCCTTTCAGTCCGGAGTATTTAACAACCAAGGCTTTCAATTTTTTGTCTCTCAACACGGTGCCCGTTCCGCCCCTGCCTGCCTGTTTGAGGCGTGCCACTTTACGGCGCTTGTCCCAGAAAGAAAAGTTCAGGCATGAAATCAGCACATTTTCGGCGCCCTGACCTGCGGACACTACCGACACAAACTGCCGTTTATCCGGGTTTTCAGCAAACTCGTTGATCAGGTTTTCTGCCAGGATATGGCTGTTGGTCTCTTTATCCGGCGCGCTCAGGATCTTAACTTTGCCAGTGTCTCCATCGATGTAAACGATCACTTCCTCGTCTGCCTTGCCCTGAATCTCAATGGCATCCCAGCCGGAGAATTTGGCGTAGGGGCCAAAATGGCCTCCCACGTTGCAATCCACAGGTATGCCGGTCAGGGGTGAGATGGTGGTGACGATGGATTTCCCGCTGCCGGGGTAGCTGGTGTTGCCGCACAAGGGGCCAAAGGCGATGCAGAGTTCGTTTTCGGGATCGTTCCACTTGGTATCGTCCTTCACGCCATGCCACATCAGATAGAGGTCGAAGCCTTTGCCGCCCACAAACTTGTCTATCATCATGTCCGACACTGGTTTGGATTCTATTTTCTTGCCGCCAAGGTCGATGTAGAGGGTTCTTCTGTTGTAGCCTTTGATAACGGGTTTCAATTCATAGCTGAATTCAGCCAGTACTCTGCGGTCTGTCATATTTAACTCTCCTTGTTTTCTTCGATGCGGATGGCGTCCGCGGGGCAGGTCTTGGTGCATACGCCGCAGGCGACGCATTTGAAGGGGGTGATTGCGCCAATGGTGCGGAACATTGATCCGGTGGGGCAGGCAGCTATGCACATGTAGCAGCCGATGCAAAGAGCTTGGTTGACCATCACCACCCCCTGGCTGTTGATGCTCAGCGCCAGCGTGGGGCAGCTTTGCACACAGACTCCGCACTGGGTGCAGGCGTTCATCCGGGGTTGTGAGTCGGTCTCGGTGATGCGGATCCTCGACTTTTCGGGATCGTCAACCTTGAAATACAGGTTTGAACACGCGCTCTCGCATACATGGCAGGCGACGCAGTTTTCTGGATAGGTCTTCAGCGACTTCATCATCATCTCCTGTTTCTGTCGTTAAAGCCATTTATATTAGGATATCCGAAACAGTCAACAGAATTCTCTGCTTCAGACATCAGGCTTGCATACAAGGTCAGCTTTGCAGTTCTTCCGTGATGCGGTCTATGATGCTTTGGCTGCTCAATCCAGCCCAATTATACAGGTCTTCGGAAGAACCTGAACGGGGATATTCCGGAATGCCGATTTTTACCAGGCGGCAACAAAGGTTTTCCTCGCCGATCCGGTCAGCCAGGATTGACCCCAGGCCGCTGTTGACATTGTGGTCTTCGATGCTGAACACGATCTTGTTGCGGGCGGCGGTTTCCAGGGTTTCCCTGTCGATTGCCAGGGGGCAGGAAACGTAGATCAGTTGCAGATAGATTCCCTGTTCGCGGAGCTTGTCAACCGCTTTGACTGCCTTTCCGGCCGGGGTGCCGGTTACGAAGATGCTGCCCATGTTTCCCACTCTCAGGATATCCTCTTTGCCATAGTCGAAGGTGTAATCCAGTCCGTAGAACGGAACTCCATCCTCTCCCTTGATGATTGGCACTTTGGAGCGTCCCATGGTCACCATGTAATTGCCAGAGCGGTTTATCAGCCAGCGGATCACACTGTCGGTCTGGTTCGGATCGGCGGGGCAGATCAGGCGATAGCTGTAAAGGTTGCGCATCAAACCGATGTAGTCGATGCAATGGTGTGTTTTCCCGTCTTCTCCCACATCGATGCCGACATGGGTGAGCACCACCTTGAGATTGGTGTGGTTTATATCGTTAAGCCTTTGAGCGTTATACACTTCATCCAGGCCGAACATGCCAAAGTCAGACCAGAAGGTTTGGATGCCGCTGGCGGAAAGCGCGCCGCTTAATACTGCGGCGTTCTGTTCCATGATGCCCGACTGGATGAACCTGTGGGGCATAAGCCTGGCAAATTCGCCTGTTTTCACGCTGGATTGCAGGTCGCAGTCCACTACCACGATCGGGGTCGCTTTGTCCTGATTGGTCTTGGCCAGATCGGCGATCGCGTTGCCCCAGGCGCTGCGGTTGTCGGTTTCTTTTTCGTAACGCAGCGGGCGTCCGGGCTCAAGGTCTGTCTTCAGTTCAAAGTGTTTCAGGTCAACAGCCTGGGCGGGCGCCTTGAATGCCGCCCTGAGCTTCTTGTATTCACCCAAACGGTTGTTCGCCCCGAGTATTTTCAGGGCTTCGGCGAGCTGTTCTTCAGACAGGGCTGATCCATGGTATTTTGCCTGGTTTTCCATGAAAGGAACGCCCTTTCCCATCACCGTGTGAGCCAGGATCATCACCGGCACGGGGCTGTTTTTGCTGCTTTCCAGGGCGGAAAAGATCTGGCTGAAATCGTGTCCGTCGATCTCCAGCACCTGCCATCCGTCGGATTCCCAGTTGGCACGTATGTTTTGCGGCATCACGTCTTTGATGTCACCGCTGATCTGCAAGCCGTTGTAATCGACGATCGTGCAGAGGTTGTTCAGTCCATATTTCAAGGCAAAGCAGCGGGCTTCAGAGATTTGCCCCTTCTGCTGTTCGCCATCGCCCATCATCACATAGACCCGGTAGGGAATGGAGTTGATCCTGGAGGCCAGCGCCATGCCAGCACCGGCGGAGAGGCCTTGCCCCAAGTTGCCGCTGGACCATTCAACGCCCGGAACCTCGCGCTCGATATGGCCTTCAAAGATGCTGCCCCAGAGCCTGAACTGCGACACGGCTTTGTCCAGGGAAAAGTAGCCGTTGAGCGCCAGGGCGGAATATACGGCAGGCGAGATGTGCCCATTGCTCACCACGATCCTGTCGCGGTCGGGCAGTTGGGGGTTTTTGGGGTCGTGGCGCGCTACTGCGTAGAGTGCCAGCAGCAGGTCGATGGACGACATTGAGCCGCCGGGATGACCGGACGCGGCCAGGGTGGTCATGCTCAGGATCGCGGCGCGTGCTTGTTTGGAAAGGTTGGTCAGCTCTGCCGTTAGTTTCTGCGATTTCATCATTTACCTCGAAATAATCACTGTAAATAAGTTCCCCTTCACCTTGCCCTGAGACATGATGAAGGGGTAAATTGTGGTGGAGCATAGGGGGATCGAACCCCTGACCTCATGACTGCCAGTCATGCGCTCTCCCAGCTGAGCTAATGCCCCACAATCGGAAAACTTGTGTGACCAATCTTTCTATCGCTATTATTCTGTCAAGTCAAAACTACTGGATTTCTTTCAAGCTAAGTGGCCAAATTGGGTATGAAGTCTTACCAAAAAATACAAATCGTCTCACTGACAATAGCAAGCGGAGAAAAAGGGGCTGCCGAAGTCTGTCCGGCAGAGGCAACGCAGTTGCCTGTTCGGAAGCGATCTCCGGCCTCTGTGGCAAACAGACTTTGCCACCCCTGGGGCTACCGAAAAGCCATGAAGCTTTTTTCCTGGGATGGACCATTGGTATATCGCGTATCCAGAACAGCACAAAACCGGATAATGGGATACCCGCTTCTTTCCGCCCTCATACATTGATCGCTGATTGACCGCTTATTGATCGCTGAGCAATCGCCGCGCTGAAAATCACCCGGCGTTCAACGGGCGGTCAATGGGACATGAGATCAGGAGGGAGTTTAGACAGCTTTTAATACTTGCGTTCCAGAACATAATATGCCAAAATACCCGATTTTCCTTCATAGCTCCGTCCCTTGCTGCTACAGCGTTTGGTGCCATCATCCTTAGGTCATCCCTCACCGGGTTAAGGATGACCCACGGAAAACAAAGACTTAGCTCCCTCACGCGCGAGAGGGCCAACAGGCTCCCATCCATATTCAGAGGGTGGATTGGGGCGGTCACTTTTTCCGTCTGGCTCTTGTTTGTCCCGGACAGGATATGTGTCTTTCCCATCCTGCTTTGCTTGAGGCAGATTCACCTTGACAAGAACCGCTCACATAATTTCTTGACGAGATTGCGGGGTGTAGCGCAGCCCGGTTAGCGCACTGGTTTTGGGAACCAGGAGTCGGAGGTTCAAATCCTCTCACCCCGACCAGTGTTTTTTCACCTTGTAGTGGGCGCTTAGCTCAGCTGGAAGAGCGCATGCCTTACACGCATGATGTCGGGGGTTCGAGTCCCTTAGCGCCCACCATCTTTCTTCAATTAATAAGCTTTGGAAGGATCATGAAGATAGCTGTAACTGGAGCGAACGGCTTTGTGGGGAGCAATTTGGTTTCTTTCCTGTGCGGAGCGGGACATGAGGTGCGGGCTCTGGTGCGTTCCAATGCGGACCTCAGCGCCATTGATCCCCGGGCTGAACGGTGCGAGACAGACTACTCCAATTCTTCCAGCCTCAATGCGGCATTGGCTGGTGTGGATATCCTCATTCATAACGCGGGCAAGACCAGAACCAACAGCTTTGAAGAGATGCTGCAGGCCAATGTGGGAATCACCCGCAGGATTGTGGAGGCTTCCAACCGCGCCGTGGGCATGCAAAGATTGGTTTACATCAGTTCCCAGGCGGCATCCAAACCCTCTCCCGATGCCAGAGAGGTTAGCGAGGATGAACTCAGCGCTCCGGTGACCTGGTATGGCCAGAGCAAGCTGCTGGCTGAGAAGATCATCAGGGCGGACGCGCGTGTTTCCTGGACCGTCGTGCGCCCGGTTTCGGTCTATGGAGAGGGGGAAAAAGACTTTTTGGAGCTGTTCAAGCTGCAAAACCTTGGCCTGAACGTCAGGATTGGCCGCCAGGACAAACTGATGAACCTGATCCATATAGGGGAGTTGTGCCAGTTCATCCAATTGTGCCTCTCCAGCAAGGAAGCCGAAAACCAGGTCTTCTTCGCCTCCGACGGACAGGTCTATTCCCAAGCCCAATTCTCTGAACTGGTCAGCCGTCTGCTGGGCAAGCCATCCCGGAGAATCACGATTCCCGTTCCCCTTGCCAGAGTCGTGTTTACGGGAGGAGATTTATTAGGCAGGCTCACGGGCAAACCCCAGGTCGTCAACCGTCAGAAGATGCGGGAAATCCTCGCTGACAACTGGTTGTGCAGCATCGAGAAAGCCCGCAGGCTGCTTGGCTGGAATCCCCTGGCAGACCTGGAGGGAAAACTTTCCGCGACACTCGACTGGTATCGAAACAAGGGATGGTTGTGAAGCGGCTGATACTTATCATCCTGGCGGCAATAGCGGCCATTGTCTTGCTGTCCGCCCAGGCTGAACCCCTGCGCTGGGGAGAAGGCGTTTTGGAACTGCCAGAATTCTGGCACAAAACCTACGATCCGCCCCAGGTGCTGGCAAGGGTTTATCTGAATCCGGACAGCACCATGAGCCTGTTACGCATCATGGACGGCAAAGATGAGCTGGTGCCTTACGTGGAGGACTTTCTCCAGCGTCAGGGCAAGGCTCCCCAGGACAGCCTTTTTTACAGCACACGCGAACGTGACCTGCTGATCGTTATTTATCAACCCTACACTCCGGATCGTGACCTTGCCGGTTTGGGAGATGAAGAAGAGCCTGTCCGGCAATTCACTTTCACCCGCGAGGATATCGACAACTGGATCGACAGGAAGCGAACCGACACCAGCCTGCAACTGCCGGTGTGGGATCCGGCGCGGATGTCGGTCTTTAACCGTCTGCCCGAACCGTATCGGTTCGGAGCTTTTTTCAGCGGGGAACGCGGCACTTATGAAGCTTTGCGGATCAGAGGCTTCCGCCCGCCCCAAAGCCAGTTCGGGGGTATGTTCCATGCCAGTTTGTTCAACTGCCTGTATCAGGATGAGGCCACTACCTTCCTGCAAAACTTTACGCAGGGAGCTTATCCCTATGAAGTTCCTCTCACTGATATAGAGGGCGGCCTGGGCGCCTTCGATCACCGCTATGCCCGCGGCTCGTTGCGCAAAAACCGCTTTATTGGTGTGGACAGCCTGCAGGTGGCTTTCGATTTCAACGTGCAAAACGGCCTTTGGGAAGAGCTTAATGGAGCCAATACTTCGCTGAAATCCTGGATCAGCGTCCCGCTTGGGAAAAGCTCGCTGGAGCTGGAATATGCAGACTGGGCCAGCGATGTGTCCATGTTCCAGCTCGACCAGCACTATTGGAAAGCCCCTAACTTCCTGATCGATCATCGCTACAAGCAGCTCTACGCGGCCTGGAATACGCCCTGGCTGGATCTGGCCATGCTCAGGTCGCACGAAACTGCAAAGGCTAACCGCTTTATCCATACATTGGATAGCAAGACCACCCAGCTCAGGGCCAGCCGCTCTTTGCAGATAGGCGCTTTCCGCACCATCCTGCTCTATGAACACCTGTGGCAGCAATCCGGTCAACCCCTTGCCGACGAAGATTTGGCGCGAATTGAGATGAGCTTTGCCCGTTCCGTCTTTAACACTGAAGTTCAGGCGGAATGTGAGGATTTTGACAGGCTGAAGCTGGATGGACAGCTTGCGCTGAACTGGCCTGCTGTATCGTCCGGACTGGCAGTCAGGCGTGTTTTCCGGTCTGGGCCTGCCCTTACGAAAGTGGCGGATATCTATGTGCAAGATGCTTTTCTCCCCCGCATCGACATCAGATGCAATCAGGATTTGGCGGCATTTATCTCCGTGAGGCCGGGCGGGGATTCCAGTGTCAGTCTCTGGCTGGGTCAAAAGACGGTCGAAAATGCAGCCGATAGCTCCAGTACGGCTTTCCAGGTCTCAAAGGATGTCTGGTATGCCGCTTTGGGCAGCAGGATCAGGTTCGAGTGGAAGCGCTACAATCTGAACTGGCGGATCAATCTCACAGCCCAGCACGGCACGGAAGGCTTGCGTGAAGCTCCCGCGGTCGCGTATGGCAGCTTTCTGAACATCCGCCGCGAACTGCTGCATGGCAACGCTTTGTTTGCAGGTTTTTCCCTGCATGGGCACAGCAACTTTGTGAGCGCCACGCATCCGGTCTTTGAATCGGGAGTATCGGCGCTGGCAGATATCTGGGCTGGATTCCAGATCACCCCGCGCTTTGAATTGACCGTCAGCCTCAAAAACATCTCCGACGGCAACCTCTGGGGTGTCTATCCGCTGCCCCGTTCCTTGCACGCGAACATCAGATGGTTTTACCTCAACTGATTGTGATACATCCAAATGCGTTATAAGGCCATTATCTTCGATCTGGATGGCACCCTCATCGACTCGATGAGCCTCTGGCGCAAGGTGGACCGCGACTTTCTGCACAAGCGCGGCATCAGGGTACCCCGCGACCTCTTCGACCATCTGCCCCAGGGCAATTCCTTCATCCAGACCGCGCAGTATTTCAAAGACCGCTTTTCGCTGCCTGAATCCGCGGAAAGCATCATGGGAGAATGGACGGAGATGGTGTCCTGGCACTACGGCAACGATGTGCCCCTCAAACCAGGGGCGAAACGGGTTGTGGAAAAGCTGAACTCCCTCGGGGTCGGGATCGGACTGGGAACCAGCAACTCTTACGAACTGGCGCAAAAAGTCCTGTCGCAAAACGGTATCTGGGACTATTTCCAGGCTGTGGCAACCGGAGATATGAATCTTCTGGGCAAACCCTTTCCCGATATCTATCTGAAAGTGGCTGCGGATTTTGCCCTGGAACCAAACGACTGCGCGGTGGTGGAAGATACCCTCAGTGGGGTGCAGGCAGCCAAAGCAGCGGGTATGACAGCCATTGCCATCCATGATCCGGACAGCTTGGAACAGCATCCCCAGATCAGGGCTATGGCCGACGCATTTGTGCAAAACTTTAATGAATTGAGCGAGTTATTGGAAATATGAAAAACCCTGTTTATGTGATCATCGGCGCTTATGGAAGCGGAAAGAGCGAATACAGCATCCATCTGGCAAAAAGCCTCAACCAGTCCGGAGCAGATGTAGCCCTGGCAGACTTGGACGTGGTCAACCCCTACTTTCGCAGCCGGGACGTGCGGGAGGAATTTGCCGCCTTGGGCATCGAGGTTATCGCCCCGGAAGGCCAGTACAAGCATGCCGACCTGCCCATGATCTCGCCCCGGGTCAAGGGAGCCATCGAGGATCAGGCCAGGACGGTGGTTCTGGACGTGGGCGGCGACCCGGCTGGCTGCCGCACCCTGGGGCGTTTTGTGGATGCCCTGGAACAGCGGGGCTATAACATGCTTTTTGTGGTCAACACCTTCCGTCCTTTCACCAGTTCGGTGGAAGAGGTCCTGCGCATGAAAGCCGATCTGGAGTTCGCCTCCAAACTCAAGATTTCAGAGTTCGTCTGCAATAACAACCTGATGGAATACACAACCCCCGAGGTGGTGGAGCAGGGCATCAGCATCCTGGAAGAATGCTCGCAGCGCACCGGACTGCCTTTCAAGCGGTATCTGGTGCTGGATGCCTATCAGGATATCGTGCCGGATGGCCTCGGCGGCAAGCAGCGCCTGGTGATGTCCTACACCCTGAAAAAACCATGGGAAGGCTTGGTGATGAAAGGGATTTGAGCCAAGCTATTGTATTCAGATACACCTTTTCACACAAACTAAGAAGACAAATACCGCATAAGTAGTCATATACTCTTTACATTCCTGTTGAGACCAGGGATCCATCCCTCTCAAGGATTATAAACTACAACCGCCATCCTCCACGTATATCAGCAAAAACCACCTTCTTTCTGGATAGTTCCTGCCTGTTTCTGGGCTTGTGCCAACATCAGACACAGGCAAGCCTTCAATAATTTGCAAATACCAAGTAGATAAATTAAGTTTATGCTTGACAAGACATCAATATATTTAAGGATAGCATCAGAATTGTTAAGGAGCTGCTCATGGATATGACTTCCTGCCCGATATGTAAAGGGCACTTGCAGATCAGGGAGTATCACTGCCCGGCTTGCAAGGTAAGTTTTCAAGGCGAGTTCAGCTCGAGCTGGCTGAGCAACCTGAGTGCCACACAACTCGAGTTTGTGAGGCTGTTCGTGCTTTCCCAGGGCAATATCCGGGAGATGGAAAAGCGCCTGGGTATCTCGTATCCCACGGTGAAGAACCGTCTGGGGGAAATTATCAGGGAGATTTCCTGCGCAGCGGATCAAGAAACAGATTTCTACGATATCTTCAGTGATCTGGAGCAGGGATTTATCAATGTAGATGAAGCAATTAATCAGATTGAAGCAAGGAGAAAACAATGACGACACAGCAAGTTTACTTCGACTATGACTTTCCGGGACTGAGCAGGGTCAAGATCATCAACAACATGCTGCCCCTGAACGTGGGCAAGTCTGAGAGCGGCAAGATTGAGATCAAAGCCGATCTGCCTGTTGATGAGCGCGATGCCCAGGTGGATTACGAAAGGTATTTCGATGTTACGTTCAAAGCGCCGGTGGCCACCATCGAACTGGAAGAAATACCAGAATTGGAGTCAAGATTCGCCCGTAAGGGCAGGCCAGAGGTTACGATCCTGCTGCCCAAGATCGAACTGGCGGTGGTGGAATCCGAGAACCTTCCTCTTACATTCAGCGGGCTGGACTGCGCCCTCGAGGTGGAGAACGAGAATGGCCCCATTATGATCGACAACTGCACCGGCGCCAAGCAGATAGCAAACGAAAATGGCCCCATAGCGCTCAGCAAGTGCGAGGGTGAGCTCAAGCTCTCGATGGAGAACGGGCCGGTTTCCGCGGAAGGGCTGAGCGGGCAGAGCCTCAAACTGGAATCGGAAAATGGCCCGACAAAGATTCGTTCCGCCTGTTTCAAAGAAGTCGCGCTCTCCAGCGAGAACGGGATGATCTACTACGAAAGCCTGCCCATCGATGAATCGGTTATGAACCTGTCCAGCGAGAACGGTAAGATTCATCTGGTGCTTCCCGAGGACTTTGATTTTGAACTTGAGGCGGAAACGGAACAAGGGTCGGTGAAATGCCGCCTGGATGCCGAGATGCGCGTTGAAGCCGGAAACTATGTGATCCGCCAGGGCGAGGGAAAAAACAAGATCAGGATCAGGACAGAGAATGGAGCGATCAAGATCGGCAGCGATGGATACATGAACCTGAGTTTCATCAGGCAAAAACTGGAGGAACTGAAGGATTCGATCCTGAAATCCAAAACCCTGGAAGACAAGATCAAGGCTCAGAAGATCGTGGCCACTGTGGTGGATGCCCTCAACAAAGCAGCCGACAAGATCACAGAAGCGCGCATCAAAGACAGCCTGATCTCCGCGGCGGACAAACTGAAAGAGCTGGTGGAAGGTTTTGACGTGCAGGAGGCCAAGGACAAGGTGGTAAGCGGCGTGGAGAAGGTCGGCGATGAAGTTTCCAACAGCCTGCGAGAACTCTTTATGAAGCTGAAATTCGCCAAAGACCACGACCACAAATTCAAGAACTTCAACATTAAAAGGAAAGTTGAAGAGGTGATGGGCTATTCGGGACCAGGCAATCTGAAAGAATTCATTAAAAAAACGGTGGATTCTACCCTCGCCAAAGCCCAAAACTGGGGTCTGAGCGAAAGGGAAAAGCAGGAAGTGGCAGACCGCAGCCGCATGAAGATACTGGAGATGCTGGAAAGCGGCAAGATTTCCGCGGAGGAGGCGGAACGCCTTTTGAAGGCTATCGAAAAAGAATAAAACCTTGACAGAAACGTTGCTCAGCAAAAGTTGAGCGGCACCGGTCGGGATGTAGCGCAGTCCGGTTAGCGCGCTCGGTTCGGGACCGAGAAGTCGGAGGTTCAAATCCTCTCATCCCGACCATTGTTATTTATGGCCTCCGCGAAGGAACAAATGTCCCAAGAGAAAACTAACCTGAAGTATTATATAAAGCTCCTCTATCCTTTTGTGAAAAAGGATTTGGGGCTTTTGCTCTTTGGGCTTTTCGCGATGCTATGCACTTCCGCGCTGCAGTTGGTCTGTCCCCTCATCCTGGCTGAAATCATAGATAAAAGCATCCC
>MTKY01071701.1_pt1 | contig 74665 bp, 67 predicted proteins | sample 1042731 | NCBI WGS metagenome assembly MTKY01 (sample SAMN06212206, study PRJNA360538) | anaerobic digester metagenome | biome: Wastewater treatment plant; material: sludge; isolation source: anaerobic digester fed with sludge from wastewater treatment plant | place: Denmark: WWTP Soeholt ...
AGCATTTTTTTTCTTTTATCATAATTCTATGGGACAGCAGTGCATCTAATTATAAAATTTAGCCCAGCCGCGGCGGTGCCGCACAGGATGTGCCAATGTCGGCGAAGCGACAGGAGGTCGCGTCTTTCGCCGACCGTTTGAGCGCAGCCCCTCCGGCGCTTGAGGAGAGCGTGGGGGGATTGCTAAGGGGGGGATTCGCTCTAATTCCCCCCTTAGCTCATAAGGTCCGGCCGGGTATGGAACACCATAGCACGCATGGGACCCCATGCGAACCCTCGTTTTTCCGCGCGGCCGGTCGCTGAGTAGCGGAGCGTATCGAAGCGAGCGCACTTCGACGGGCTCAGCGTGACGCCTCTCGCATTAAGATTAAATAAAAGGAGGAGTGGAGTTCTTCGAGGGAACGAGTTCCAAAGCATAAACACAAAAGTATTCTATAAAGTGGTCCTGATCGTTTTTCCAGGAAGTATACAGAAGAAAAGCTCAGCCCTGCGAGCCGTACCGCGAAATATACTGGATAATCGAGCTTATATTTTTTATCATGTTGGCCGCCCCAAGCCTTATCGCCTCGCGCGGCATGCCGAAGACTACCGAGGAGGCCTCGTCCTGCGCGATCGTCGCGGCGCCCGCCTCCTTCATCTCGAGGAGCCCCTCCGCACCGTCGGCCCCCATCCCGGTAAGGATGACACCCAGCGCGTTTCCACCGGCGATCTGAGCCACCGAACGGAAGATGACATCGACCGAGGGGCGGTGCCGGTTGACCGGGGGCCCGTCGTTTATCTCAACATAGTAGCCCGTGTTGTCGTGCCGAAGCAGCATATGCCGGTTCCCCGGCGCGACAAGCGCCATACCCCGGTACAGCCTCTCCCCGTGCTCCGCCTCCTTTACGTAGAGCCTCGACATGCCGTTTACCCGATCGGCGAACGCTTTAGTGAACTTTTCGGGCATGTGTTGGACGATGACAATGCCCGGCATATCCGCCGGCAGAGATGATAGTATCTCGGCGATGACCTCGGTACCCCCGGTGGACGCGCCGATTGCGACGATCTGGTCGGTCCGCAGCCTGGCGGTTTCCCCGGCCTTTTTGGGCAGTATGACATCGGCGGTATATTTTTTCTCTACGGCCATCTCCTCGACAGGCGCGGCTGCCGGGGTCATGCGGCGCTTGATTTTCGATCCCGCCGCAGACAGCACTTTTTCGATAAGATCGTCCGCAAAGGTCCGCCATGCCTCCTCATCGTCCAACTGCGGCTTCAATATGAAATCCACGGCCCCCGCCTCCAGGGCCTTGACCGTGGCGCTCGCGCCCGCGTCGGTAAGGGCGCTCACCATGATGACGGGCATCGGGCGGGCTATCATGAGCTTCGAGACGAAGGTGATGCCGTCCATGCGCGGCATCTCTATGTCGAGCGTCAGCACGTCCGGCTCGAGCTTCTTGATTTTGTCCACGGCGATGTAAGGATCGAGCGCGGTCCCTACCACCTCGATATCGCGCGAGCGCGACAGGGCGTCGGAAAGAAGCTTTCTCGTAACGGCCGAATCGTCGACTATAAGAACCTTGATCTTATTCATGCCTTCCCTGCAATCTTCCTCGCGTAATCGGCTTCCTGCTTTTCTATCTCTTCAATTACTTCCTTGCGGGTGGATTTTTTCAGATAAACGCCGCCGGTTTTTACATCCATAAGGATTTTCCGCGTGAATATGCCGCCCACGTCGATCTCCTGTATCTGGATGTCCTCCATCTCCATCATCACCTTTGCAAGCCGTATATTATCGGACGGAATGGTCGAGCTCGAGATAACGCCGTCCAGAACCTTACCCCCGCCGAAAATCTTTGCCATAAGCCGCCCGCGGTCCGCCCCGATCTTTTCGAGCTCCTTGATGAGCTTGTTGATGGCCGTTATTCCGTACTTCGCCGTTTTGTCCTTCGCGATGTCGATGCCGGATATCCGCCCCGGAAGCATGAAATGGTTCATGCCCGAAACGGCCCGCTCCGGGTCGTGCAGGCAGACGGCTATGCACGAGCCAAGCAGGGTCCCTATTATTTCGTCTCCGCCCGATACGTAGTACTCGCCCGGATGAATGATCTTTACGGGCTTTCCGTACTTGTGACTGTTCCTGATATGCATCGCTCCTTCCACCGCGATACCATGGCGTCTTTCGCGCAAGGGCACGCGTATTCTGCCGTAATTGTCCGCCGCAGGCGCCTCCTGCACGATGCTTCAGCGCGTCCGCGGCGTCTTTCTGTAAATCGTATTCCTCACGAAAACGAACCTGTCAGTAATCCCGGAGAGGGTTTCCGAGTGGCCTATAAACAGATAACCGTCTTCGGCCAGGTATCTATGGAAATTCTCGAAGAGTCTCTTCTGCGATTCGCGGTCGAAGTAGATAATGACGTTGCGGCAGAATATAATATCGAAAACGCCCTTCATGGGAAAGCTCGAATCGAGCAGGTTGAGCCTGCGAAAATGGACCATGCCCCGAATGAAGTCCTTTACCCTCAGCAATCCCTCGTTCTCGCCGGTGCCTTTCTGGAAATAGCGTTTCGCCGTGGGTACGTCCACTACCTCGAGTATGTCCTCCGCCTTGTAAACGCCGGCCTTCCCGCGGTTTAGCACCTGCGTGTCGATGTCGGTCGCCAGAATGCGGACATCGAGCGGTTTTTTATCCCCGAAAAAGCGGTGCGCGGTGATGGCGATGCTGTACGGCTCCTCTCCGGTCGAGCAGCCGGCGCTCCAGATTTTTAGATCCCTTTTACCCGACCGGGCGAACTCGGGCAGCGCCTCCCCGCTCATATACTCGAAGTGTTTCGGTTCGCGGAAGAAGTCGGTCTTGTTGGTCGTGATTACGTTGATAAGATTTACGATCTCGTCACGGTAATTATCCATGAGGTAATCGTAATAATCGCGATAGGTATCGATATCGAGCTCGCGCAGGCGCTTCATGAGCCGCGCCTGCACGAGGGCCCTTTTGGACTCGTTTAGCTTTATGCCGCTCTCTTCATAAATAATTTCTCGGAAACGCCTGAAGCTGTTGTCGTCGAGTTCGTTGAGCTGGGGCATCTCTATCATCCAGCGCTATTCGAAAAGATAGACCTTGCCGTAACGCGGCTTGTTGCGAAACATGGTGTCGATATACTCCTGTTCTATCCGGACAAATTCCGAGGCGTCGTCGTTCCGCCTCTGGAACCTCCTCATGGCGGTCCCGGCGGTCGGGTAGAAAAGCACCTGCCGCCTGTTCATCCCTCCGATATCCTCCGTCTCGACCGGTATGCGCTCGAGCGAAAAGTACTCCTTCAGAAAGCGGATATTGCTCTTGATGACCCCCTCCATATCGGAAAGGCGCGAGTTGAGCCTGGCCACCCCGAACAATTTGGCCTTGAGATATTTACGGTCGCCGCCGAGCTTGACTATCTCGCCAATAAGGTATTCCATCGAGGTTATCCCCTGTGTGGCGATATCGTCGGCGAAAATTCCCTCCGTACCTATCATTCCAGGAACGATAAAATGTCCCATCCCGCCTAAGCGCCTTCCGTTGTCGTACAGACACACGCATGCGCAGGCCCCCGTCACCGTACCCAGAATACAGTCTTCGCCAGTGGCGAAATAGTCCCCGGGGAAAAGCGTATAGAGCGTTTTCCCGTATCTGTTTTCAGTGCTGCGTATCATCGCCGGGAATCAGGCCGTTCGCTCCCTGTCGAGCTCCGTCATCTCCTCGCTCGACATGATCCTGTCGACATCGAGAATTATAACGAGCTTCTCCTCGACCTGGCCGATGCCCATGATAAAATCGGTCTCTATCTTCGCGCTGAAATGCGGCGTGTCCTGAATGCTCCTGACGGGGATGTTCACCACGTCCGAGACCGAATCCACGATCATGCCGATCATGCGCCCGCGCACCTCGACGATTATTATGACGGTAAAGGCGTCATAATCGCGTTCCGCCATGCCGAACTTTATCCGCATGTCGACCACCGGCACGACCGATCCGCGCAGGTTGATCACCCCCTTCATGAACGACATCGCGTTCGGAACGTGGGTTATCCGTGTCATCCCGATGATCTCCTGGACCCTGAGGACCTCGACGCCGTAGGTCTCCTCGCCGATGACGAAGGTGACGAACTGGTTTTCCTCCTCGGCCCTCTCGACCTTTTCGCGAGTGCGTGATATCCGTATATCCTCCGGCTGTTTCGGCTCTTCCGGCATCTTTTCCCTTGTCTCGCTCATCGCGCCCTCCTATCGTATGAATTTCTCCACTATTTTAAGCAGCTCCGCCGGCTGGAAGGGCTTGATGATCCAGCCGGAGGCGCCGGCCTCCCTGCCCGCGCTTACCTTTTCATTCTCCGATTCGGTGGTAAGCACCAGAACCGGGGTGAATTTGTCGGTCTTGCGAAACTCCCTGATGAACGTAATGCCGTCCATTACCGGCATGTTGACGTCGCAGATGCAGAGGGCAATGTCGTCGCCGGCCTTTTGGATCTCCGCGATCTTTTCCAGCGCGTCCTTGCCGTTTTCCGCCTGGCGTATCTGGTAGCCCAGTTTCTTGATCGTAAACTCCACACTTACGCGGATGGTGGGGGAATCGTCGATCACGAGAATATGTTTCATGACGTCCTCCTTGTCAATCGATCTCAGCGCGAAAGGCCGCAAATGGAGAGCTGCCGCCTGACGGTTTCGGAAGCGCCCCGCATGCGGAAGGTCTTCGATTTTGCCCTCGCTTCCCGCCCTGCGGCGATCAGCACCTGCATAACCGACAGATCGAGCCGTCTCGTCTCGGAAAAATCTATGAGTATGTCGGCATCCTCCCCGAACGCCTTTACCAGAGACTGGTGGAAAGATCCGACGTTTTTAACCCCGGTGTTCTCCCTCAATCTGATAACTGTCATGCCCCCGGCCTCCTACCTGGATATCTCTTCGATAAGCCCGTGAATGTCTATGATGAGCGCCACACGGCCGTCGCCGAGTATAGCCGCCCCCGAAACGGCGCGGGATTTCGTGATGTGGTTCTCCAGGCTCTTTATAACTATCTGCTGTTGCCCAAGGAGCTCGTCGATCATCATGCCCACGCGCGAACCGGCCGCCTCGACGATCACTACAAGCGATTCCCATGGGTTCCTAAACTCCGGCTCGATGCCGAACAGGTCGTACAGCCTTACCAGCGACACGTATTCGCCGCGCACCTGTATCACCTCGCCCTTCTCCTTTACGGTCCGGATGTCCTCCTTCCCGGGCTGAAGGGACTCGACGATGGAGAGAAGCGGAACGATATAAACGTTCCGGCCGACCCGCACCAGCATTCCCTCTATGATGGCCAGGGTGAGGGGTAGTTTGATTCTAAATGTCGAGCCCTTACCGGGCCTGGTGGTGATCTCCACGCTGCCGCGCAGGGACTCTATGTTGTTTTTCACGACGTCCATTCCCACGCCGCGCCCCGAGAGGTCCCCCACCTCTTCCGCGGTCGATACGCCGGGGAGAAACAGGAATGACAGCAGTTTAGCCTCGCTCGCCTCCTCCCCCGGCTTCAAGAGACCCGCCTGTTCGGCCCTGGCCCTAAGCTTCACCTTGTCGATTCCTCTGCCGTCATCGACCACATCTATGTATACGTTGCCCTCCTGGTGGTAGGAGCGCAGGGTGATGGTCCCGTTGCGGTCCTTCCCGGCTGCCTCGCGCTCGGAGGCAGGCTCGATCCCGTGGTCGATGGCGTTTCGTATCATGTGCTTGAGCGGGTCGTCGATGCGCTCGATCACCGTTTTATCGAGCTCCGTTTCTCCTCCGTCGATCTCGAGCCTTATTTCCTTGCCATGCGCATGGGCGGTGTCGCGAACGAACCGCCTGAACTGTTCGAAACTCGGGCCTATTGGAATCATGCGGATCGACATGATCTGCTCCTGGAATTCCCTGGTGGTCCGATCGAGCCCATAGAGCGCGTTTTTAAGCATAAAGCCGCGCTCCTCGTCCAGCTCTTCGGCGATTCCGGCGATCGCCGACTGGCCGATCACTATCTCTCCAAGCAGGTTGAGCAGTTTATCGAGCTTGCCGGTATCCACGCGCACCGTGCTGGTCTCTATCCTCTTCCTTATTTTTTCCTGTTCGCCAAGGGCGAACTGCACCTCCCTCTCGGTGGCGTATCCCTTCGCGACCACGAGGTCGCCGATCCTTGTATTCTCGCCGTCCTGTGTCTTTAGAGCGTCGTTCAATTCCACGTCGGTGAGTATGCCCTTCGCCACGAGGATCTCGCCGATCCGCTTCTCCTTGATCTCCGGGTCTTCGGTGGAAATCGCATACTGAGCGGTGATATCCTCGACACTGATTGGGTTGTCCCCCCGGACGAACATAAAAACCTCGTCTATCTTCTGAAGCGGGCTCTTGGTTTTCAAGACCAGATTCCAGCCAAGATAGCACTTCTCCGGATCCATTGCCGAAAGCTCCGGAAGCCTTTTTCGGTCGGTGTGCCTCTCCACCACCACTCCCAGGGAGAAGAGGTCCTCCATTATCATAAGCGGGTCGGTGCCGGTTTCAAAGATATCCTCCCTGAAGCCTGCCTTAATCCGAAAATAGCGGTAGCCCAGGTCCATCTCCTCCTCGGACGGGTCGGCGTCCCCTCCCGGCGCCTCCGCAGGTATGGGGGCGGTGCTCTCGATTATGGCTTCCACGCGCTTGAGGAGCCCCTCTCTGCCCTCGTCCAGGCCGGGGGCCTCCTCGCCGGAATCTATGGCCAGGCGGATCCAGTCGAGGCCAACCAGAAGAAGATCGATGATCTCCCTTCCGGCGGCAAGCTTGCCCGAGCGCACCATGTCGAGCAGATTTTCCAGGCGGTGCGTGAAGGCGTACACACTCTTGAATCCGGCGATACCGGAGCTTCCCTTCAGGGTGTGTACGTAACGGAATATATCGTTAACGAGCTCAGGGGCTTTTTCGTCCTCCAGGCGCACCAGGTCCGATTCGAGGCTGGCCAGGATATCGGCCGCCTCGCGGATAAAAACATCGCGCAAAACCCGGGTATCATCCATTTTCCGTTTCCTTGCGTTCCATTATTCACGCCGGTTCGACGCAAAGCGGCCGGACGCGCCGCCCTCAGAACTCCTCGAATCCCTCCTCCTTAAGGACATCCTTTATGTCGCGGCCGGGCGCACTCTTCGCCTCCCCGGCGGGTTTGCGCCTCTCCACATTGGCGGCGTTTTCCTTTGCGTTTTCCTTTACTGGCGCGGCATCCGGCGCCTTCGCCTTCTTTACCGCCGCGGCCGCCCTGATATGCACCTCCTTGTGCTTGCGCTGATAGACATCGCCCTGCGTGCTCTCCCTGATCTTGAAGCGCTCCACCATTGACTGCATCTCGCGCGCCTGTCCGGCCATCTCCTCGCTCGCCGAGGCGGTCTCCTCCACCAGCGCGGCGTTCTGCTGCGTCATGCTGTCCATCTCGGACACGGCGATATTGATCTGGTCGAGGCCCTGTTTTTGCTCCTGACTGGCGGCCGCGATTTCGGAGATAAGGCGCGCCACGTTCTTCATGGACCCAACGATCTCCCGAAGGGCGTCGCCGCTGCGGTTGGAGAGATCCGTCCCCATCTCGATCTTGTCCATGGAGTCCTTAATGAGCGCCCCGATCTCCTTGGCGGCGTTTCCGGAGCGCTGGGCCAGGTTACGCACCTCGCCGGCGACGACCGCGAAGCCGCGCCCCTGTTCGCCGGCGCGCGCGGCCTCGACCGCGGCGTTAAGCGCAAGAAGGTTCGTCTGGAAGGCGATCTCGTTTATTACGGAGATGATCTCTTCGATCTTTTTACTCGACTTGTTGATCTCGTTGATGGAGGCGACCGCCTCCATCACCACGCGGTTCCCCTCCTCGGCCATCTTCATGGTCTCGCCGGAGAGGCGGTTGGCCTGGTCGGAATTGTCGGCGTTCTGGCGTATGGCGGCCGCGGCCTCCTCTATGGTGGAGGCTATCTCCTCGAGCGAGGAGGCCTGTTCGCTGGTGCGCTGGGACAGGTTCTGGTTGCCGCCGGATATCTGGTCCACGGCCTGCGAGAGGTTCTGCGAGGCCACCAGTATCTCGGAGATGAGCCTCTCCAGGTCGTCGGCGGCGGAGTTGAGCGCCTTGACGAGCTGACCCAGCTCGTCCTTCTGATCGAGGTCGATTCGTACCGTAAAGTCGCCGGCCGCGAGCTTCTCGGCGAATTCCAGGCTCTTTCGCGCCGGCCCGGACACAGCCCGCGAGAGCACGATGGTAATGATGACTCCGAAGATCATGGAGACAACAAGCAGAATCACACTTATATTGATGGCCCGGTTCGCTTCCTCATCCTGCGCCTTCATTATTGCTTCGGAGTCCTTGTTATTAAACTCAACCAGCTCATAGCTCTTGTCTCTCAGAGGGCGGAAGGCCTCGAGCCACTTGGGCAAAACGGCGGCCGCTCCGGCAAGGTCTTTTTCCATTATCTGTTTAGCGAACTGCCCCATGAGAGCTGCTGGAGTGACGCTCAGATCTTCCCATTCCTTTACCAGCTTTTTGTTTTCTTCCGTTTTAGAAGTCTTTTTATATTTTTCGAACAATTCGAGATATTCCTTGCGCAGTTGTTCGGATTGCTTCATGCGATTGTTTACCTCCGCCCAGTTCCCGTCGCGGGCGGCCTCGTAAATCTGAAGCATGTCTATACGTATCTGAAGAAGGTTTTGGACAATTTGGTCCATGTAGCGTATCGCCTTATACTTTTCATTGTAAAACTCGTCGAAACGCATCAGACCATCGCGCTGGCTTATCACCCCCGTCACCGCGATGATAGCCATCAACAGTATCAGCATAAAACTCGAAAGCATCACCTTCAGAGAAACCCTCAGATTACTGAACCATTTCATCACAATCCTCCGTTAGTCCGTTTATGCGCGGCTTTAATTGTCGGCATTGTCCATTGCGACATGAACCGCCGCAAGACAAGGGCCCTTTTAGACAGGGAGCGCCTTCCCCCGAAAGAGGTTCGGAGTCGGGGCGATACCAAAGCCGTGCGTTATGTTCCGGTTGAATTCCGACTTCCCTTTCTCTTGCGGGAGGTCATCTCGCCCATCCGCCGCCAGCGGCGGCGGACGGCGCGGCCGCCGCACTTTCCCTGTGCCCGACGCGGCTCCACAACATGATCTTAGATCCCAAATACCGTATAAGTCAATTTTATTTCACACGCATGTTTTCCTGGATGGATTTTTTTTATGGCCGCACAATGGAACGGCGCGTGTAGGAAAACGGGGCGCGCCATGTAGGAAAAACCGTCATTCCGATACAAGGGGAACGCTGAAGGTCACGTTGACCTTCGTCATGGGCTCGCGGCTCAGGTCGCTGTAGTCGACTATGTTCGCCGCCGAGATCCTTCCGCCATGCTTGCGGGCGATCTTATCGGCCAGCGTGAGCCCCAGTCCGTAATCGAGCGTATCGTATCCCTCGAAAACCGTCCGCGTCATGCGAAAAAACGGCTCGAAGACGATGTTCTCGTAGCCGAGCGGAATGCCCGCCCTGCCCTGCTCGTCGGGGATGGGCTTGCTTATAACGGACAGCCGCAAATTGCCGCGGACCGCGTCCATTATGATAAAAATGGGCGTTTTCGGCTCGGAAAATTTGCAGGCGTTTGTAATGAGCTCCACCGCCAGGGCGGTTGGAAAGGACGGGGCACGGCACCATTACGCGCGCCTGTGTCCGTCGATAATTCAAAGGACGAAAAATATATCAACAAAAATATTTATACGACGGCGATCGGGTTATCGCCGCTCGAGTATTGCATAACGCCTAAATGCTTGACGAATCATCGCCTCCGGACGACACTCTGTTCCGGTGCCGGCCCAATGATAATAAAGAAAGCCATTTTGTTCGCTTTGGCCGTGTCCCTGTCCGCCGCCTTTACGAATTCCCCCGCCCCGGCCGCGGATGCGGACACCGTCCATCTTCGCGGCCGCGCGTCAACGGCCCCCGCCGAAAGGACGATATTCAAAAGCCCGCACATACCACTGATAAACCGCATAGCCGCCGAGGAGGGCCTCGACGGATATCTGGTCCAGTGCGTCGTAAAGGTCGAGTCCGACTTCAAGGCCGGCGCGGTCTCCACCGCCGGCGCGGCCGGCCTCATGCAGATTATGCTCGATGTGGCGCGCGCGTACGGCGTAACCGATCCATTCGACCCCGCTCAGAACGTCCGCGCCGGCGTGCGCCACCTCGCCTCGCTTCTCAACGACTTCAACGGCGACGTGACGCTCGCTCTGGCCGCCTATCACGCTGGCGCGGGCAGGGTGAAACGGCATGGGGCCGTACCGCCGATCAAATCGACCGTGGACTACGTGGCGAGGGTGCTGTCCTACTACGAGGGAAAAAGTCCGCGGGCAAACGAGGCGCGCATAGAGCGCAAGGTGCGGCGCCTGTATCAAAGGATTGCGCCGGACGGCACAATCGAGATATACGACAGGTGAGCGATCCATCCGGTCCGCCTGCGCGGCCAGGCGGACTACAGGCAGCTTTCGTGGCGCGCGCGGCGGCAGGCTATGACCCTATAAGCGGCCCGCTTTCATGAGCCCGAGGGAACCGATAATTCCCGCGATTTTATTTTTAAATTCGTCATCCATGGCGTCGAGAACCGCGGTGCCGTCGCGGTCCGCCTCGAGGAGGCTTTCGGCGAAGGGCAGTACCCCCAGCACATCCTTCCCGCCCAGCTCGTTTCGAAGATACTCCTCGTCCCGCTGTGAGCGTACGCGGTTGAACACGAAGCGGACGTTCGTAACGCCGATCTCCCGCGCCATCGCAACTATTCGGCGCGCGGATTCCGCGGCGCGCGCCCCCGGCTCGACCACCACCAGCATCACGTCGACGCCGCGCGCGGTCGCCCTGCCGAGATGCTCCACGCCGGCCTCCATGTCCATTATCACCGTTTCATCGCGCCTAAGGACCAGCTCTCCGACCAGGGACCCCAGAAACGCGCTTTCCGGGCAGGCGCAGCCGGAACCGCCGCTCCTTATCGCCCCCAGCACGATTAGAAACACGCCGCGGTGCCTTATTCCGAAGCGCTCCGCGACGTCCGACACGTCCGGGTTGAGCCTGAACACCTGCCCGTAGCTGCCGGGCTTCGTTCCGGTTCGCTCGCCGATAAGCTCCCTCTGCCGCGCTATGCTCAGTATGCGCGATCGTTCGGCGGCGCTCATTCCGAGAGCGGCCGCGAGGTTCGAATCGGGGTCCGCGTCGAGAGCGAGGACCTTCCCTCCATTCTCGGCCATCATTAGAGCGAGCGCGGCCGCGACAGTCGACTTGCCCACGCCCCCCTTGCCGGTTACCGCAATCTTCATGTCTTCAAGCCTCCGTCTTTAGTGCCCGCCATCGGGGTCCCGGGTGCTTTGGCCACGCGCCATTCGGTTTTACGCGGCCCGTGGCAACTCTCCGCTCATACTGATTGCGGGGGATTAAATTGTCATTGACAAAAATCGGCATTTCGCGCTTTCTTTATGGGTTGAACTTGTCGCGCAATCGGGGATCTGAACCCTGTTTTCCCCGCCAGGACGGTGTAATATAGATCATTCCGAGTCGGGCAACAACTCAAATACAGGCGGAAGCACCTGTGGAGGTCCCGGGGCCAGACCCGGCGGAGTGGGACGGCCGGGAACAGACCGCGAACAAAACATGAACACGAAAGACAAGAGCCCCCTCCCGGACCGGACCGCCCGGGCTGCCCTCATTATACCGGCCCTGTTCTTCGCGTTCTCGACGTGCTCCTCCTACAAGACCGTCAGGATAACCGGCGAAGACGGAAGGCTTCGCGAGGCGCGATACCTCGAAAAGGGCGCCGCAATCGGCCGGATACTTATGGAATACGACGCGGCCGGCAGGCCATCCAGGGCCACGCGCCAGTCCCTCCCCGGAGGCGAGACCCTCATTACGCGCACATTTTCCTACGATCAGGCGGGGAGGCTTCGAATCCAGACGCACCGCGCCCCGGGCGCGCCCGGCGGCGGGCCCGCCGAGGACGCGTGGGTGGAATCGTTTTTTTACGGAATCGGCGGCGAGCTTATCCGCACCGAGACATCCTACAAAAGCTCCCATAGCATAGCACGAAACCGGACCCCGCTCGTCATAACGCGGTTCTCGTATAACGACGGCGGGCTTTCCGGAATCATTCAGGACGGCACCGTGTTCCGCAGGGAGTCCACCCTCCGGTACGACGGGAAGAGCCTCGTATCGGTCGAGATGCTTTTCCTCTCGCGGCTCAAATCGCGATGGAAGCTCGAGCCGTCGCGGCACCTGATTTTTAAAATGGACGGCGACAGGCCCTTGCGGGCGGAGGACAGGCTTGCCGGGGGCGCGGTGATTCACCGTGACGAGGCCGTGTCCCTTTTTGCGGAGCACGGGCTCGACGCGGCCATCGACACCCCTGCATACGCGGCCGGTATACGGGATCTTCCCGACAGGCTCATCCTCCTGTGGGCCCCCAAATAATACTTGATTTTCTCCCGCCCCCGTTTAGGGTATCCAATCCCGTAAGGCCCGCTCCGCGCCGCGGTGGGGCAATTAATCGATCGCGAAAACGCAATGGCCGGTAAAAAGACCAAAATCACAGGGACCTCATCCCGGAGGGGACCGTTGTCCCCGCAGGAAGACCGCGCGGACAACGGTCCGGACATGCTCGACGAATCCTTCGTCGACGATACCGACACGGATCTCTTCGATGAAGACCCCGACGCCGGGCCCGAAACCACGCCCACCCAGTCCCCGGCAAAGCATTCCCCGGCGGGCGGAAGAAGGGCGCGGCACGACAGCTTTTCCGATTCGTCGATCACCTGGTATCTCGAGCAGATAAACAAGATCCCGCTCTTAAGCCGCGAAGAGGAGGAAAGCTGTTCGCGGGCCGCGCGCGACGGCGACGAAAAGGCCAAGGAAAAACTTATCAAGGCGAACCTGCGCTTTGTCGTCTCGATCGCGAAAAAATACCAGACCAGCGGCATATCGCTTCTCGACCTTATTAACGAAGGAAATATGGGGCTCATAAAGGCGGCGGACAAGTTCGACCCCGAACGCGGCTACCATTTCATCTCGTACGCGGTCTGGTGGATTCGGCAGGCCATAATCCTCGCGATCAGCCAGAAGACCTCGCTCATACGGCTTCCGCTTAACCGCACCGCCGACATGCAGAAAATCGAGAAGATGCACAAAAAGCTCGAGCACAAGCTGGGGCGCGAGCCCACCGCGCAGGAGATAGCCGAAGAGCTCGACATGGACGACGAAGAGATAAACTACCTGCGCAATATCTCGCAGGACTATGTATCGCTGGACGCGACCTTCGGCGACTCCGACGACACAAGCATAATCAGCATGATGGAGGACTCGCGCGTCGACGCTCCCGACCGCAAGCTGCTCGACGACTCGCTCAAGGAAGCGCTAAACGCGGTGCTAAACACGCTGACGGCCTCCGAGCGCGAGATACTTAAAATGCGCTTCGGCCTGGACGGGGAAAAGCCCCTCTCCCTCCAGCAGATAGGAGAGAAGTTCAGGCTCTCCAAGGAACGCATACGGCAGATCGAGAAAAAGGCCATCCGGCGGCTCCGCCATCCCTCTCGAAGCCAGCGCCTGAAGAGCTTCATACAGGAGTGACAATGCGCTACCTCTTTATCGGACTCCTCGCGGGAGCGCTTCTCGGCCTGGCGCCGGTCTTCGAGGCCGGACCCGCCATAGAGATCTACCCCGAATGGTACGGCCCCGCCGCGTCGCCGGAATCCATTGAGCGCTCGCCGAACGGCGCGCTTTCGGGGCTTTCCGTCCCGCCCGTCGTATCGGACGATTCGCTTACGCTCCTTGCGGGCGATGGAAGGATTCTCTTAAGGCGCTCCTTTACGGACGACCTGTTCACCGTAAGCGCCAACGGCGCCTACTACGCCACCTACAGGAAGACTGGGACCTCCGTGGAATTCTTCTCCGCCGCCGGAAGCCCATTTTGGAAGACGGACTCCCGCGAATATCCGCATCTCTCGTATAACGGAAAAATCGTACTTCTGGTAAACAGCGACCAGTCCAGGGCCAGGGCCCTAAACTTCCACGGCAACGAGGTCGGCGAACCCGTAACCGGGCGATTCCTGACGGTTGCGGCCTTCTCGAAGGGCTCGGATTTCGCGGCCGTGGGCTTCCTCGACGGAAGCTACAGTATCATCGACGCGGAAGGAAAGAGGCTGTTTGGCGCGAGGACCGGCGGCGGCACCCTCGTAAAGAGCATGGCGGTCTCTCCGTCGGGCTTGTACGCGGCCCTCCATTACGGCAACGAAAAGGGCGATTACCTGGCGATAGTGGATACGCGCAAGGGCGGGGCGTCGGCCTCCCCGCTCGCCAGGGTGCACGTGGCGCGTACCGCACTCACCGTAGGGGACGACGGGCTGGCGGCGGCACTCGACCACAACAGGATCCTCGTCGTAGACTCGAAGGCCAGGCCCGTCACAACGATAAATGTCCCGGCAGCGCGGACTGGAATGGCCACGCTCGATAGAAGCGGGCCCATTTTTGCCGCAGGCTACACCAGGTCGGAGGGAGGGGCCCAGTCGGTCCTCTTTCTGTCCGACGGCACCGTTCTATTCGCCCGTAACTTCCCCGCCGAATCCTACCTGCAGGCGTCGGTTGAAGGCCGGCTCATATTTCTGCGAGGGCCTCAAACGCTGTATTGCTATAGTCTCCATCTTCGATGACCTTTAAAACGGACCCGGCCAGATCGGCGAGCTCCGGGTTGCCCCGCCTCCGCGCGCCGCTCAGCAATACGGCGCAGCGGCTCCGCACGGCCTCCCGCGCCGCGCGCAGGCGCTCCGCGTCCATGTCCGCGGCCCTCTCGCGGAGCAGTTTCATTATGGCGTACACCCGGAAACGGTCCATGCCCCAGTGCCGCGCCGAAAGCTGGTCGCCATGCCCGCCGTATTTTACGACCAGAGCGCGTCGAAGCAGCCCCACTCGATGGTCGAGCGCGATCCTGAGCCACAGATCGTAGTCCTCGCACGCCGCGAGGCGCTCGTCGAAACCGCCCATGCGCTCGAAAAGCGACCTCTCTATTACGACGGCGGACGGGCTTACAAGACACAGCGCGAGCGATGGTACGAAAATGTCGCCCTCGGGCTTTCGGTGGCGTTCCCCCGGGTTTACCCTGCGGCCCCGCCGGACCCATATCTCTTCGGTTTGATGGACCCGCACCGACGGCTCGCGGGCGATGAAGTCGTACTGCGCCTCGAGCTTTCCGGGGAGCCAGGCGTCGTCGGAATCGAGAAAGGCGAGGTAGGGCGCAGACGATTCGGCTACGCCGCGGTTACGCGCCGCGCTCACGCCGCGGTTTTGCTGCCGCACGCATCGCACGCCGGGATAAGAGCGCGCCACAGAGTGCGTTTGGTCGGTGGATCCGTCGTCGACCACAATGAGTTCGTAGTCGCGAAAGGTCTGGGCGAGCACCGATTCAATGGCCCGGCGAAGAAGCGCCGGGCGATTGTACACGGGAATTATTACGGAAAAAAGCGGCATTTGGGGGCTATTTCTGCCCCTTGAACAGGAATTTTACCGGATGTTTTTTAAGCTCCTCGGAAATCTCGTTCATGGTCTTCGCGGTCTGACGGAAGGAGGAGAGTATCTCCAGAATGTCCTTCTGGGAGTTCATTAAAAGGTCATTGACCGTCGCCATGCTCCCCGAAAGGTTGGTAAGAAGCGTGCGCAGATTGCTTCGGCTGTCGAGCGAAATATCGCGGATCACGCCGACGGTCCCCTGGAGCGTCGTGAGCAGCGCGTGTACATCTTGAAGAATGGCCTCAAGGTTGACGTACTCTATTCCCTCTATGACCGAGCCGGCGCGCAGAAGCTCCCCCTTCTTCTCGGGATTGCGTATATCGATCACCGGATCGCCGATGATGTTCTGGTTCTGGATCACCGCCGAGCAGTCTTCGTATATATCGACATCGCGCCGGATTCGGAGGACGGCCAGAAAGTGCAGCGCCGGCTTGAAGACCGGCTCGATGTCTATCACCCTTCCCACGGTATAGCCCTTTATCTTTACCAGGGTGCCCTCCTTTATGGAGCTTATGCTGTCGATCTTCAGATATACGTCGATCGTGGAGCTCGCAAAGGAATATCCGAGCTTAAGCAGCACGAATAGCAGCATTATCACCAGGGGGACAACGATGAACACCCCCACCCTGAGCTCGTTTTTTTCCAGCTTCATAACCCGCCTCCTTTTACAGGGCCCTCATCGGCCCGTCCGGCGCCGAACGCATGTATTGATCGAGATAGTCGTTTTGCCGTTCGATGAAATCCGAGCGCGAACCCGAAAATACGATGGAGCCTTCGTACAGCATCATGAAACGGTCCGAATAATCGACAAAGCGCTCCGGTTCGTAGGTGACAATGATGATGGATCGGTCATCGCGCAAGCACCGGTGCCCCAGGGCGCTTAGAAAATGCTGCGAATTGAACAGGCACTGCCCCTCGAGCGCGTGCTCTATGAGCAGCAGGTCGGGGTCGAGCGCGACGGAGCGGCCGTACGCGGTTCGGAGAGTCTCCGACCAGCTCAGCGCCACCGGCCGGAGGCCCCTGCAGTGGCCCAGCCCGAGCTCGTCGATCAGCCTGTCTATATGCGAGTCGATTTCCGAGGAGGACATCCTCGAATGGTAGCGAAGCGGAAGCGCGATGTTTTCCTCGACCGACATGTTGTTGATAAGCCCATAGCTTCTCTGCAGATAGCCGAGCTCCTTGCGGTAGGTGTGCCGCTCGAAATAGTCGTAGCTCTCGACCGAACGCCCCTTGAAGAAGATCTCGCCGTCGAAGGAAACCACCGTACCCGCTATAAGCGGGCATATGATCTCCGTGCCGGACCCCTCGGGGCCGAATATTACCAGGTTCTCCCCCCGGGCGAGCGAAAAGGACACGCCCCTGCACGCGGCCCCGGACTCGTCGGCATAGTCTATCGATTCGACCCTCAATAGATCGTCCCTTTCCATGGTCCGCCCCTAAAAATAGAACAGCGCCGATATAAAGGCGTTGATTACGAACAGTATTACGAGCGTTCGCACGACCGCGCGCGAAACGAATATCGGAATCTGAAAATCCGACCGCGGCATGAAGCCGTAGTAACAGCAGATGAGCGGGATGAGTATGCCGTAAATCACGCTCTTTAAAATGGTGATGCTGAGGTCGCTGAAACTGAACGCGTCCAGAAGTGTCTGGACGAACACGCCGGCCGGTATGTACACGGTGCTGAGCGAGATGAGATAGCCTCCGAAAAATGCCGTGATGTCGAAAATGACGATCAGGGAGAAGATCGCCAGTATGGAAGCGAGTATGCGCGGAAAAACGATGTAGAGCTTGGTGTCGATGCCCATGAGCTCCAGCGACAGTATCTCCCTGTTCTGCTTCTGCGTGGCGATCTCGGCGGCAATGGCCGAGCCCGAACGGCTCACCACGATCATGGCGGTCGCCAGCGGCCCCATCTCCCTTGCGATGATGATGACAAGCAGGTTCCCGATGAAGCCTTCGATGCCGAACTTCGGAAAGTTCTTGGTGGCCTGGATGATGGTGGTCGCCCCGAGGAGGAGCGCGATCGAGATGATTATGGGGAGCGCGTCCACGCCGGTAAAGCGCGTCTGGTTGACGACGATGGAATAGATGGAACGGAAGCGCAGGTATTTGATCGAACGAAGGGACGTCACGATGGACCCGGCAAACCGGTAAAAATTTTTCATCCCCTCCCAGATGGAGAGTATCTTCCGGACCGGGGCCCCCAGTATGCCTTCGATTTTAAGCATGGCCGCTTTTTTCTGTTGCTTTTTGCACGCAACGATTTTTCATAGTCATACCGCTTCCGGGCGGCGGGAAGCGGCCGGGCGCGATATGCACTTATCGCCCACCGCCGCCGTAATTGCAACAAAAATCGAGGCGCGGAAATCGGCTCCGCACGGAGATCGCCATCACCCCATGAACCCAAGAAACCGCCAGATCCTCACCCTGCTTCTGTGCACGCTTATGCTTCAGTGGCTTATTATCATACACGCCCCCACCGTGGCGCTTGTGGCCGACGGCATCCAGGGCGCGGTGCTGGGCCTGTACCGGTCGGTATTCCCCAGGAGCACCTTCACCATTATAGGAACGCTCGAGCGCCGCGAGCATACGGCGGTGTACCGCGGCCTTCCGCCGGACTTCATCCACTGCGGGCGGACCCTGCTCTTCCGGGCGCCGCGCGAAACGCGCGTAAAAGAGGTGGCCGATTCCGCCCTCAGGTTCACGCACTTCTTCAGGCGCTACCAGCTCGAGCGGGCCATAAAGGAATACAACGCCCTGCGTTCCGACTTCGTCGAAAAGGGTTCGGTGGTGTACATTCCGTACAGCATCGCGCCGATGATCCCGGCGTTCAAGCGGACGGCGAAACCGCCCATCATCGAGAGCCGCGGGCTCTACTATACCGGCGGGGCCATTGCGAGCGAGAAGACACTGCGCTCCCTCGAACGTTTTCTGGAGGCCGGAATAAACACCGTGGTCTTCGACGCGAAGGACATCACCGGCATCGTGAACTACCGCAGCCACGTCCCGGCCGCCATGGAGTACGACACGCACGCCAGGCGCTGTATCGACGACGTCGACAAGCTCATACGCCATCTGAAAGATCGGGGGGTGTACGTCATCGGGCGGATCGCCGTATTCCACGACCACGCCCTTTACCGGGCGAAGCCCGAATTCGCCATCCGCTCGAAGAGCTCCGGAAGGCCCTGGAGCGCCGGCGGCGAACTGTGGTGCGACCCCACGAACAAGCACGTGCAGGACTACAATATCGCCCTGGCCATAGAGCTCGCGGAAAAGGGCGTCGACGAGATCCAGTTCGACTACATTCGCTTCCCGACCTCCGGAAACCTCGGTGACGCCGTATACGCGCGACACTTCGGGGCGATGTCGAATGAGGCGACCATAACGGATTTTCTAAAAAGGGCGCACGCCGAGCTCGCTCCACGCCACGTCAACCTGTCGGTTGACATCTTCGGCGTTGTAGCCTGGGGCAAGGAGATCGACATTCGCAGTACCGGCCAGCGGATCGAACAGATGGCGAAACACTGTGAGGTCATCTCGCCCATGCTCTACCCGTCGCACTTTAACGACAACTTCGACGGGTACGCCAACCCGGGCGACCAGCCTTATTATTTCATCAACCGCGGTTGCGAACGCGTGAAGGCGCTCGCGCCCCGGACGGTAGTGCGGCCCTGGCTTCAGGCCTTCCGATGGAGGACAAAGGCGTACAACGACGACTACATACTGGAGCAGGTGCGCGGAGCGGCCGAGGCCGGGGCGAAGGGCTATCTCTTCTGGAACGCGTCAAATTCGTACGATCCGGTGTACACGGCTATGCTTAGGCTTGCCGCCGACGAAAGGAAAAAATACGCGGAAAGGGGAAGCGGACAGTGATTGTAAAGGACAGCGATTTTTACAGGGCCTACGTGGGGGTATGGGACGAGGGGGCGCTTAAGGACGCCCCGTTCATTACGCTGGGGGTAGAGGCCATACTTACCGATTATTACGGCGATCTGCTCGACGCCCCCCCGCCCTTCCCCGTTACAAAAGGCGCTCTGACCCTGGACCTGGGATGCGGCTGGGGGCGGGTCCTCAAACCCGTGCTGGACCGCGGCGCCCGGGGAATCGGCCTGGACATATCCCGGGCAATGCTCGCGCAGAGCAAAAAGCACCTCGAAAAGAACTCGCACCGCCCGGTGCTGCTCCGCGGCGACGGCACCATGCTGCCATTCAAGGACAACAGCTTCGACACCGTCTATTCGCTCCTCGTACTCCAGCACCTTTCGAAAGCAAACGGGAAGCTCGTTCTAAAAGAGGTCCATCGAGTGCTGAAACCCGGCGGCGTCGCCTACATTCGCGTTCCCTCGCGCTTCGCGCCGGAGAACCTGCTCTTCGCCTTTCTCCAGTTCGTTAGCATACGCCTGTTCCGCTACCGCGACCCCATCCGCATGCGTTTTTACCGACTCGGGGAAATCCGAAAGCTCTGCCGCGGTCTCTTCTCCGGATGCGAAATAACGGCGCATGAGTTCCGCCCGCCGTGGAACATCCACACCAAGTGGACCTGGCATTACATACTGGTGCCCAGGCGGCTCCACGCCCCTCTGCGGCGCCTCTCCGACAGGATAGAGGCTAAGGCGAACGGGCGCATCCCATTTCTCAAACACTTCGGGGTCACGCTTATGGTGAAGGCGGTAAAATAAGCGTATTGACACGCAGCGCCATACATGAGACTTGTTGCTTTACTGAGTGTCATTGCGGGCCCCTGCCGTATCGGGGCGTGGCAATCTCATACAACATCCGGTTTTTACCTGCGACTTGTTGCTATTTGAGATCGCCACGTCGGCCTGCGGCCTTCTCGCGATGACATTTTTGCCAGATAGGCAACAACTCTATGGTATGCGTAGCGCTCCCGACGGCATACAATTCGGACAATCGGCACTGCAATGAACGGCGGAAACGAGGGCGGCCGGGCCGCGAACGGTCTGAGCGTGGGAGGACGCCTGGGATACGGCGTGGCGGACTTCGGCATTAGCCTGGCCTTCAACCTGCCCGCCCTCTTCCTATTGTATTTTTTTACGGACGTGTTCCTCATCTCCTCCGCCGCGGCGGGACTCATCCTCTTCTTCGCCAAGATCATCGACGCGTTCATCTCGCCGGCCATGGGCTATCTTTCGGACCATACATCGACCCGATGGGGACGAAAGCGCCCATACCTGGTGCTGGGCGCCGTCCCGGCGGCCGTCTGCATGGTCATGCTCTACGCTCCGCCGTCGATTCCGGGCGAATTTCAGCGAATCGCCTATGCCATGACGGCTTTCACGCTATTCTGCGTTTTCATGACGATGCTAAGCGTCCCCTATACGGCGCTTACAGCCGACCTTACGGTCGACTCGCATCAGCGCTCGGTGCTGACTGGATATCGTATTTCCTTCTCCGTAACGGGAACGCTCGTTGGGGCGGCGGCCACCATGCCGCTCGTCGCGGCCTTCGGCGGCGGGGCCTCGGGCTTCGGGGCGGTCGGCGCGCTTTACGCCCTTGCAATGATGGGGCTCGTCTTCGTAAGCTTTTTTTCGGTAAGGGAAAGGACGGCGGGCCCGGCGCGCGACCCGGGCGGAGGCGCGCTCGCGCGCGACCTGAGGGCCGTCTTCCGTAACCGCCCCTTCATCATCCTTACCCTTGGCGTCATGATGCACGAAATAGCCCTCAACACTATGGCCGGCGTGGTCGTATATTTTTTTAAATATAATATGCAATCCGAGGGACTAATCCCGGCCGCCTTTGCCGTTCTCATGTCGGCCTCGGCGCTTTCCATCCCCTTTTACCTCCGCGTTTCTAAAAGGCGCGGGAAGAGGTTCGCCTATAATCTTGGAATGGGGATGGTGGCGGCGCTCTCTCCGGCAATTTTCTTCTTCGCGGAATCGAACCCGGAGCTTACCATCTTCCTTTTCGCGCTTGTAGGATTCGGGCTCGGCACCCTGTATCTATCGCCCTGGGCCATGGTGCCCGACACGGTTGAGTACGCGGAATGGAAAACGGGACGGCGGCACGAGGGCTTGCTCTATGGATTTTTCTTTTTCTCTTACAAGCTTTCTGTCGCTTTTCCGGGACTCATAGTGGGTACGGTGCTTTCGCTCACCGGCTACACGCCGGCCGGACCGCAGGGACCGGAGGCCCTCCTCGGCATAAAGGCGCTCCTCACCGTCATACCGGTCGTATTCGTTGTGGCGGGGATGCTCCTCATCGCGCGTTTCCCCATAACGGAGGAACTGCACCGTCGCATGGTGCGCGAGATCAACGAGCGAATAAGCTCGCGCACCTGAGGATCAGCCCGTCTCGGGCTTTTCCCGACCGTCAGCGATCAGACGTCGACGGGCTTTTCGCGCGGCGACGCCGTGATGAGTATATCCCGCACCGCAAGCTTTCGCCCGTCGAAGGAGTTTACCAGAAACTCGTCGGCGGTCCTGTCGATAAAGAGCACGCCGTTCAGGTGGTCGATCTCGTGCTGCAGACAACGGGCCATCTTTCCGGACCGTTCGATCGTCCGGTCCCTGCCAGCACGATCCTGGAACCTCACCCTTACCGTTTCGGCCCTCTTCACCCTTCCCGTAAACCCGGGAAACGAGAGACAGCCCTCGTAATCGAGCTGTTCCCCGGCGGCCTCCACAATGTCGGGATTGACGAGCTCGAGGTATTCGCCCATGTAGTCGATCACCGTTATGCGCTTCGAAACGCCGATCTGCGGCGCCGCCAGCGCCGCTCCGTCGAGCCGCATGGCCAGCGTGAGGCGTATGCCGTCGATGAGCGCGCCGAGCTTTTTGTTGAACGCGACCACGGGCTTCGCCTCCTCCCTGAGCACCGGGTCGCCGAAGAGTATGATGGTCGATTTCTTCATGTGCTTCCAATGCCATCGTAGAGTTCGTCTGTCCAGTTTTTTACGCGTCGCTGCGGGCCGTTCACGGCATGAGCTTTCCCCGGACGAGCGCGATGAGCGAGGAGAGGAGCGCGTCGTCGGCGCGGGAGAGGTCGACCCGCCCGTTTTTCAGCAGAGGCTCCATAGCCTCCTCGATATCGTCGGTGATGCCGCCGTATTGTCCGGCGAAGGCGTCAAGCCTGCGCCTGAGGCTGAACTCCAGCTTCTCACGCGGAGAGAGCGCGAGGTAGCGGTCGATCTCTTCAAGCATGGCGGGGCGGTCCTCCGGCAGTCGGCCGTAGATCTCCAGGAGGTTGGACGCGCTGTCGCTCGCAATTTCCATTTCGCCTTCAGTCTCGTCGATCATGACACGGATCTCGCGCACAACCCGTTCCTCGGAACAGGGGACAAAGCGCCCCGACAGGAATTCCTCCTCGAGCGGCGAATCGGGGAAGATTTCGAGGCTCCGCAGGCGGACGTAGTCAGGGCGGGCCAGGCCCAGGACACGCGCCGTTTCGCGCGCATGCTCCTCGGAAAGAGCCGCGCCTCCGAGGCCGGGCATCACGTATACCGAGCACGACAGCCCCGCCTCGCGCAGAGCGCGGCAGCCGTCAATGTGATCCCGCGCCGTGACGCCCTTTCGCACCGCCTCGAGCACGCGGTCGCTCCCGCTTTCAAGCCCGAAATGCACGCGATTGAGGCCGGCCTCGCGCATGCGCTCGAGCTCGCGCGGAGAGCGCAAACGCGCGGCGGAGCGCGTCCTGCCGTATACGGTAAAGCGCCGTATCGAACTGAACCGCTCCCGCACTCTTTCGATCACCGCGCAGAGAACGTCCGCCATTATAAAAAGTCCGTCTGAATCGCCGAGAAAACAGGTCGCACCTCCGGCGATCCGCCAGCTTACGAGCTGGGACACGCAATCCTCGATTGACGGACGGTCCCGGAACCATTGCATGAACCAGCGCATGCGCGGGCTCACCTCGACCGGTTCTTCATCGTGGCCGGCGGGATCGAGCGCTCCCGCCTCCCACCGCGCTTTCCGGATTTCCTCGGCCACGCCGGAGGCGCGCGCGTAATCGGCCGCGGTGTACACGCGAAAGCCGATGCCGCGCTCGTACAGGTAATCGTCGAGCGCCGCGGCGCGGTCGATATCGGCGAACACCTCGTCGATGGAGCGGCGGGAGAAGCGCGCGCCGCACTTGTACACCGGGCAGAAGGCGCACCTGTTCCAGTGGCAGTTGCGCGTCAGGCGGAAGCTCAGACTCGCGTTCTCGGTGGGCGGCCGTATCGAGCAGGTCTCGAATGGCTCCAGGGAGGCGGCGTGGAGGGCGCTCATAGGCTGCCCGCCCCCTGAGAGATTGAGGCGGGTGCCGGGCGCGCCGCAAATTGTGCTTTACGGATCATCGCTTTCTCCGCAGGCTTACATCATGGACATCGGCAAAACACTTATCATCCTGGGCATCGTCATCGCGCTCGCCGGCGTGTTCGCGCTGTACGGAGACTCGCTTCCCGTCATACGGAACCTCGGCCGGCTCCCGGGCGACATCACCATCAGGAAAGGACATTTTACCGTGCATATACCGCTCGCAAGCGGCCTTCTGATAAGCGTCGTGCTCAGCCTGGTACTGTACCTCGCCGGCAGATGGCGATGAACCGGCGGCAACGGCGATTGGCGCCCCTCACTCCCCTTCCGCGGCGCCGATGGTCCGGCAATCCACGCCTGTACCCCGCGCATCAAAAGAAGCGACGCCTGTCTTTTAAAAAAGCCATCCCGTGGAGGCCGCGGCCGCAATCCGATCTTTCAGCCGCACGGCGGTCAGTCCTTCTTTCCGGCGGAGGACGTAAAAGGTTCGGCGATCACGCAACGAAATCCCGTGTACCGAGACCTTTCCTCCGGATCACTCCAGAAGCGGTTTGCCGAATAGGGAACGCCGATAAAACTGCTCGAATTCCCGCCGCGTACGACCCGGCCCTTGCCGGACTCGGGCCCTGTGGGATTTTTTTCGGGGCTTTTCGCATAATATGCCTCGCCGTACCAGTCCATGCACCATTCATCGACGTTTCCGCACATATCGTGCAGGCCCCAGGCGTTGGGCTTCCTGCGGCCGACCGAACGGGGCGCAAAGTCGGCCGCTGATTTGGTGTTGCCGGCATACCAGCAATAATCCTCGTTGAAATCATCACCCCAGTAGTAGCGGGTCGTGCTTCCCGCCCGGCACGCGTATTCCCACTCCGCCTCTGTCGGCAGGCGCACCGCCGCTTTGCCGCGTTCGCCCAGCCTGGCGCAGAACGACATCGCATCGTTCCAGCTCACCTGCTCCACCGGGTTGTCACCCCCCTTGAATCGGCCGGGATTGTTCCCGACGATCGCCTCGTACTGCGACTGGGTGATTTCATATTTACTGATCCAGAAGGGGTCAACGGTCACGAAGTGCGCGGGATGTTCATCGTTCTCGCCGGTACCTTCGGGCGACCCCATCATGAAGCTTCCCCCGGGGATATAGACGAAAACAACACCATCCAGTTTTCTCTCCCGGCCGCCCCCCCGTGCGAGAAAAATCTTTTTTTCAAGTACCTCCCGGCGCATCTCCTCCCCCCCGACAAGGCGCGCAACGGCGTTGAACGTCTCCACGACGGCCGGCGTTGAGAATATCACAAGGTCCCCCTCTATGAGAGCGCGGGCGTCTCTCAGCGCCGCCTTCGCGTCGCCGTTTTTCCCCTGAATGTTGAAATACTCCACACGGTCGCCGAGCGCCCTCACACGGGAAAGAAGGTAATTTTTTCCGGTCGTTTCAGTCGCGGCAAGACGCGCGGCATGGCGCGCCGCGAGCTCGTTTTTCCTTGAGGTGTCGTATATCCGTCCGATGTCTTCGGCCGCGGCCCTGTACTCATCGAGCGCCGCGGCGAAGGCGAATCCCGCATACAACGCGTCTCCCTTCCTCAACCGAAGCCCGGCAAGCGCGGCCGTCAGGGCGTCGTTCCTGTTCGCCAGAGCCGCGGCGACCTCCGCCAGTCCCGGAGGGGCATCACGCATCGCCCCGGGATTTCTTAACATTTCGTCGAATTCCGCCACCCCGAACGCCTCGCCGTACGGCGAACGCGCGATATCCAACCTCATTTCATCGTATCGCGCGAGCATGTTCCGAAGCCGCTTTTCATCATCGGCTTTCAGCTTCGCCGTTTCCGCGTCAAGCCTGCCTATCGCTACCTTGTATTTCATCGCGAAGGCCGTATCAAAACGCCGCCCCACGCCTTCCATAAAATCGCCGAGCGCATCGCGCTTCTGGGGCGTGAGTTTCGTCTCGGCCCGTTCGATCACCGCTAAATATTTACCGAGCGCTTCATCGTAGCGCTTCCTGGCGAAGGCGTCGTCTCCCTCCTTTACAAGGCCTTTCAGGTATTCGAGGATTCCCCGCACGGCCTCATCGCCGGTCGTGAAAGTCATAACGGCGACATCGAGCCCCACCTCCGCGCCGATTGTAACCGGCGTGATCCGCACCCCCTCATCGAATGCCGTCTTCGCCGGTCCGCGCACCGCGTACGCGGGATTGACGAGTTTCATCGCGGCCTCGGCGCAGTAGTGCTCCAGGTCCCTCTCGGCGAACGAGACGATCACCATTGACTTCTTCGTCACCGTTAGGGTCGTGCGGTCCCGAAGCAGCGTGCGCGCCGCAAGACTCAACCCGGTCCCGTCGCCCGTAAGCTCTCCGTAGATGATCTCGTCGGCGTCCACCGCGTCGGCCATCTGCTGCTGGCAGGTCTCGGCGCCGCAGCCGGTGGCCATAAGCTCGGCCGCCTTCCTGAACAGCACCCTGACATCCTCGTCGGTCAGCACACGGTATTCTTTCCCGAAATTTTCGTAAAGAGCGAACTCAAGCCGCTCCCGCGCCTTCTTCGCGAGCGTGGCGCTCACGCCGTCGGCCGTTATGGACGAGATGTAGAGCTTCTTGAGCGCCTTCTCCTGCCCGGTTACTGGCGAAAGTGAGAGCAGTATGCCCGTACAGACGCACATCGCCAGCGCGGCCATGCGCGACAGACCGATTTGTTTCATCGTCAGCCTTCCAATCGTCGCGTTCTCCTCAATCGGTGTGTTCTCTGTAGTGTGTATATTATGGGATACGTACGGGCTTGCGGTTCCCATAACTGGCTGATCGTGGGAATCGTAAACACGGTTGTGCTATGCGGGAATTCCCGCGCAAAAGCAATCATTTTTTTTATCTTGGTGTACAGGTGTACCGGTTAATCGGCGCCGAGGGAAAAACGCCGGGGTATTACATAACGGGACGGGAGTATCAAGCGTTTGCCGGAGGGGATGCATCTCCCCTGGCGACGCGCGCGGGGGGCCGGAATAACATGTTGGTTTTGCACCATGTCTGGTAAAAATTATAACTTGACGTTACATACTCTATTATGTAAGTTTCCTTGTGCGGAAATGGGAAGTATACTATTATGCAACCGCAGATAACAGGTGCGATCTGGCGGAGTTCCTTGACAAACTGCCGGCAAAAACCGGCGGAAAGTGCTGGCGTGGATTACCATGCTTGAAGAAAATGGGCCCACCCTCCCGCGGCCGTACGCGGATATCCTGGAGGACGGGATCCACGAGCTGAGGATAAAGCTTTCGGGTAGGCAGGAGAGGATACTTTATTTCTTTGTTTTTCATAAATGCATTATCCTGACGCATGCCTTCACGAAAAAACCTCAGCGGTTCCGGGAAGAGAAATTGAAAAGGCTAAAAAATGCAGGGATGATTTTACCGGAAGATTTACAACGACTGACGAATTCAACAGATACATGGGGCATTAGAGGTATATCATGCAATCACATAAACGATATCTTGGGAAACAACTGAAGGATACGCGCTTCCGGGAGGGATACCTCCGCGAAAGGAAACTTGCAGAGATCGCGGTGAAAATCCAGCGGGAGCGTCAGAAGCTCGGCCTTACGCAGCAGGAGCTCGCAAAGAAGGCGCGTGTCACCCAGCAACAGTTGTCAAGCATCGAAAACGGCGCCAACTACACGATTAAAACATTTCTTAAAATCGCCGAGGCGTTGCGAATCACTGTGTCGTTATAGCGATTTCGACGTCTTTAAACGCTCGATCCGGTTCTTAACGAATCATATCATCCCCTTTCCCCCGACGAGTCGTATCGGGAATGAAAAGGGGATGATGGTGGATATTTCGGATAGAATAAGCCATTTTTCATCCTCACCACACCTGGTACATCACCTCGGCAAAGCCCGGCATGTCCTTCACCTCGAGCCGCGTGCCGTCATCGAGCACGACGAAGCCCGTATAATATCCTATGGCCTTGTTCAGGTAGGCCTCGGTGGCGATGATCTCCATGATCTCGGACACGGAGAAAAGCGGCCACAGCTGCTTCAGAAAGCCGAACATCTGCGCCAGCGTGATGTCCGAGTGGAGCAGGTAGGCCGGGCGCAGGCTCAACTCGCACCTGCCATCGTCGGACGTAAAGGTCCACGGCTTCATGTAATCCGAGACGTCGTACTTCCACACCACCCGGCCGAGCTTGTGCACGCGGCCGCCGTACACGACTCCGTTCTCGGTGGAGCCCGCCTTCGCGCCGAAGCCGTAGCCCAGGTTGAAACTCAACAGCTTCCCGTTCACCGTGTGCCCGCCCGCGGCCCACAGCCACCGGTTCTTTTGCGGCCACGCGCCGCGGCCCCAGTCAAGCACGCCGAAGCTCTCGCCGCTTTTTACCGGGTAGGTCGCATCGCGATAGGTCATCTCCCCCTCGACTGAGAGTGAGGGCACCTTGTACTCATAAAAGAAGTGGAACGGGTTCTCGAAGGGGGTGATGATGGCCAGCGCCTCGGACCCGTGCTCGCGGAAGACGAGCCTCCCCGCGATCGTTTCCCCTCCCTCGCGCTCGTCGAAGCGGAATTCCGCCGTCCGGAGGCCGTTCTGTTTTCGTATCACCATAAAGGAATTTCCCTTGCGGAACTCCAGGTCGCCTTTCGGATCGCCTGGAAAGGCGATCGCGCCCGGGCGAACCATCAGCGTGCACGCGAGGACCTCTTTGCCGGTCTCCATATCGAAGAGCTCGACGCTCCCCATGCCCACCGTGGCGATGTCGGAGACGGTGACACCGCCGGCGTAGCGGCCTCCGTAAAACGTATAGTGCTCCCATTTTTTGACGCGCCGGGCGTCGGCGCGGATGTTTTCCGGATTGAAGCGCACAGCCGGGGTGCGGGCCCATCCGGCCACCGCGAGCTTTCCGCTCTCATCGAGCAGGTCGATTTTTTTAACGATTTCGGTCTGCCGTGAATCAAGCGCTTCCGGTGCGGGTATCGGCTCGATCGACTTGCCGTGCTGGTCGACGATTTTTCCGTCGCCGGCCTTTTCGGTCGAACACGCCGCGATGACCGTCATTGCGGCAAGAAGGACGGCATTGAGCGCGAACATCGGAACCTTCGACATGATTCCACCTCGCATACAGGGATACTCAGTCCACCCGCTTCACTATCACCTCGGAGCCCGTATGTCAAGCCGGACTCCCCTTGCGCCTGTTGATTGAATGGATATGCCGTTATGGGCGCCGGTCGTGTCCGTATGCCGAGGTCTCCTTTCACGAAGACGGAGGGCACGATGCGTACGCCTCTTTTCCCCGGATATGAAGGTCGGTGAATGATCCGCATGCTATTGTACACCTTTTCTAAGCCGCCGATTTCCGTGCGGCGCCATATAAAATATTTGCCTAAATCCGCTTCTTTTGAAAGAACTGCCGTATCCACGCCCATTTCAATCACCAGGGAAAAAACGATGGACCGCTTCATATCGATACTCATCCTCACCGTGATCGTCGTTACGTCCATTTTCTATTACTTCATAGCCGTGCTCATCTGGCTCCTCACGCGCCCCTTCGACCGGCGGCTCCGCCTTCTGCACCTGTACACGTGCTACTGGGGGGCCTTCTATACCTATATAGTACCGGCCTGGAAGATACGCGTGGAGGGCCGCGAGAAGATCCGCCGCGACGCCACCTACGTCATCGTTTCAAACCACCAGTCCCAGCTCGACATCCTTGTGCTCTTCAGGCTCTACGTGCACTACAAGTGGGTGTCCAAGAGCGAGATATTCAAAATTCCGCTCATCGGCTGGAACATGGTGATGAACCGCTACATCAAGCTTCGCAGGGGGGACAAGGAAAGCATCGCGCGGATGATGGCCGACTCCGAGGAACGGCTTGCCGAGGGGAGCTCCATCTTCATCTTCCCCGAGGGCTCGCGTTCGCCGGACGGGCGCCTAAAGCCCTTTAAAATGGGGGCCTTCATCCTCGCGAAGAAGATGAAGGCGCCCATTCTACCCGTCGTGGTGGAGGGAACGCGCCACGCCCTGCCGAAGTACAGCATCAACTTCCACGGCACGCACCGCATCCGCGTGCGCGTGCTCGATGAAGTGCCCTACGAAAGCTTCGCCGGCGCGAGCGAGGAGGAGCTCTCTAAGCGGATCCGGGGGCTCATGAACGCCGAGCTCGTACGATTGCAAAGTGAGATGAACCCGGACCGAGGCCCCTCCGGCTCCGGACCGGCAGGGCCATGATCCCCTTCCGCAAGGGCCAAACCTCTCGCACGGCAATACCGCGGTAAAGTCTCTGTCGGAAAAGCCCGCCGACAGTTGGCCCACGCCCCGAAGGCGCCGCGCGCCGGATATGCGCCGATCAACGGCGGTCTTTTGGTTCTCAGTGCCCTTCGATTAAACCCGCAAGCCGCTCCGCGATTCGAGCCGCACGAGGCACCTTCCCTTTTTGGGAGGCAAATTTCATAAAGGATATAAGCACCGGACGTATCGCTGCATAGAACTCCCTCGATTCCCGCATCTTCCGCGGCATGATCTCCACACACACCTCGGCGGCGCGCCGGGCGGTCCAGTCTGCCGGCATAAGAAGGAAGTAGTTGTACATAAACTCGCCAAAGGCCGTAATAATCGTGCGGGCATCCCGGCGCTCCCCTTCGCCCAGGGCCTCGAAGATGCCGCTCTTTTCGAACTCGTCATACATCTTCGAAACGACCCCCTGGGCCTCTACCATGGCCTCATCGGAATATTCACCGACGGCCTCTTCCGGCTCCCACTCCCCCTCGTCCAGCGCGAGGGCGTCGACGACCGTTTTGACGTGCATTACTATCGAGGGGACGTGGTCGTCGCGGATCACCCCCGGATAGTCCCCTGGCCTGTTTAGGGCCAGCCTAATTAAAAAGTCCATAAGGATGGGCTGCCCGGCCCCTCCCGTAATGAGCTCATCGAAAAAGGAATCGGCTGTTTGATCCTGGTCATCCGGGTCCTCAAAACGATCGAGGTTGCGTTCGAGCAGATAATCGAGAAACTCTCCGCTTTTCGGAGGGGCCTGCCCCATGATCTCGTTCATGATAAACCATGCCACAACCGAAATCGTAACGAGAAGATCGCGCTCGTCCTCGTTGAATTCGTCGGCATCCGCCTCCAGCAGATAGCGGCAAAGGTCCGCCTGTTCCTCGCGCATCCGTAAAAACAGGTCTCCCAGCGGGTCCGTTCCGAATGAACCCATCCTTTCTACGGCGGTGTCGATATCGCTCTCGCTTATCAGTTTCATCATTACTCCGATTGCGTTAAATGCCGCGTACAAAATGAGCCCAAGGCGCCCAGTTTAAGAAGAAAAACCGGAAGGGTCAGGAACGCAGGCACAGCCCCGTGCCATTTACCCTATCACAGGCGGCTGAGTATCGCTTTTCAACCCGGTCTTCGTTATTGTCAACACGTAATTATTGCGGGTCAATCACCGGGTGTTTTCGATTTGACCGGGGCCGCTCCACGGCGTATAAGTCGGATATTGACCCTTAAGCGAAAGACCGCACCATGAAAAGCGCTATCGAAGCTCCGTCTCCAGTTAAAAAGAGACGCCTGAGGTTCTTCCCGGCGATCTTTCCGCGCACATACGCCGGGAACATCGCGCTTTACAACGCGCTGGTGGCCCTCGGATGCACCGCGATCTTTTTTGCCCTACTCTTCGTCGGCTCGATCCTCGCGGTGCTTGCGGTCATACTAATCATGTTCCTCACCAGAGACCTCCCCGGAACACAAATCGAGATGGGATGGATGGCGGTCATGCTTCTTGCCCCGGCCGCGGTTTTCATTCTGGACGCGGTGTTCTGCGCCTTTCTTTTGGCGATAAATCTGAAAAGACCCGGCCGCCCCATCGAGAAGGACGGACGCGGGGGGATCTCTTAATGCCGGTCACGGCAATTCCCGAAGCGAGCTGAACCGTAAAGGCCCGGAGATATTTAAATGCGGCGACTAAACCGGAAAGCCTCCTGAAATGGCTTTTAGGCATGGCGCTTTATCGCTGTACCACAAATAGTCCGGGCGATCAAGAAAGAATTTCAAAAGATTAGGGCGCGGGGGTGATGCAAAGGCGCGATGCGAACGGGCAAACGCTCTCCCCGGAGCCGTATCGCTCGGAACAAAAATGGGCTTGACGCCTGTATCACCATATAGTTTAGTACCAAACTATATGGTGATCCCGTGAAGGTCTCGCATAACAACCTGGTCTACTCGCTGGGGCGACTACGGCATCTTGCGCACCGTTTTATTGAGCGGGAGATGGAGCGCAGGGGCATCGAAGGAATGGCCCCCTCTTTCGGCGACGTTTTCATGATTGTGGCCGCGCGGGGCCCCCTGCCCATGAAAGAGATTGCCAGGCTCACTTACAAGGACAAGTCGACCATCACGGGGGTGGTTCGGGCCCTGGAAAAGGCCGGATACCTTTCACGATCGGGTGACCCCGCCGACGGCCGCGCCGCTCTCGTATCCATCACCCCCGAAGCCGTAAAAATCACTCCGGCCCTCCGCATGGCTTCGACCTCCATGAACGAGCGCCTGCTCGATGGACTCTCCGAGCGAGACTGTCGGACACTCTTCCGTCTTCTTGGAAGACTCGGGGCCAACCTTAAATCGGCCCTATCGGAGAGCGCCGGTGCGAGGGCGCGCGGCACACTTTCAAAAAAAGGAGAACGCACATGAAGGACTACCGCTTCTGCCCGCTTTGCGGAGCGGAGCTCGGACAACGATCGGTGGATGGGAGGGTACGTCTCGCCTGCTCTTCTGAATTGTGCGATTTCGTATACTGGAACAACCCGGTCCCGGTGGTCGCGGCCATAATCGAACTGGAGGGCAGGGTGCTCCTCGTACGCTCGGCCGGATGGCCCGCTGGGATGTTCGGCCTTGTGACCGGATTTTTAGAGAGCGGAGAGACCCCCGAGGAGGGAGTGGTCCGCGAGATACGTGAGGAAACGGGCCTTTCCGCAAACGAGCCGCGATTCCTGGGATGTTTCTCCTTCCACCAGGCGAATCAGCTTCTTCTGGGCTTCCACGTCCGCGCTTCGGGAATCCTGGTCCTCTCTGACGAGCTCGAGGAGAGCCGCCTGGTCGAGCGCGAAAGGCTGAAGCCGTGGCCCTTCGGCACCGGGGTGATCGTACGGTCATGGATTGAATCGTCCGCTAAGGACGCTTTCTGATATCGAAAAACCGGAGGAACTATGCTAATCACGTCGGAACACAGCGACATAACACTGTTTAAAATGGGGCGAAGCATAGGCCCCCACGTCCCATACTGGGTGCATGCTTTTCTGATCGACGATCTTCTTATAGACACCGGCACCATTGCGGCGCGCCGGGAGTTCCTCGACGCGCTTCGCGGACGCACGGTGCGCACGGTGGTCAACACGCACCATCACGAGGACCACGCCGGCAACAACGCCGCTCTTGCCTCCCTGTGCGCCCCCGTCATCCTGGCCCATACGAAAGCCATCCCCTGGATCGCCGATCCCTCGCGCATGTCCCTTCGCGCCTATCAGCTCGTCGTATGGAAAAGGCACGACGGCTCCCGTGCCCGGCCGATAGGCCCGACGGTCGAAACGGCAAACCATTCTTTTGAGGTGATCTTTACGCCCGGGCACAGCTTCGACCACATCTCGCTCTACGAGCCCGACAGGAAGTGGCTCTTTACCGGAGACCTCTTTTGCGGGCGGAAGATAAAATACTTCAGGCGCGACGAGGACTACGGCCTCCTGCTTGAGAGCATCGAAAAACTCGCGGACCTGGATATAGAGACGATCTTCTGCGGGCTGCTCGGGGTGGTGCATAATGGAAGGAAGATGCTGGCCGACAAGGCCGCGTTTATGTCGAAACTACGCAATGATGCGCGTGAGCTTTCCGCTTCGGGCCTTTCGCCTCGATCCATCACGCGCCGGCTTATGGGGCGAGAGGGCGCGATGTATTTCATTACCGGCGGACATTACGCCAAGGTGAACGCGGTGAAAAGCATCCTCGCCGGCGGGCCGGTCGATCAGTGGCCGGTATAACGCGCTTGCCCTTATGCGCACTTTATGGTATGTATTCTTCAGCATATCATAATGAGGAGGTTTTACGTGAAAAATATTTTTTCTGTGTCGTTCTGCGCCTTTGCGTTTCTTGTGTCCACGTCCATTGTGGATTCGGGGCTTTCCGCCGCCGGACAGCAGCGCCTTAAAAAGACCGAGACCCACAAGTACACCCTGTACCCGGCGCCGGGAGGCGAAAGCGATCCGTATTCCGTCCAGTTTCCCATCAAGCTCGACGAGCCGGGCCTCATTTCGGTCAACGTGTAGGTGGGAGGCGGCAAAATAAAGGGCGGCGAAGGATCGCCCTTCAAGGTATGGATTGTCGAGGCCAAAGGCATCCAGGATGAGAAAACCAACAAAATACAGAACAGATACATCAAGAAAATGGACAGATTTAAAGAAAAGGCGTCCATCAATTACGCCGTCGACTCGGGCGAGCTCGTGCGGACCGGCGGTGAATACGTGGTCCTGCTTTCAAACCTGGGCAAGGGCTCGCACGCGGTGGGAACCATAGTCATAACCTATCCGGCAGAAGAGAAGAAAGACTCTCCGGGCCCCCGCACACGCCACAAAAGGGATTGATTCATCACGCGAAGAGGGCGAGGATTCGATTCCTCACCCTCTTCGCGTTTACGCCCGCCGCGCATTGAAATCACCTCCGACGCGCCGAAAAGCGCTTGACATAAATTAAATATTTTAATAATATATTCAATTATTGAATTTTTAGGACGGACACCCCAGATGAAGAGAGCTTCCAGGGAAGGGAAAATTTTCGACGCCGCGCTGAAACTCTTCGCGCAGTACGGCTATAAAAAGACCACACTCGAGGACGTGGCCGGCGAATGCGGCATGACCCCGGGCAACATCTACTTTTACGTAAAAAATAAGAAGGATCTCTACGAAAAGACCGTACGAAACGCACTCGACCGCTGGCGCGCTTCGGTGGCCGGGGCGGTCGCGAACGAGAAATCCGCGCCAGAAAAGTTCGCGGTAATGGCCAGGCGCTCCTTCGAATACCTGAGCGACCGCGGCGACATCACGGCGATCCTCTCGCGTGACCCCGACATCTTTACGCTGTCGCCCGGCGAGGACCGGTTTCGCGATATAAACGAAGGGGCTATGCGCATAATGGAGGACATCCTGGCGCAGGGTGTCCGGGAGAAATCGTTTCATAAAATGAACGTGGGCCATGCTGCCGAATTTTTGTTTTCGGTTTATATCATGTTTCTCATCAGGGCGTACGTCAAAAAGGAAGGGGAAAACGTGAAGCGGACCTTCCAGGAGGGGCTGGGGCTTATCCTCCGGGGATTGTGCCGAAAAGCCCCGGACGGGCGGAATGGCCGTTATGCCGGCTCGAAGCCCAAAAAACGCGCATAACGGCCCCTCTGGGCCGATCACCGGACGCGACCCGGGCGCCGGCGGCGCCGGACTTCGCGTCCGATAGATACGAGGGAGGACATTATGACGGAAGCGACGCTTAGGGCGCTCGACGGTCTGCGCGACCTGTCTACGCTCAAATGGTACGTCATCCCGCTCCTGGCGATAGTAATGTACATCTACGCCACCGAGATCAGGAAGGCGCGCGAGGGAGGCAACTGGGAGGCGGTCTTCGCCGGGCTCACCCTGTTCGGCATGGACTTCGTCAACGAGACCTGGAACGGCTGGATAATGGCAGTGTCGGGCTACTCGGCATTCTGGACGGCCCCCGGCGACACGGCCCTTCGCACAATGGTTGGCTGGAACATCGAGATCATGTTCATGTTTGCGCTGGCGGGCATAATCTTCCATCACACGCTTTCCAGGGAGAGGAATCTGAAAATACTCGGGCTCCCCGAGCAGTGGTTCTGGGCGGTCGGTTTCACCGTGTTCTGCGTGTTCGTGGAGTGCCTGCTCAACATCGGCGGGCATCTGGTATGGGACTGGGCCTGCTGGAACCGCAGCTTCGCGGGGATATGGCTCATCCTTCTTATCGGCTATTTTCACTTCTTCGCGGCCGTAAACTGCATGCTGTGGCTTAAGACCGCGAAGAGGCGCGTTGTTTTTATCGCGTGCATCTACGCCGTGGCGGTCATTATGAACGTCATCGGCCTCGGAATCATGGGCTGGACCTACTGAGGAGTCGGGACCGCAGGGCCGGGCGCATACGAGCTTTCCGGTCAGGCGGCCTCGATTGCCGTAGCGGATAAGGAAACGGAATGAATGCCGGCGCCCGTGCGCTTTTTCGACGGGCGGCCGGCCAGGGCCCGAGGAGGCCCGGGAATTTCAATACATCATCAACAGCTTTTCAATGTCTCCAGATGCTCTCCATTCGGTAAAAGGGACAGGGGCACCTCTTTGCCCGCCTTTTTCAATATTCTTCTCGCGCAATTTTCCAGTTCCGAACCCCTGCAGTATTTTATATTGAAAACATTTTTTATCACGCCGGTCCGGCATTTCTCAAATACGGGACAATTTGCGATATACTCACAGTCCGCCATGGTTCTTCCTCCGATCGATACGATCAAATTATAATCGCCCCCTCTTCGGGCCTTCAGTGCTTTTTCACCGCATTCGCCGTCAGCGGACGTACGATGGCGGCCTCCTCCGCCGGGCAAGCTACTCTTAATTCATAAACTGTCAAGACGGTTTATTGCTAACTATAAATATTGGCATGTAATAAATTATACATCAATCCACGCGAAAACTCTCAGTCCACAGACGTTTCTTCGCTCCCCCCTTTCCCGTATTCCTCTATGGTCTTTTTAAGCCCATTGACCATGTCAACCAGCCGGCTCGAGTCGTATGCCATCTTCACCGCGTAGGCGGTGCTGTTTTGCGAGCTCTCGCTCATGTCGGTCATGCCGCGCACTATCTCGCCAACGGCGGCCCGCTGCCTGACCGTGGCCTCGCCTATCTCCTCCGAGCGCTTCCGCACCAGAAGCGCGCTCTCGTTCACCTGGCGGTTGGCCTCTATCTGTCGCTGCTTGAACTCGTCGAGGCCCGCGATCGTCGCTCCCAACTTCCCTATTTCGTCAATTATTTCCTTTATTACGCCCACCGCAAGCGAGGAGCCGGACAGCCCGCGCGATATCTCGGCCTCGTTGTTCCTTATTAGCCCCTCGATCGACTTGATGCTTGAGGCCGTGCGATCCGCAAGCTTGGAGATCTCGTCGGCCACCACCGCGAAGCCGCGGCCCGCGTCGCCTGCGCGCGCGGCCTCGATGGCCGCGTTGAGCGAGAGCAGATTGATCTTGTCGGAGATGTCGTTTATAATGCCTATGATGCCGCTCATCTCGTTCGAGCTCGCGTTGACCTTTCGGATGCCCTCCTCCATGGTGCGCAGGTGCTCCTGACCGCTCTCGGCGCGCCCGGTTATCGCCCGCGTGGCGGAGAGCGATTCGCCTATGGCCGCGTCCAGGCCGCCGATTACGCCCGAAAGCTCGTCAAGCGCGCCTAATAGCCCCCTCAGGCCCGCAAGCTGGTCCCTTGCGTTCTCCGCGATACGGTCGATTCCGCCTGACATCTCTTCCGCCGTGCCGGTGATGCGCGCTATCGACGATGCCTGGTCGTGGGCCCCCTCGGAAAACTCGTCGCTCTGGCGCGACATCCCCTCCATGGCGTCGACCACCTTTCGCGAGCTCTCCATGAGGACCTGCCGTATAAACACGTTCGTTTCCGCGTTCTTTGCGGACTCGCGGTTGGCGAGCTCCACGCTTCGTTCGAAGACCTTTAGCATTAAAAGCGACAGCAGGTAAACGAATCCTATGGCGAAAAGCGTGTTTGTAAATGAGATCGTTACAAGCTTCTCCGAAAACTGGTGCGGCATGGCGCGCATTATGATGAAAAGCGCCGTATCGGTAACGGCTATAAGGGCGGAGATTATGGAAAGAAAGGCAATATTGCTGAAAACGGCGCACATTACGATGCAGGGAAAAATGAAGTATATGTACGATGTAAGCGACAGCTCTATCTCCATAAACGGCTGACGGATGAGCCCCGCGACTACAGCCACGGTGCAGAATCCGATAAAGGTGTTGGCCGCCGCCATATAACGCCCCTTTCGAAGCAGCGCCAGCCCGGTAGAGAGTCCCCCGAGCAGTATTACCGTCATGGGAATCGTGACGATAAAATCCTTCCAACCGGCGAATAGCATGCTGAACTGCATCATAAACGCCAGAAATACCGAGGCCGAGAGAAAATAAAACAGGAGCCTTGCGCGCGTGCGCTGCAGGTAGTTTTCCTTCTCATAGCGGGATAAAAAGTATTTCCTGTATCTTTCCAGCATCCGATCCTCCCGGCGGCGGCCGGCGCCATGCGGCGCGGGCACGGTCGCGCGCCTCGTTTTTATCTCTCAGGCGGCCGGCATGATGACCAGCGCAATGGTCGACATTGCGGATTGCGCTCCGGTCCCGATTAAAAAAAACCGGCGTGCCGGGCCGGCGTTTTGTCCATAGCGCCTGACCGTTCATTCGCCATTCCCACCTTAGAGCCCCCCGGGCCCGTAAAACAAGCAGTTTTTGGGTCTCTTTATCCCCGATTTATCCTTTACATTCCTTTTGAAACTGCGCAGGCTGACGCGGCTTATCGGCAAACAAAAAGGATAACGTGCGATGGAAGAAAACGCCGGCGCCGCGCCTGACGCCCTTCTTCTGGGCCTCAACGCGCGCTTTACGCACTCCAACCCGGCGCTCTACGGCATTCGCGCTTATTGCCGGGCAGACGCCCGAGACATCGAGATTTTCGAGTTCGGAATGAATACCCCTCCGGAGGAGATCGTCTCAGGCGTCGAGGCCTCGCGCGCGGGAATCGTCGGCATCTCCGTGTATATATGGAACGCGGACCTGGCGCGCACGCTCGTGCCGCGAATCAAGTTGGCGCTTCCGGAATGCCGCATTGTGCTTGGCGGGCCGGAGGTTACGCACTCAGCCCGCGACTGGCTTTCCATGGACGAGGTGGACTTCGTTGTGGCGGGCCCCGGCGAGGAGGCCTTTCGTAAAATCCTCGCGGGTGATGTTTCGGCGAACGAACGGCTGATCGCCTGCGCCAACCCGCCTTTCGCGGACCTCCCCTTTCCCTACGAGGAGGGGGACTTCGCGCGCTTCGAAAACCGCTATCTTTATTACGAGTCCTCGCGCGGCTGCCCGTACCGCTGCTCCTATTGCCTCTCCTCGCGCGAGGACGCGCGCCTCGAGGAGCGAAGGCTTTCCGACGTGTTGTGCGAGATGGATACGCTCGCCGCACGGGCCTTCGGCACGGTGAAATTCGTGGACCGCACCTTCAACGCACGCCCCGAACGCGCCAGAACGATCTGGCGTCATCTCATCGAATCCGGCGCGCGGAAGCGCTTCCACTTCGAGGTGCGCCCCGCGCTCCTTGGCGATGAGGATATTGAGCTCCTCGAAACGGCCCCCGTCGGCCTCTTTCAATTCGAGATGGGCGTGCAGTCCACGAACGAGGAGACTCTGCGCGCCGTACACCGCGCCGCGGACTGGCATGCGGCCCGAAAGGCCATCGCGCGCCTTTCGGCGGCCGGAAACATACGCACACACCTGGACCTCATTGCGGGGCTCCCGTTCGATACCCTCGAAACGATCGGCCGCTCCTTCGACGATGTATACGCGCTCGGGCCCGAACATCTCCAGCTTGGCTTTCTAAAAGTGCTTCCCGGCACCGAAATGCGGGAGCGCGCCGCCGAATACGGCCTTTCCCATTCCCCGCACCCACCGTACGAAATATACGAGAACCGTTGGCTTTCCCGGGAGGATCTATCGATTCTCCGCGACATCGCCGCCCTGACCGGTTCGCTGTATAATACCGGGCGCTTCCGCCCCTGGCTCGACGCCCGCAGAGAGGCGCATGGCGGGGCATTTGCCCTATTCCGGGCGCTTGCTCTTCACTGGCGGGGGCTCGGCATCGCTCTGCACCTCAAGGAGCCGCGCGTCGTCGAAAGAGCACTGGCATCCTTTCCCTCCATGGATCAATAGCGGCCCCGACGCCCGGAAACTCTTACAAACCGCCAAAAACCGGCGCCTTGCCGGGCGCGTGGCGAGCCGTGAAGAGAGACCCAAATATTCTTGTTGACAGATGCGTCGCCCCCGCGTCGATATTTCAGCGACACCGAAATTGCAACAGGCACATTCAGCCATCGAGGATTCCCATGCCCAAACGCGGCGATATCGAGAAGATACTCATTATAGGCTCCGGACCAATAGTGATCGGCCAGGCCTGCGAGTTCGATTATTCCGGCACCCAGGCCTGCAAGGCGCTCCGCTCGCTGGGCTATACCATCGTGTTGGTCAATTCGAACCCGGCGACCATAATGACCGACCCGGAAATGGCCGACGTCACTTATATCGAGCCCCTTAACGTAGAGATGCTCGAGATGATAATAGAAAAGGAGCGACCCGACGCGCTTCTGCCCAACTTGGGCGGCCAGACCGGGCTTAATCTTTCGGCGGAGCTTTATAAAAAAGGCGTCCTCGAAAAGTATGGCGTACAAATAATCGGCGTGCAGGCCGACGCCATAGAGCGCGGAGAGGACCGAATCGCCTTCAAGGAGGCCATGAACAAACTGGGAATCCCCATGCCGAAAAGCGAGCCGGCCTACAGCGTACAGGAGGCGGAGGCCATCGCCGAACGGATCGGGTTTCCCATGGTCATCCGGCCGGCATACACAATGGGCGGCACGGGCGGCGGGCTGGTCTACAACCTGGAGGAGCTCCGCGTCATCGTCTCGCGCGGATTGTCGGCAAGCCTTGTAGGCCAGGTGCTGGTGGAGGAGTCGGTGCTGGGCTGGGAGGAGCTCGAGCTCGAGGTTGTGCGCGATTCCAAAGGGAAGATGATAACCGTCTGCTTTATCGAGAACGTGGACGCCATGGGGGTGCATACCGGCGACTCATTCTGCGTGGCCCCCATGCTCACCATAAGCCGGGAGCTCCAGGATCTTTTACAGAAATACGCCTACTCCATAGTCGAATCGATCGGGGTGATAGGGGGCACCAACGTGCAGTTCGCCCACGACCCCGCCACCGGCCGGGTGGTTATCGTCGAGATAAATCCACGCACCTCGCGCTCGTCCGCCCTCGCTTCAAAGGCCACCGGCTTTCCTATAGCCCATGTCTCGTCGCTTCTGGCATGCGGCCTTACACTGGACGAGATTCCCTACTGGCGCGACGGCGCCCTCGACAAATACACGCCCTGTGGAGATTACGTGGTGGTGAAGTTTCCCCGATGGGGATTCGAAAAATTCGAGGGCGTACAGGACCGCCTCGGCACACAGATGCGGTCGGTCGGGGAGGCCATGTCCATCGGAAAAAGCTACAAGGAGGCCCTGCACAAGGCCATACGCTCCATGGAAACCGGAAGATACGGCCTTGGATTCGCGCGCGACTTCAACGAACGGAGCCTGGATGAGCTTATGGCCATGCTTGCCGACGCTACAAGCGAGCGCCAGTTCATCATGTACGAGGCGCTCCGCAAGGGGGCCGATATCGACACCCTGTCGGAGCGCACGCATATCAAGCGGTGGTTCATCGAACAGATGAAGGAGCTCGTAGACCTGGAGGAGGAGATTCTCTCCCTCGGGAGCGGGGAAATTCCGGAGGAGCTGCTCCGAAGGGCCAAGAGGGACGGATTTTCCGACCAGTATCTATCCCGTATAACCGGAAAGACCGAGGGCCACATCCGCGCGCGCAGGCTTTCGTTCGGCATACGCCAGGCCTGGGACGCAATACCGGTTAGCGGCGTGGAAAACGCCTCGTACTATTACTCGACCTATACCGGCGAGGACCGCGTTGGAGTGTCCGACCGACGGAAGATCATGGTGCTCGGCGGCGGACCCAACCGGATCGGCCAGGGCATAGAGTTCGACTACTGCTGCGTACACGCGGCCTTCACGCTCCGCGATCTGGGATACGAATCCATCATGGTAAACTGCAACCCGGAGACGGTTTCCACCGATTACGACACCTCCGACAAGCTCTACTTCGACCCGCTCACCGTGGAGGAGGTGCTCTCGATATACGAAAAGGAGAAGCCCGAGGGCGTAATCGTTCAGTTCGGCGGACAGACGCCGCTTAACATTGCCGGCGAGCTCCTGCGCGAGGGCGTCAGGATTATCGGGACCACCCCCGATTCCATAGATCTCGCGGAGGACCGCGACCGTTTCCGCACCGTCATAGAGCGCCTGGGCATCCCACAGCCCCGCTCGGGCATGGCGAGCACGCTCGCGCAGGCGCTTTCGATCGGAGAGGAGATAGGATACCCGCTAATCGTGCGGCCGTCCTATGTGCTTGGCGGGCGCGCCATGGAGATAATCCACTATCCCGAAATGCTCAAGCAATACATGGAGGCCGCGGTCGAGGTCTCGCCCGAGCGGCCCATCCTTATAGACAAATTCCTCGAAAACGCCATCGAGGCCGAGGCCGACGCCATCTGCGACGGCGAGAACGCGTTCGTTCCGGCCGTAATGGAGCACATAGAGCTTGCCGGAATCCACTCGGGGGACTCCGCCTGTGTCATACCGCCGGTCAGCATTCCCGAAAAGGGCATCTGGACCATCGAGGACTATACGCGCCGCATCGCGGTCGAGCTCGACGTGATCGGCCTTATGAACATCCAGTACGCCATAGTCGGCGAGACCGTGTACATACTCGAAGCCAATCCCCGCGCCTCGCGCACGGTGCCGCTGGTCTCCAAGGTGTGCAACATCCCCATGGCGAAGATCGCGACCCGCGTAATGCTGGGAACGAAGATCCGCGACCTGGGCCTAAAGAGCGCCCGTATACGGCACTTCGGCGTGAAGGAATCGGTCTTCCCGTTCAACATGTTCGCCGAGGTCGATCCCGTTCTCGGGCCGGAGATGCGCTCCACGGGCGAGGTGCTGGGGCTGTCCGACAACTTCGGGCTTGCCTTCTACAAGGCAGAGGCGGCGGCGCAGCAGATACTTCCCATGCGCGGTACGGTCCTCATAACCGTCAACAAGAACGACAGACCGCAGGCGCTCGAGGTGGCGAGAGAGCTCTCGGGGTTGGGATTCGGCATCATGACGACAGACGGCACCGGGCGCTTTATGGCCGAAAACGGGCTCGATTCGACTGTGGTCATGAAGCTCCATCAGGGGCGGCCCAACATAATAGACCACATAAAGAACAACGAGATTCAGCTAATCATCAACTCGCCGCAGGGACGCCAGAGCGAGCACGACGACTCGTATATCCGTAAGGCGGCCATCAGGTACCGCATCCCCTACATCACCACCATGGCCGCCGCGATGGCCGCCGTTAAGAGCATATACGCGCGCGAGCACGGGCATCTCGACGTGCGCTCGCTGCAGAGTTACCACGCGGAGCAGCCGTCCTGACGGAGACGGGCGCCCCGCGCCATAATCCCCGGGCTCAGGCCCAGGCTATGCGCCCCGGATCGAACTTCCGCACGAGCCCCCGATGGGAGGGGATGACGCGGATGGTGCAGCCGAACTGGCCCGACTTGAGGCACAGCATGTGGCCCTCGTATATACAGGCTCCGTCGCCCTGCTCTTCCGCCACGTACATGGGAAGCGCCGCCCCCTCCACGATCTCACCGGCGGGATTGAGCGAGCCGAAGTAAAGCTCCACCTGCACATCGTCGGGCGAAAGCTCCCCAAGGTTCACCAGACCGCGAACGGTGAATCTGCTTCCGACGGTCACCTCCTTCTCCCCGCCGAAAATTATATCGCGTATAACTACCTTTCCCCATGCGGCATGGATGCGCTTTCTCCAGGCGGCCATTTCCCGCGCGCGGGAAAAACCATCACCCGAAAACCTGGCAAAGTTCTTGTCGGCCCCCAGGTAATAGCGCTCGGTGTATTCGCGCACCATGCGGTTGGTGTTAAACTGCGGGCACAGGGTCTTCATGGATCCCTTGATGCGGGCTATCCACTCGCGCGGCAGGCCGTCGGCGCCGCGGGCGTAGAACATGGGGATGACCTCCTTCTCCAAGATGTTGTAAAGAGAGAGGCTTTCCACGTCGTCCTGGTAATCCGGGTCCTCGTACTCCTCCCCCTTGCCGATGGCCCAGCCGTTTGCGCCATTATAGCCTTCCGCCCACCAGCCGTCGAGCGTGCTGATGTTCAATCCGCCGTTGGGGACCACCTTCATGCCGCTGGTGCCCGAGGCCTCGAGCGGGCGCACCGGAGTATTGAGCCATATGTCCACCCCCTGCACCAGATATCGCGCGATGTTTATATCGTAGTCCTCGATAAAGACGATCTTGTTCCTGAATCGGTCGTCGCGCACCAGATTTACGATATGCTTTATGAGCTCCTTTCCAGCGGCATCGCGCGGATGGGCCTTTCCGGCAAAGACGAGCTGGATGGGCCTCTCCTTGTCCAGAAGCAGCTTCTCGAGGCGCGGCATGCTTCGAAGGATGAGCGTCGCGCGCTTGTAGGTGGCGAAGCGGCGGGCGAAGCCTATGGTAAGCGCCTCGCTGTCGAGCACCGCGTCGGACTTCTCGGCCTCGGTTTTCGGCGCGCCGCGCGAATAGAGCTGCTCCTTCAGCTTTTTCCGCGCAAAGGCCACCAGGCGCTCCCTCAGGCGGTCCCTGCAGCGCCACAGCTCCGAGTCGGGAATGGAATCGATGTTGAGCCACATGTCTTTATCGACCGGATTGTCTATCCAACGCGGCCCCAGATAGCGGTTCAGGAGACGCATCATCTCGTCGGAGGTCCAGGAGAGTATCTGTACGCCGTTGGTGATGTGGCTTACCGGCACCTCGTGGACCGGAAGCGAGGGCCAGATTTTCCTCCACATGTTGCGCGACACGGACCCGTGAAGCTTCGAGACGCCGTTACACGCGGCCGCGGTCTTGATGGCCAGCACCGTCATGCAGAAGGTCTCGTTTTTATCCAGAGGGTTCTCCCTTCCGAGCCCCAGGAACTCCTCGCGCGTGATTCCAAGCTTCGCGTAGTAATGGGAGAGATACTTATCGACGAGCTCAGGCTCGAAGCGGTCGTTACCGGCGGGCACGGGGGTGTGCGTGGTGAACACGTTGCCGGGGAAAACGAACTCAAGCGCCTCCCGGAAGTTCATCCCCCCCGCGGCCATCGCCATATGTATGCGCTCGAGTGCCAGAAAGGCCGAATGCCCCTCGTTCATGTGATGCACCGTTATGTTCTTACCCAGCGCCTTGAGGGCCCTAACCCCTCCGATTCCAAGGAGCATCTCCTGTTTTATGCGCATCTCGGTATCGCCGCCGTATAGCTGGTCGGTGATCGACTTGTCCTCTATGCCGTTCGCGTCGATGTTGGTGTCGAGGAGGTAAAGCTTTACCCTTCCGACCGTCGCCTCCCATATCTGCGCGTAAACGTCCCGCCCCGGGTACTCCACCGATATTACGAGCGGCTTTCCCTCGCCGTCCTTTATCAGCGAGACGGGTATATTATAAAAATCCGTCTGCGGCAAACGCTCCTGCTGCCAGCCATCGATGGTGAGGTACTGGTGGAAATACCCCAGCCGATAGAGCATTCCAACGCCGTTAAGCGGCAAGCCGAGCTCGCTCGCCGATTTGAGATGGTCGCCGGCCAGCACCCCAAGGCCGCCGGAGTAGATGGGAAGGCATTCGTGGATGCCGAACTCGGCCGAGAAGTAGGCTATCTCGCCACCGGCGGAATCCGGGTAGTTTTCCTCGAACCAGGACTTCTTGGCCAGATGCCAGTCCAACTCCTCCTCGACGCGGCGCATGTGCGCCAGAAAGCTCTCGGACTCGGCGGCGGCGTCCAGGTCCCTCTGCGAGATCGCGCCGAGCAGGGCCACCGGGTTGTGGTTGTACTCCCTCCACAGCTCGACATCGAGCCGGCGGAAAAGCTCTATGGCCTCGTAATTCCACACCCACCACAGGTTGCGGGCGATCTTTTCGAGGGGTTTAAGCTTTTCGGGAAGGTAAGGAATTACCCTGAATTTCTGGATTTTGCTCATTCAATCCTCATTTAACGGCGCCGGAACACGAAAACGGCGCCCTGATTGCTTGTTTAAGACCGTGTCCGATCAATAAATCCCAACATAGAGGCGAGAGCAAGTATAATTTTTACAGGGGTGGGCTGGAGGTCGGTTTACGAGATCCTTATCCCAGCTATTAACACAAAGCCTGGCTATATCGAAGGTCTATCCTTGAATTATCCAATCGGAACCGGGTATTAGCAAAACCCCCTTCGGGGGTGGCGCAGAGCGCCGGGGGCGTTAGGCTCGCTGTGAGCAGGGGGAAACAGTTCGAAGTAAAACAGTCGAAAGTCACAAGTCGTAAGTTGAAAGTTTGTGGGAAGGTGTTTTAGAGTTATGATTTAGAACTAGTTCTCTCATAAGACTCCCCCTCTCCTTTTTTCCAATCTTAATGGGAGAGGGGGCCGAGGGGTGAGGGTGTTAAGCTTCCTTTACCGCCTATTTAGAAAATAATAAAAACTCAAGTCCCATGTGAACACTCATTCATTAAGCAGCGGCACAGGATGTGCCGCGGGCGAGGTCGCCCGCTATGCCGTCCTGGCGCGGGCGACACTTCCGACATCCTGTCGGTCGGATATTCCACGATGGACCTTCCGCAGCCCTATAGTAGGCTAAAGGAAAAGCCGACAAGAGAAGCCAAGCGGCGCCTGAGCGGGGCTTTCTTTGTATATCTTCCTCGACTGAAGAGAGGGGCTCCTAAAATATAACTTTTTAGACAGCCCCAAGGTATTTCACCATCCTCTTGTCAGTAAGGATATTTCGCTCCTGCGCTTAGGGAGAAGATATCACCAGCCCATCTTATCAGAGTGGTAATCTCCTTCGACCGGAAGCTCGTTGGCCAAAACCTCCTCCCCTGTCAAGGGGAGGCCGGGAGGGGTTCTTGTGCTCCCCGGCGTTCTTTCGCCACTTTTTGCCGCCAAAAAGCGGCAGGCATTAACCGCTCCCCTCCGGGGGATCAAGATGCCGGGAAGAAAGTAACGAAGATCGTTCCAAATCTTCAACCATGACCGACCTGGGGGGAGCCGCATCCTTCCCCTTTTCTATTTGACAGCAACCGCCCGCCTGATACAGCTTCCAGAATCATGAAAAATGTACGAATCGTCCTGTGCCAGATGCCGCTCGGCGAGCGCATTAATCGGAATCAGGCCTCATCGATCCGCGCGTTCAACCCGCACTTCGTATGCTTTCCCGAGTACTTCTTCGTAAACAAGAGGCTCGGCAACCACGGGCAGACCGCGCATAACCAGAAACGCCAGCTCGACCGGATTAGCCTGATGTCCCGCTCCTTCGACGCCACCGTCATAGGCGGCACCATGCCGGAGCTTTCGGGGGAACTGCTCCACAACACAAGCTTTATCTATTCGCGGGGAAAGAGCCTCGGCTTCTACCGCAAGCGCAACCTCTTCTTCGCCGAGGAGGGAAAGATTACGCCCGGGGACCGGTTCAGCGTTTTTAGCGCCCATGGAATGACGTTCGGCGTCCTCATCTGCGCGGATGTCTTTAAGGACGAAAGCTTCCTCGAGATGAGGCGTTTAGGCGCGCGGATCATCTTCATCCCGACATTCTCCCTCAGGCGCGAGGAGAGCGTGGAAGACAAGTACCGCCGCGACGAGGAGATTTTCGTGCGCGGGGCGAAACTTGCCGAGGCTCTCGTAGTAAAGGTGTGCGGGGTAAAATCCGACTACAAGGATTTTCTGCAGGCGCGAAGCCTGGTAGCCTCACCGGAGGGCGTGCTGTACCGGGTGAAGCCCGAAGAGGAGGACAGCACCATGCTCATACGCTTCGAGGCAAAGCTTTAGGTCCCGCGAATCGAAAGCCGGCGCTTAATGAGCTAAGCCTCCGCCTCGCGTTCGAATTTGCTGTTGTGCCTGCTGTAAAGGAAGTAAACCGCAAGCCCCAGCCCCAGCCACACGAAAAAACGAATCCACGTCTCCACTGGAAGGCTCGCCATCAGAATAAAGCAGCAGGCGATAGAGGCCAGCGGAACGAAAGGCACCCAGGGCGTTCTAAACACGCGGCGGTAGTCCGGCTTGGTGCGGCGGAAGACAAGCACGCCGATCGACACCAGGATGAACGCGAAGAGTGTGCCGATGTTCGAGAGGTCCGCAAGCGTACCTATATCGAAAATCCCGGCAGGGATGGCGACAAACAGTCCGGCCGTCCAGGTGCTTACATGGGGCGTGCGAAAGCGCCGGTGAACGCGCGAGAAGGCGCGCGGCAGGAGGCCGTCGCGCGACATGGTGAACCAGATGCGCGCCTGGCCGAACTGGTAAACCAGCATGGAGCTCACCATGCCGGTGAGCGCGCCTATGGTCACCCAGCGCTGGACCGACTCGAGCCCCAGGGCGTTAAGGGCATTCGCCACGGGCGCGGCGTTTCGAAGCTCGGGCCAGTGCTGTATGCCGGTGAGCACAAGCGCCACCGTAACGTAGAGCACGGCGCACACCACCAGCGAGGCGATGATGGCGAAGGGGATGTCGCGCTGGGGGTTTCGCGCCTCCTCCGAGGCCGTAGAGACCGAGTCGAAGCCTATGTAAGTGAAGAAAACGATGGCCCCGCCGGTAAGCACCCCCTGCCAGCCATTGGGCATAAAGGGCTTCCAGTTATCCACCTCGATATAGCGGCTCGCGGCGAACACGAAGACGAGGATGGCCGTTATCTTGACCGCAACCATGAGGTTGTTGGCGCCGGCGCTCTCGCGTATCCCAATTACCAGAATGACGGTCATAAGCATGATGATGAGAAAGCCGGGCAGGTTGAAGTACGCCCCGGTAAACGAGCCGTTTGCGAACACGGGCTGCATTAGGCCCTCGGGCAGATGTATTCCGAGGCTTAGAAGCAGCGAATGGACATAGGCCGAAAACCCTACGGCCCCGGCCATGTTGCTTACGGCGTATTCAAGGATGAGGTCCCAGCCGATGATCCAGGCCACGAACTCGCCGATGGTGGCGTAGGCATAGGTATAGGCGCTTCCGGCGACGGGTATCATGGAGGCAAGCTCGGCATAGCAGAGGCCGGCGAGCGCGCACACCACGGCCACCAGGAAAAAGGAGAGGGCTATGCCGGGCCCGGCGCCCGGTCGGCCCGTCATGCAGACGGCGTTCTTTCCGTGCATGAGCACGTCCAGAAGGGGGGCCTTAAGGATCGATTCGAACTCCAGCGCCTCCCCGGCCGCTGCGGTCCCCGTGAGGATGAACACGCCCGTGCCGATGATAGCGCCTATACCGAGGGCGGCGAGCGACCAGGGTCCGAGGCTCCGTCGCAGCCTGTGGTCCGGGTTCTCCGATTCGGCGATCAACCGCTCTATGCTCTTGGTTCGAAATAGGCGCTTCATGCAAAACCTGCCATAACGGGATGGCGCCGGTTGTACCCCGGCGCCCGTCAAGCATTACACGATGCGGATTTTTAATTCAAGGATTAATTACGAGCTACAGCTTGATGCGGTTTCCGATGAAGGCTGGCAGCGTGAATGCCGCGCCGTGCACCTCCGGCGTGTAGTACTTAAGCTGTCCCTGCATGGGCGACACGCGTTCGGGCCTGAAGTCCTTTTTATAATGATACTTTTTCGAGGCGAAACAGAAGCCGATGATTCCGCTGGGATAGGTGGGCACAACGGTATAATAATAACCGGGGACGGCGAAGTGCTTTTTCGCGTAGCCGGTAATGCGCTCTACGATATCGCTGTGATAGAAAAATGATTCGCACTGGGTGGCGATTATGCCGTCATCCCTCAGCGCGTTCTTCATGTCCACGTAAAAACCCTCGGAGAAGAGTACGACCGCCGGCCCGATTGGGTCCGACGAGTCTACGATGATTACGTCGTAGGTGGACGGATGCTCCTTCATGTACTTCGCGCCGTCCTCTGTATAAAGCCTGACGCGCGGGTCATCGAATGAGGACGACATCGTGGGCAGGTGTTTTTTGGAGAGACGCACCACCTCTCCGTCGATCTCGCAGATGTCGACGCGCCTGGCCTCCGGGTGGCGCAGGACCTCGCGGATTGTGCCGCCGTCGCCTCCGCCTATTACCAGCACGTTTTCCGGGTTCCGGTGGGTGAACATGGGGACATGGGCGATCATTTCGTGATAGGCGTACTCGTCCCACTCGGTGCACATTATCACGCCGTCTATTACGAGCATCCTGCCGAAGGGCACGGTCTCGTAGACCTCGATCCGTTGAAACTTCGAGTCGACCCTCTCGATCAGATTGTCTATCTTTATCTTGAAGGTATGGCCGTTTTCCTTCTCCAGGATTTCCTCAAACCACAGTTCCGAACCGCTCGACATGGCGACCTCCCCTGTCTTGATATTGATGCCGCAATATTGATGCCGCGAAAATGGATGGCGGGGGCGGCCGCCCCCGCCGCTGTTTCCAATCGTCGGACCCTACTTGCGGAGGGCGATGTTGAGGTTGTAGTCGCTTCCCTTGAAGTAGCTGAGGGAAAAATGAGCGACTACCTCGGGGTCGTAATATTTGCAGCTGAACACGTCGATATACGAGGTGTTCGTGAGATTGGCGAAATGCCCCGAGATGAGCGAGGTCTCGATAAGCTGGGTCATGGAGTAACCGGCGACCCTTTCGTCCTCCCCGAAATTCACCACCTGCGTCTCTCCGTAGCGCTTCATCCCGATAAGATCGCAGAGCTGTATGACGTACTGTCGTATCATCTCCGCGTCCCGGATGATGTCCGGATCGCAGTTATGTATATCCACGCTCGAGTAGAGTCCCCAGGCGCCCATCTCCTCGAAGTTCTCGATCGTGGGAATAGTTTCGAGTATCTTTCTGCTATTCAACGTAGCCTGCATTTTCAACCTCCCTGAACGCGGAAATCCCTCTCAACCTTTCAGTGCCCGCGAGAATGCCGCGCTGGAACTGGAAAATGGAACATCGGTCCGCCTCCAGCTCGGCCTTGATATAATCCAGCGCTTTCTGGCACTCGAGGTCGCCGCAGGTGAAAACGTCGACCGCCGCATACCCGTACTCGGGCCATGTATGGATGGTAAAATGGGACTCAGCGATCACGATGACGCCGCTGATTCCATAGGGTGAAAACTTGTGGAAAAAGGGTTTAATAATCGTGGCACTAGAGAGTTCGGCAGCGGCCATCATCACCTCCTCAACCTTTTTAACGTCGTTCAGGTGTAACTCGTTACAGTCGAAGAGTTCCGCTATCAGATGCGTACCCAAACCCTCCATGGCAACTACCTCTTTGTTACCGAATATCTTCTACACTTGTGTGAGTGTATGCAATTTTAATGGACTACTTAAAATTGAAGATTTGCCCTGGGGATTATAGATCCCACTCAGCTACGCAGAACGGACAGCACAGAGGTCTCCCCCCGCGATCTGTCAATTCATTTCGATTGTCGATTCAATCTTCATTGTTTGGCGGAAAAGCCGCCCGGATGAAATATCACCCCCCCCTTCGTCAGGAATGCAACCATACAAATGAACGCGCCGTATATTTCAACAATATTTAGATATATAGCAAGAAAATTTTGACGAAGAAGAAAAAAATCCCGTAAAACCCGCATTTTTTCCAGGCGACATAACGATTTTCCCCTTATAGGGTCGCTTGTCGCGCCATTTCACCTATATTCGCATCGTGCCCGGCGCGAACAAGGCGAACCCGCGCTATTCGCGCCTCCCGCGCGTCGTCCGCCTGCACCCCCGAAAGCCGGATTCTTATATAATTATCGCTTATGGCCATGTTCGCCCGGCCATCACTCCGCTCTATAACGCACCATAGCTCGGCCCCCTCGAACCGCCTGCGGTACTCCAGACCGGTCTCCATGGCCAGCCGCCGCAGCCTCTCCCCCCGCTCGATTGTAGCGCGCCCGGCGCAGGGCGTTATCGACGACGCGGGGGTGCCGGTGCGGGGCGAAAAGGCGAACTGATGCACATAGGCGAAACCCGCACGGCCGACCATGTCCAGCGTCGCCGCGAAATCATCATCACCTTCCCCGGGGAAGCCCACGATGATGTCGGTGCCGATGGCGATGTCGCGGTCGCGCTCGCGGATGCGCTCGACGATATCCATATAGCGGCCGGCGGTATAGGGGCGGTTCATAGCCTTTAGCACCCTGTCCGAGCCCGATTGGAGCGGAAGGTGAATATGCCGGCAGACCCCGGGTAAACCGAGAAGCCCGATAAGCCGATCGGTGACGTGCGTCGGCTCGACCGAGGTAACGCGTACGCGGAAGTCGCCGTCGAGCGCCGCGATGGCCTCCACCAGCGCCGCGAGGTCCGCGCCGCCGCTCTCATAGCGCCCTATCGTAATGCCGGTTAGCACCAGCTCGGGGCAGCCGGCGTCGATCAGTCGCCGCGCGTGCTCCAGCACCCGGGCCAGGGGCCTGCTTCGCGGCGCGCCGCGAACCGATGGCACGACGCAGTAGGAGCAGGCCCCGTCGCAGCCGTCCTGCACCCTGAGATAGGCGCGCGTGCGGTAGAGCGGGGCAACCGCCGACTCGTCGAATTCGTCATCGCCGAACGGGCCATCGGCCTTTATGGCCGGGGCTTCGGCCGAGCCGTCCGCGCCGGAATCCTTATACCGCGGCCCGGATAATTCCATGAGCGAAGTGATCATTCGCGCCATGGAGCGCTTTTCGCCGTTGCCGAACACAGCAAGCGCCTCTTTCATGCCGGCCGTCCCGTCGCGGTCGCGCTCCACCATGCAGCCGGTCACCACGGCCCCGCCGAGCCGCGAGAAGCGGGCGCCCTGGCGTATATAGTTCCGGCACTTCTTGTCGCTGCGGTCCGTAACGGTGCAGGTGTTGATGATGACGACATCCACGGCCTCGCCGAACGGCCTGGCCTCCCATCCGCATTCGGCTAACTGCCGCGCGATGAGTGCGGACTCGTACTGGTTGAGCTTGCAGCCGAGCGTTTTAATGGAAAAGGTCTTCTTCATGAAAGAATCATCGCCCGGGCCGTTTATCCCGGACACCTGTGTTACGGTGATATAATCCGAGCGCATAGAGTATAGCAAAAAACATTGAAGCCGGCAATAAAAACCCCGCACCCCGGCAGGGAACTGCGTTCCCTACCGGGGTGCGGGGTGCGGGGATACTGAGTATTAATTTTTATTTGACCCGAACGCTCGGGAATAACATACTTATCGTCAATCGGTTACTAAAATGAAACCCTCGAACTACCTGAACAGGATGGATAAAACCGCGTTTTCGGTTACGGACCTCGCGTCGGCCAACGACGGCGACGTCTCCTACTGGCTTTCCAGGCCCCCCAGGGACCGGTTTGCAGCTCTCGAAATTCTCCGCAGGAGGTTTTATCCCCATGACGCCGTTACCGGAAGACTTCAAAGATTTTTTGAAATTGCTGAACTCCCACGGCGTTGAATATCTCCTGATCGGCGGTTATGCCGTCGCCTACCACGGATATATCCGAACCACCCAGGACATAGATGTATGGATACGGCTATCGCCGGACAACGCACAACGGATCGCCGAAGCAATAGCGGAGTTCGGGTTTGCGCCGGAAGGGATGAAGCCGGAAATATTTCTCCAGCCGGACAAAATCATCAAGATGGGTGTTCCTCCCCTGAGAATCGAGGTTCTTACCTCCGTATCGGGAGTCGCTTTTGACGAGTGTTACCGGACCAGAGAAACGGTCGATATGGGCGACTACACCATTCCCATTATCAACCGCGAAATGCTCATGAAAAACAAGAAGGCAAGCGGAAGAATGAAAGATCTTGCCGATGTTGAAAATCTCGAAAAACGATGATGGCCCTCAAAATTCGTGAGGAAACTCAATGCTTATCATTCATCTTTGAACTGCTTACCTCTCATAGGCAAACCCCGGTAGGGAACGCAGATCTGCGTTCCCTACCGGGGTTGCTGCGTTCCCTGCGGGGGCGTGGTACAGGGTATTGTTTTATCCGAATTTTGGCTTGGCATTTTTAATTACATCAGGGAACCGCTAAAAATTAACATTAGAGTCGTTGCCAAACCCGGAATGATCGCCCTTTCTCCCGCCGCAGGCGTGGGAAACAGGGCTCTCCTTTCCAGTTATGCGACAAGTCTATTGAAGTCCCCATGATTTGTAACTACCGGCATACTCAGGAATCAGGTTTTCCCGCCCGCCTTCGGCGGGCGGGAAAACCTGATTATTAGAAGTTGCCTAAACATAAAAAACGAAGTATAGCATGCTTTATGCGCTTTTTTCCCTTACGGCGTTCAGGCTGCAATAATTCCCGATAAAACTTTCGCGGCTTCGCAAGAAAAGTGCCGATAGATCTTATTCGATTCTTCCTTGGCGAATTAACGCCCATCTTTCATCTTTCATCCTTAATCTTTCGACTTTCATCTTTTGACTTCCCCCCCCCTCCAAAAAGATAATTGACTAAAAACAGTATCCATGTATAATTCCCCGGAATGGATGCGGGCCTTGTTTAGTCCGATCTTCGCCCTGCCGCGACAGAGGCCCGGAAATTCCGTAATGAATTTTTTCGAGAACTACAGACACATTCGCGAGCGGATAGACGAACGGGCTCGCGCCGCGGGCCGCAAACCCGAGGATATACGCATAGTCGCCGTCTCGAAGACCTTTCCGCCCGAGACCGTACAGGCTGCCATAGACCAGGGCATACGGCTCTTCGGCGAGAACAGGGTGCAGGAGGCGAAGTCCAAGATTCCGGCCCTTTCGGGCGATTTTCGCTTTCACCTGGTGGGGCACCTTCAGTCCAACAAGGCGCGCGACGCGGTTGGCCTATTCGATCTGATCCATTCCATCGACAAGGCATCCACGGCGCGCAGGGTCGGCGACGAGGCCCTCCGCGCGGGTAAGACCCAGGCCGTTCTGGTACAGGTGAACACCTCCGCAGAGGACACAAAGAGCGGGATCGATCCGGACGGGGCCTTCGAGCTCTGCAGGGAGGCCGCGGGAATGCCCGGTATCGAGCTTTCGGGCCTCATGACCATTGGCCCTCTGGAGGGCGATGAGGAGGCGGTCCGCGCATCGTTCGCGCTTTTAAAGGGGCTGCGCCGCGACATCGCCGGGCGGCTCGGCATGAAGCTTCCGGAGCTTTCGATGGGGATGTCGGGGGACTACCTTATAGCGGTTGACGAGGGAGCGACGCTCGTGCGCATTGGAAGCGCCATTTTCGGACAGAGGAGCGAGGGCTGATGGGCCTTGCCGCGCATACAGTCGGCATCATAGGCGCCGGCAACATGGGCCGGGCGATTGCCGCGGGGCTCGCGCGCGCGTCCGGAATGGCGCGCATTCGGGTATTCGACACCGACAGAAAAAAGTCCGAGGCGCTCCTGCGCGATCTCGCGGTGGAAGCCTCCACGTCCATCGGGGATCTGGCGGCCGTTTGCGACATCATCATCATTGCGGTCAAACCCGACGCCCTCGCCTCCGTGTTGAAGGAGCTCGTAGGCCTACCCTCAGGGGCGCTCCTCGTCTCGATCGTGGCGGGCGCCTCCACCGAATCCATGGAAAAGGCCCTCCCTCCCGCGCGGAAGCTGGTGCGCGCCATGCCGAACACTCCGGCGCTCGTCGGCGAGGGCATGACGGTGCTCGCCCCAGGAACGCACGCCGACGCCGCCGCAATGGCGCTCGCCGGGGAGCTGTTTTCGCATATCGGAAAAACGCTCGTCCTTCCGGAGCGGTTGATGGACGCCGTTACCGGGCTCTCCGGAAGCGGCCCCGCCTTCGTCTTCACAATGATACAGGCTATGGCCGACGGCGGCGTGAAGACCGGCATCCCCAGGGAGCAGGCGCTCCTTCTCGCGGCCCAGACGGTACTGGGTGCGGCGCGCATGGTGCTCGAAACGGGGGAGGACCCGGCCGTGCTGAGGGCCCGGGTGGCCTCGCCGGGGGGAACGACCATCGAGGGCCTGCACGCTCTCGAGCGCGCGGGGTTTTCGGGGATCGTAATGGACGCCGTGGAGTCGGCGGCGCTTAAATCCGCGCGCCTGGGAGGGAAGAAGTGAGCGGCGGCTGGCCCATCACAAAATACCACATCTGGCAGGCAGAGAAGGCCATAAAGGCCCTCATCTCCCTTTCGGTGCTGATCCTCGTTATCGGAAATATCATAGCCGCCGTTTTTATCTCCAGGGTGCGCGTGGATAAGTCCGCCTACCGCATGCGGGAGGGCTTCCCGATATTCACAGCGCAGGACGCGTACATCCGGCTCATTAAAACCTATCCGCACGACCCGGGCGTAAAGCTCGCCATCCACGCCATGCGCCCGGGCGAGTCCTACTGGGACGTCGCGCGCCAGTATCGCGTTTCCATAGACACCATAATAGCCGCGAATCCCTTTCTGGAATCGCTCGTCGCGCGCGAGGGGACATCCATCGCCGTGCCGCGAGAAGACGGGGTGCTTTTCGCTGTGGACAACTTCTACGACGCCTACCGAATGGCGAGGCTAACCGGGCACGAAGGCCCCCTCCGGGGCGACTACCGGCAGTCCGTGTTCCGTGCGCTCTCACCGGACGACGTCCGGCTGGCCTTCATTCCCGATACGCGCCCGGCGCTGGTAAGCGAAAAGCTCGAGGCGCTATACGCCATCCGACGCATCTTTCAAAACCCCGTACGAAGCGGCCTGTACTCCTCCCTTTACGGCGACCGGGTGGACCCCATGTTCGAGGGCATGGCCTTTCACAACGGCATCGACATCATGTCGCGCATGGGGACTCCGATACGCCCGGCGCGCGAGGGAATGGTCTCCTTTACCGGCTGGATGGACGGCTACGGGCAGACAGTCATAGTGCAGCACTGGGACGGCTATGTGACCTGGTACGGCCACTGCTCGGCCATCAAGGTAAAGCGGGGGGACTGGGTAAACAAAAAGGACGTCATTGCGCTTGTGGGCTCCACCGGGCGATCCACCGGACCCCACCTGCACTTCATGGTCATGCGGCACGGACGGATGATAGACCCTCTGCTGTTTGTCTGGTAACCCCATCGATGAGCCGCAGGCGACGGGCGAAGTCAATAAAACGGGAACTCTTTACGAGATGAGCGACGAACCCGTTGAAATCTCCCTGAACGACGAAATCGACCTCCACCATTTCCATCCCCGCGACGCGAAGGCGCTTCTGAATGAATTTATTGACATTTCAATCGAGCGGGGATTGACTGAGGTGCGCATCGTGCACGGCAGGGGAAGGTCGGTATTGAAAAAAATCGTGCTCGGCGAACTCGAAAGGAACCCGGCGGTGGAAAGCTTCGCCGACGACGGGGCGAACTGGGGCGCCACAAGGGTTTTTCTCAAGCGGCCTTAAAAGGCGCGCAAGGTACAGCCTCGCGGCAGGGGGTTCGGTCAACAACCAATGAGAAAGCTTACCGGAAGGGTTTCGAAAAAGAGGGGGCTCCCCCCGGGGGCTCTCGTCCATGTAGGCGACAAAAAAGCCGAAAACGCGAAAATCCTCGTAATAGACTACAACGAGAACAATTACAATATTTGCGACTCGGAGGGTCTGGCCGAGTGCCGATCCCCGATGGAAAAGCCGTCCGTTCGCTGGGTCGACATAGTCGGCATCGACAGGGTCGAAGTCGTCGCCGAGGCGGGCAGCGTCTACGATCTCCATCCGCTCGTCATGGAGGACATCCTGAATACCAGCCAGCGGCCCAAGCTCGACGACTGGGACGGCTACACCTTCATAGTCCTGAAGGCCCTTCACTTCGACGAACCCGGCGGCGAGATCACCGCCGAGCAGGTCAGCCTGGTGCTAAGGGAGGATACGGTAATAAGCTTTCAGGAGATTCAAGGCGACGACTTCCTGCCCATAATCGACCGCATCATCAACAACCATGGCCGGATTAGAAAGCTCGGCGCCGACTACCTCCTCTACACTATCATAGACTCCATAGTAGACAATTATTTCGTCATACTCGAGCGCTTGGGCGACCGCATTGAATCCCTCGAGGACGAATTTTTGAGCGACCCGCAAAAGGACACCATACACAGGATACACTCCCTCAAAAGGGAGATGATTTTTCTTCGCAAATCCGTATGGCCTCTGCGCGAGGTCATTTCCCGGCTCGAGCGCGGCGAGGGCGGCCCCTTTGAAAATACCACCATGGTTTACCTGAGGGACATCCACGACCACATCGTCCAGATCATCGATACGGTCGAGCTCTTCAGGGACATGCTTTCCGGGATTCTCGACATCTACCTCACCAGCGTGAACAACCGCCTCAACGAGGTGATGAAGCTCCTCACCGTGATAACGACCATCTTCATTCCAATCAGCTTCATTGCCGGCGTGTACGGCATGAACTTCCGCTTCATGCCGGAGACCGAATGGCGCTGGGCGTATTTCGCCGTCATCGGCCTCATGGCAGCGATAGGCCTGTCTATGTTCGCGTATTTTAAAAGAAAGCGCTGGATTTAAGACCGTACGCGAAAAATTAATTAATGCTTGAATGAAACGTGTACATTACCGGAAATGCGCTACTATGCGTACGAATGGTTATACGCGCCGGTGTAATACCGATCCGCCGCGCTTGAGCGGCACAGGGAGGGAATGGAATGCTCCATACATATCTCATGTGGGGTGGGTTCATCATCTTTATACTCGGCCTTCTTATCCTGGACCTCAAAGTGCTCCAGAAGGACGACCACGAAATCAAGGTGCGGGAAGCGCTGGCCTGGACTGGTTTCTGGATAGCGCTTGCGCTTTTGTTCAACGCAGGCGTCTATTATTTCGAAGGCACTCAGAAGGCGCTTGAATTCCTCACCGCGTATCTCATCGAGAAATCGCTGAGCGTGGACAATATATTCGTTTTCCTTATGGTGTTCTCGTATTTCGGCATCCCGCCGAAATACCAGCACAGGGTTCTGTTCTGGGGCATCATCGGTGCGCTTATCATGCGCGCGGCCTTCATCCTGGTGGGTGTTGCCCTCATCGAGAGGATACACTGGATCATCTACGTATTCGGGGCGTTCCTTATCTTCATCGGGATTAAAATGGCCCTTGAAAAGGAAAAGGAGATACATCCCGAGAAAAACCCGGTTTTGAAATACTTCCGGAAAATCATGCCCGTAACCAAAGAATTCGTCGGACACGACTTCTTCACGAAAAAGGGCACCCGCTGGGCGGCCACGCCGCTGTTCGTCGTCCTGCTCGTGATCGAGAGCACCGATATCGTGTTCGCGGTCGATTCCATCCCCGCGGTGCTCGCGATCAGCCATGATCCGTTCATAGTATACACCTCGAACGTGTTCGCCATCCTGGGGCTTCGCGCCCTGTACTTCGCCATAGCCGGGGTCATGCGGCTGTTCCACTATCTGAATTACGGTCTCGCGTTCATTCTAATTTTTGTGGGAATAAAAATGATCCTCGCCGATTTCTACAAGCTGCCTGTTTCGGCCGCGCTCGGAGTGATCGCGGGAGTGCTGGCCATTTCGGTCATCGCCTCGCTGATGTTCCCGAAAAAAACCGATCCGGTCGCCCCGGGCGCCGCGGATAAACAGTGAGTCCGGTGTCACACGACAGGCTCCGCTCGGTCCTCGAATGGGATTCGATAGTTTCGGAGATAGCGGCGAGGTGCTCGTCCGATCCAGGCAAGAACGCCGCCGCGGAGCTTGCACCGCTCGCGCCCGACCGTATACGAAAACGCCTTCGAAAAATAAGCGAGATTCGAGGTCTCGCCGAACGCGGCTCGTCGTTCGACTTCAGGGGGCTGCGTGACATAGGGGAGCCCGTCGGCCGTGCCGCAAAGGGCGCCGTTCTCGGATTGAGCGAGCTCTTTACCATACGCTCGTTCATAATGGCCTCCGGGCGCGTGCTCGCCTTCCTCGGGCAATACGCGGACGATCTGCCCTCCCTCGCCGAGGAGCGCGAGCTCCTTGACCCGCTGAAGCGCGAGGGAGAGACCCTCATACCCGCGATGACGGACAACGGAGAGCTCAACGACGCCCGCTTCCCCAGGCTTCGCCGCATCCGCACAGATATACTGGAAACCCGCACAGAGGCCGAAAGGCGCATGAACGCGATGGTCCACTCGGCGTCGCTCGAAAAGGCGCTGCAGGAGAAGGTGTTTACCACGCGCAATGACCGTTATGTGCTTCTGGTAAAATCCTCCATGCGAAACCGCGTACGGGGAAACGGCCTCGACGTTTCGGCGAGCGGCGCCACGCTCTTCATAGAGCCGGAACAGATCCAGCCCCTTGGAAACAGGCTCATCGCACTCAATTTCGACCTTCAGATAGAAACGGCGCGCATAATGCGCGAGCTGAGCAGTGTAGTGGGCGAAGCCTCAGAGGGTCTCGCCGGAAACCTTTCGATACTCGCCGGCCTCGACCTGCTTTCGGGCGCCGCGCGCTTTTCGTCGGACACCCGCTCGGCCGAACCGGAGCTCGTAGAGGGTCCTGTGATGCGCCTGTACGGGGCGCGGCACCCACTGCTCTACCTGATGCTCGGCGACAGGGTGGTGCCGAACGACCTCTCCCTCGGCGAATCGTACAACTGCCTTATCATCTCCGGCGCGAACACCGGCGGAAAGACGGTGCTGCTCAAAACGGCGGGGCTCTGTGCGCTCATGCTTCGCCACGGCCTGCACATCCCGGCCGGGCCGGACTCGCGCATGGGAATATTCGACCCCCTAATGGCCGACATAGGCGACGACCAGAGCATCAAGGAGTCGCTCTCCTCCTTCAGCGGGCAGATGGTGGTTTTAAACGAGATGATGGAGAAGGCTGGCCCTTCGGCGCTCATCCTCATCGACGAAATCGTAGTGGGCACCAACCCGCGCCAGGGGGCATCGCTGGCGCAGGCGATCGTGGAATCGCTTGCGGCGACAGGCGCAAGGATCATCGTGACCACGCACTACAACGAGCTAAAGGAGCTCGCCTCAAGCGACCGGCGCTTTCGAAACGCCAGCGTATCGTTCGACCCGGAGACGCTCGCGCCAACCTACAGGCTCTTGACGGGCATACCGGGAGTGAGCTACGCGCTCGAGATCGCCCGCATCTACGGCATCCCCGAGTCGGTCCTCGGCCGCGCGAAGGAGCTGCTCGATGAGCGCGAGATAAGCGTTGAAGCGCTCATCGAAAAGACGCAGAAACTCGAACAGGAGATCACCGCGGAGCGCGAACGGCTCAACGAAGAGAGGGCCGCCGCCGCGCGGGAGAAGGAACGCTTCCGCGAGCTCCAGCGCAAAGAGGCGGAATTGATGGAGAGCATGACCCGCGGGGAGGGAACGCGCTTTCTCGAGGAGCTCAAAGAGTACCGTCGGAAGATCGCCTCGAGGATCAGCGAGCTGCAGAAGGCCGACCTCCGCGACGCCGGCGAAATGCGGCGCGAACTCGGGGAGGTCCAGAGGAGGGTCGAGACGGAGATAGCCGAAAGCGAACGAAAGCGATTCTCGCGCGAGTACGGGCCGCTCGACCCCAGGGCGGCAAAACCCGGAGACAGGGTTTTCATCGTATCGCTCGAAAAGGAGGCGGTGATAGAGAGCGTCGACCCGGAAGGCGAAAGCGCCGAGCTTCGGCTGGGCAACGCGATACGCGCGCGCTTCAGGCTACGCGACATGCTCTCCATCCCCGAAGGCGCGGAGAGGCCCCCTCACCCTAAAAAGTCCGCGGAGAGGCCCGGCGGAAAGGCCAGAGACCGTCAGGCCAAGCCGGTTCCGCTTACCGTACAGACGAGCTACAATACGATCGACCTGAGGGGGCTTCGCGTGGACGAGGCGATCGACCGAATGGAGCGGGATCTGGACCGCATGGTGCGCTCAGGCGTCAATTCGGCGGTCATAATCCACGGCCACGGGACCGGAGCGCTAAAGGAGGCCGTTCGTTCGCGCCTTAAGGATTCTACTTACATAAGCGAATTCCGCCCGGGGGAATACGGCGAGGGGGGGGACGGCGTATCCATAGCCCTTCTCAGAGACTAAAGGCTTTCCGTGCGTCTCTCGTCGCCCTGGGGCTATGGAGGACCAGGGCCCGCCCTCCGGTTCAGCCGAACATGGCGTCCATAATCCTCCCATAGGACGAAGGAAACAGGCGTTGCACCAGGTCGATGATTTTGGCGTCCCTCCCTATAAGCAGGCGCCGCTTTCTTCTTTTAATCGCGTTTACGATGCTCGCGGCGGCCTGGTCGGAGGTGGTCTTCGCCATTCGGTCGAAGCGTTTGGCGAACTTCTTGTTGGCGTCTTTTCCGAACCCGGAGGTAAAACGTGCGTTAAACGCGATATTAGTCTTGATCCCTCCCGGATGCACGCAGATCGCGGTGATCGGGGAGTCCTTCAGCTCGCGCTGGAGGGACTCGGTAAAACCGCGCACGGCGTACTTCGTGGCGCAATAGGTGGTCTGCGACGGTACGCCGATGAGACCGAAGGCGCTCGACAGGTTCACCACCCAGGCCTCGGGTCGGTTTCGAAGGTGCGGAAGAAAGGCGCGTGTTCCGTACACCACGCCCCAGAGGTTGATGCCCATTATCCAATCGAACTCGGCGTAGCTCACGTCATCCAGCCTGCCGAAGAGGGTGACGCCGGCGTTGTTTACGACTATATCGGCCTGTTTGTATCTCTTAATAACGGCCGCGGCGAAGCGCTCGACCTCCTGTCGGTTCGCGACATCGACGGCCTGCGACATAACCGCCCCCCCGGCATCCTTCACCATCCGGGCCGTCTCCTCCAGGCCCTTTTTGTTGAAGTCGGCAAGCGCGAGAAAACAGCCCTCCCGGGCAAGGGCGAGCGCCAGGCTTCGTCCGATACCGGACGCCGCGCCCGTAATCACTGCGACCTTCTTTTCGAGAGATATCATGGAAATACCCCCGGCAAAAATGAAAATGGCGCGAATACGCCATGGCAAAGGACATGCTAAGCGTAAACGCGCCGAACGCAAGCGGAATTCGAGCCGCCTTAAAATCCCCGCCGGACAATCAGGAAGCGGATACCGCGGCGAGTTTCCTGCCGAATTCCCGGCATTTCTCCCGGGCGTCCCCGTCGGGGTTCCACATCAAACGAAGTCCTTCATCAGAAATCTCGAAGCCCGCGTTTTTAAGCAGGCCTTCGAGCGTCTTTACCGATTCCCCGCTCCAGCCATAGGCCCCGAATGCAGCCGCCTTTTTCCCCTTGAACCCGAGGCCCCGGACCTCCTCCATCAGCCCGGCGAGCGAGCTCATTATGCCCCGGTTAACCGTGGGGGACCCGAGCACGACCAGCTTCGACTTGAAGATCTCGGTGATGAGGTCGTTCTTGTCGGTTATCGAGGCGTTATAGAGCTTCAGATTGATTCCACCCGACTCCATCACGCCCTCCGCAATCGCCTCGGCCATCGTCCGCGTGCTGTTCCACATGGTGTCGTAGATGATGGTGATCTGGTTCTCCCGGTAGTTTTTCGCCCATTCCAGGTACTTGTGCACAATCTGTACAGGATTATCCCTCCAGATGACCCCGTGGCTGGTGCAGATCATATCGAGCGGCAGATTGAGGGCAAGCACCTCATCTATCTTCTTCGCGACCATCTGGTTGAAGGGGTTTAATATGTTGGCATAGTATTTCATGGCCTCGGAGTAAAGCTCGCACTGATCGACCAGGTCGTTAAACAGGGCCTCGGTGGCGTAATGCTGGCCGAAGGCGTCGTTGCTGAACAGCACCGCGTCTCCGGTCAGGTAGCTGAACATGCTGTCGGGCCAGTGGAGCATCGGCGCCTCGATGAAAACGAGCTCCTTCGAGCCGAGGCTCAGCCGGTCTCCGGTCTTTACCACCTGGAAATTCCAGTCCGCGTGGTACTGGCCTTTAAGCGACTTCACGCCCGCGGCTGTACAATAGACCGGCGTATCCGGAATCCGGTGCAGAAGCGCGCCAAGCGCGCCGCTGTGGTCGACCTCGCCGTGATTGGCGATGATATAGTCGATCTTTTTTAAATCGATCACCTTCTCCAGTTCACGCACGTATTCCTTCGCGTAAGGGGCCCATACGGTATCGATGAGGGCCGTCTTCCCCTCGCGGATGAGATATGAGTTATACGTCGATCCCTTGTGGGTGGAGAATTCGCTCCCGTGGAATTGCCTTAGCTCCCAGTCGACCTTTCCTACCCAGTAGATGTTGTTCTTGATTTTCTTTTCCAAAACCTTTCCTCCAATGATCATAGTTGTTGCCAAACCCGAAATGTCCGTTGTCGCCGCGCCTCGGGCGGGAAAAACACCGGACCTCTGCTTCGCAGGTGCGGCAGGTCTATTATTTATAATTCAACAGACGCTGTTCACCCTCCAGCCGGCGCTTTTCCGTGAGGTCCTGTGATACCTCGATCGTGCCGAGGTACCCGCCGTTTTCGTCGCGGAGGGCGAAATATTCGATATGAATGAACCGGTTGTTGGCCCGTATCCAGAAGGCGGCGCTATCCTCCGCCCCGGAGCGGAAATCCTTTAAAATGCGCTCGACTATGTTCACACTGTGCGGCGGATGGCAAAGCTGGACCTTGCGTCCCAGGATCGCACGGTTTCGATCGAATATACGGTGCTTGCCCTGCGAGAAATATCGTACGGTGTCGTCGGCGTCGACAAAGGTGATGTCCACCGGAAGCGTGTTGAGAAGCGCCGCAAGCTCCACGGCGTTGAGGCTTCCGGACGGCAACTGAATGCGTCCGCTTGCCGCGGCCGGTTCGCTCTCCCGGGCCTCTTTCGAAATCGACTCCGGCCTCCATTGGATTTTCGGATCGTAGAGGCAGTACCCAATTTCGTCGCTCTGCCGGTACACCTCGTACCATTCGGCCTCTGTCAGGGTGTCGAGGCTCATGGGCAGTAGTATCTGCTCCTCCTTGTAGATCATGTCGAGCACCGAGTCCGAGGCCGGTTTTAAATCGTTCTCGACGAGTTTACGCAGGTCCACCGGGCTCTTTGAGGCTGCCTCGAGCGCCGCCAAGGCTTTCTTGAGCAATGCGCGCGCCTCATCGTGCTTGGCCCACATGACCTTGGGCGGCCCAGTGATATCGTGCTTTTCCAGGAAGGGGAAGAGGAGATATTCCTTCCTGCGGTAATGCTTGTCGACATCCATAAGCGCGTTGAAGTGAGCGCGGATTTCGTTGATGTAGTTCAGGGAACCGCCGCGATCCACCGCGGCGGCCTTTTCGTACAGCGAGCCGAGCGCGCCGGCCTCCCAGTTGAGCGCTATATTCTCCTGGCGGAAGGTGTGGGCCGGGTGTCCCCCGGGGGCTTCCTTCGCGCCGGACTGGTCTATGCTCCCCTTGAGCACCGCGGTATGGATGTCGCACAGCTTAATCACCTCCTCCGCCGGAAGCCCCTCGCTTATGAGCTCCTGTTCCGCCTTGACCACATCATCGTACGGGATGCTTCCCAGAAGGTGCTGTAACTGGCCGCGGACCTCGTTTTGGCTCTGGCCGCCATGCAATCTGCGGATGAGGTCTTTCAAAATTTCCCGTTTTTTCCCGGCATTATCAATCAGCTCGCTCATCGATCATTCTCCTAATAATAGAACTATTCGTTGCGGCATTTGCCGTCCTTTAACACCTGATCTATGGTAGTGCCGTCCATAAGGGCCTTAAACTGGTCCACGATCGGCGCCCATTTCTCGTGCATATTACACCCGGTCGTACATCGGTTCAAGCCTAAAAAACACCTTTGGATATCGCCAAGATTCATAAAGAGCGATACGATTTCACCCAGGCTGACCTCCCGTGGATCGCGCGCCAACACAAAGCCTCCGTTTTTGCCGCGGACCGAATTAAGCAGGCCCGCCTGCACCAGCCTGTTCGCGATTTTCGACAAAAAATTGAGCGGTATGTCCATCTCCTCCCCTATGGTCTTGGCGAGCACCGGCTTATCGCCGCCGAAGGCTGCGATATACGACATCACGCGAATGGAATACAGCGCTGTTTGCGAGAGCAAGCCGGCCCCCTCCCTTAAGGCAAATTGCCGTAAACCCGCTGTACAGGCCATCGGGCTTAGGCATCGTCTTTTACTAAGGAGACTTCTTCATCTATATGTCAAGATATAATTTTATTAAAATACATAAAATTCTCCCCCTCTCCTATATCATTTAAAGGGACATCAAGGCCTCCTATTTTTTTAACACCTTTTATCAGAAAAATGCTAACGAGGGAGTATCCGTTGAATAGCAAAACCCCTCCCGGCCTCCCCTTGACAGGGGTGGAGGTTTCGGCTAACGAACTTTCGGTCGAAGGCGACCACCACTCTGGTAAGATGGACTGGAGATATCTCCCCCCCTGACAAGGGGGGATCGAGGGGGGTTTGAGAACTAGCAGAACCCCTCCCGGCTCTTGACGGAGCTTCCAGTGAATGTCTTCCCTTCCCCCCGAAGGGGAGATCGATAGCTTGCGAGGGCTTACACCCTCCCGCACTCCAAATTCTTCTTGCCCGCGCCGCGAGGGCCCTCATACTCAGCATGATGAAACGGACTCCCACGCAGCAGACTGTCGTCCCAATAGACTGGCGCGAGGAATACGATCACTGGGGCCTCATTCCCGCCGGGCGCGAAACCGCCGGAGCGCGGCGGCGCTTCAGGGCGCTTGCCGAACGCAAGGGAAATTGCGCCTTCGGACGCGATGTTCCAAAGGGCATGATGGATTATATCTATCGCGTCACGGTCAGGCTCGGCCTTCGAAACGAGCCTCTAAGCTTCATGAAGGGCACGGTGCGCAGGGGCGGCGCCATCCTCACGAACGCGGCCGCGGTGCGGGAGCTCGACTGGGGCATGGGAAAAGCCATAATCATCCCGCACCGTCTACGCTACGGTGAGCACATCACCCTCTCCATAGACGGAGCGCCTTTTAGAATTCGCCTGATGGAGCTCATAGTACTGAACGCCCTCCTGCACCTTGCCCGGCCTAAACAAAGCCCCGGGTGGCATTCGGCCTTCTCCGCGGCAATACTCGCACACGGATGGAAATCGCTAGAACGCAATGACATGCCCCGGGTGGAGAGCATCGACAGCGGCGGTAAATGAATTCCGCAAGACCCTCATTAAATTAGTATTGCAAAATTCGCTCCCGCGAAGTCCCCTTGGGTTTCTTTATCGGCGGGAGGCCTAAATGCCGGTTACACACGCGGGCGAATTATACGCCCTTCTGACAGCCCTTTGCTGGACCGTCGCCGCAATGTCGTTCGAGGCGGCGGGCAGGCGCGTCGGCTCTCTCGCCGTGAACATCATCCGACTTATCATAGCGCTCCTCTTTCATTCCGCCCTGTCGCTCGCCATGAGGGGAACCCTCCTCCCCGCCGACGCGTCCGCCCATGCCTGGTTCTGGCTTTCGCTTTCCGGACTGGTGGGATTCTCGATAGGCGATCTTTTGCTCTTCCGCGCCCTTGTGATTGTCGGCGCCCGCGTCTCCATGCTCATGCTTGCGCTGGTGCCGCCCATCACGGCCGTCATCGGATGGGCCTTCTTAGGCGAGACCCTGTCGGCGCAAAGCATCACCGGCATGGCCGTAACGCTTGCCGGAATCGTCATGGTGGTTCTTAAAAAGGACGGAGCAAGCGGGCGAATCGCCTTTTCCCATTCGGTTACGGGAATACTACTCGCCTTCGGCGGGGCGCTCGGGCAGGCGCTGGGACTGATACTCAGCAAATACGGCATGGGCGATTACGACCCCTTTGCCTCCACCCAGATACGGGTGATCGCGGGAATAGCCGGATTCGCCGTTCTTTTCAGCGTGATGGGGGTCTGGGGACGCGTTATATCCGGAATGAAAGACGCCTGGGCCATGTCGCGCATTTCGCTTGGGGCTTTTTTCGGCCCCTTTTTGGGCGTGTCGTTCGCGCTATTCTCCATACAGCGCACCGCTACGGGGATCGCCTCGACAATTATGGGGATAGTGCCGGTGCTCATAATCGCCCCCGCCGTGCTCATCCTCCGCGAGAGAGTGACACCGCGCGAGGTCGCCGGCTCGGTTCTCGCCGTTATTGGGATCGCGCTTTTCTTCAGTTGAACAAGGGCGATTCTCAGCCGACCCGTCGCAATACGGTCGCCTCGTAGGGCGCAAGCCCCATATCTAGCGTGGGGTACTCCATCGCGACCGACTTGTGCGTGGAAAGTACCACGCGCCAGGCGCCCTGCAGTACGGGCCGTATCCTTCTCGGCGAGGAAGCGAAGTTGAGGGCTACAAAAAAACTTTCATCGCCATACGTTCGCGTATAACTCAAAACATCGTTACGCGCGTCTCCGACCGCCTCAAAGCTCCCCCGGTCGAGAGCCGGATTCGAACGCCTCAGCGCAATCAGTTTACGGTAGAACTCGAGTACGGACGAGGCGTCCCCCGTCTGGCGCTCCACGTTCACCCTCCTGTAATCCTCGTTGACGCGAAGCCAGGGCTTTCCGGTCGAGAAGCCCGCGTTGGGCCCGCCCGACCACTGCATAGGCGTGCGCTCGGGGTCGCGCCCGGGATGAAACGGCCAGTAGCGTTTCCCAAGCGGGTCCTGGATCTCACCGCGGGGAATGCGGCCGTTTTCCATGCCGATCTCCTCGCCGTAATACAGAAAGGGCGTCCCACGAAGCGTAAGCAGCATGGCCGCCATTAGCCTCGCGCGCGCCGGGGCGTCGGTGCCGCCGCCGTGGCGGCTCCGGCTTCGGGGCTGGTCGTGGTTGTTGAGCACATTACACGGCCAGGCCTTTTCGGGGACGGCCGCGTCCCATCTCTTTATGCATTTCAGGAATTCCCGGGCGTTCCATTTCCGGTAGATCATGGAAAAATCGAACGACAGGTGCAGCTCGTCGGCCTCCTCCCCTAAGCACGAGGCGGCAATCTCCGGGTTGCCGTAGTTTTCGGCAGCAACCTCCCCCACGGACATGCGCTCGTCGTAGGAGTCGAGAAGCTTCCGGAAATCGCGAAGAATCCCGTGCAGCTCAGGCCGGTCCCTGTCGTAGATGTGCCTCTGGAGGTCGTAGGGGCGGGGATAAGGACCGATGCCGAAAGGGTTACTTCGAAAGTGCTCATCCTTTACGAACAGGTTTACCACATCCAGCCTGAAGCCGTCCACTCCCCTGTCCAGCCAGTGCCTTATCTCGCCGAACATCGCCTCTTTAAAAGCCGGGTTCCTCCAGTTGACGTCCGGCTGCTCCTTTAAAAACGAATGGAGGTAATACTGACGAGTCTTTCTGTCCCACTCCCAGGCGCGGCCGCCGAAAGCGGCCATCCAGTTATTGGGATAGCGGCAGAATTTTCCGCGGTCGCGCCATATATACCAGTCTCGCATGGGGTTGTCGCGCGAGGAGCGCGACTCGACAAACCAGGGGTGCAGGTGGGATGTGTGGTTCATAACCAGGTCCAGTATCACCCTTATGCCGCGCCTGTGGGCCTCGGAAAGGAACAGGTCGAAATCGCGCTGAGTGCCGAAGACCGGGTCTATCCCGCGATAATCGCTTATATCGTATCCAAAGTCGAACATCGGAGAGGTGTTGATTGGAGAAAGCCAGAGGCCGTCGACGCCGAGGTCGGCGAGGTAATCCAGTTTTTGGGTTATTCCAGGCAGATCCCCCACGCCATCTCCATTCGAGTCGTAGAAGCTCCTTGGGTATATCTGATAGATCACGCCATGCTTCCACCACAGCCGGTTTGTTTCCATTCGCCACCTCCGGAATGCGAAGAATATAAGCAGGGCCCCGGCAATCTGTCAATCGCTTGTCGACTCCGAACCGCTTCATTTTTTTGTTTACACACGGGCAAGGCGGCGTACTGTGGAAGCAAGAGCCCCATACGGGGCCCTTACCGCCGTGAAAATACCCGACAAGGACAGTATAATGGCATACAAAGTAGCCCTTTATCCAGGGGACGGGGTAGGCCCCGAAGTCATTGCCGAGGCGCGCAGGGTGCTCGAGGCGCTCCCCGCCTCTTTCGAGTTCACACTCTTCGACTGGAACAGCTCGCTCTACGCCTCCACCGGCCGGTGCGCGCCCCGGGACTATCTGGACCGCCTCATGCCCTTCGACGCCATACTCCTCGGCGCCCTTGGCGACGCCTCGAAGGCCCCCGACCATATCGCCGTGGAGCCGCTTCTATCCATGCGAAAGGGCTTCGACCAGTATGTAAACATACGCCCCACCTTTCTTTACGATGGCGTGGACTGCCCTCTAAAAAACATCGCGCCGGGCCAAATCGACATGGTGGTAATCCGCGAGAATACCGAGGGCGAGTACACGGACTTGGGCGGCCGTCACTACGTAGGGACCCCCCACGAGGCCGCCATGCAGGTAAATTACTTTACCCGCATGGGGACCGAGCGAATCATCCGCTATGCCTTCGAAACCGCGCGCAAGCGTGAGCGACGTCACCTTACCAGCATCACCAAGTCCAATGCGCTGAAATACAGCATGGTCTTCTGGGACTCCGTGCTCGCCGACGTGGCAAAGGACTATCCCGATGTAACGTGCGCACCAATGCTCGTTGACGCCGCCGCCATGAACTTCGTGCGCTCGCCGGGGATGTTCGACGTAGTTGTATGCTCCAACCTTTTCGGAGACATACTTACCGACATAGCCGCCATCATAGTCGGAGGGATGGGTTTCGCGGGAAGCGCCAACATCAACCCGACGCGTAGATACCCCTCCATGTTCGAACCAGTCCACGGGTCCGCGCCCGACATAGCGGGTACGGGAAAGGCCAATCCTATCGCGGCCATACTCTCGGCCGCCATGATGTGCGAATTTCTGGGCGAGGTCGAGCTGGCCGGCCGGGTCCGAAACGCCGTGCGGGCCAATCTGGCCGGGGGAAGGGTGCGCACGCCGGACAGGGGCGGCCACGATTCCACTTCGGCCGTGGGCGATGACATCATTAAAAAACTCCAGGGGTAAGGCCATGGACTATTCCGAATACGCCGGCGAGGGCTGTACGGTAAAGGAATATCACTTCGCGGTCTCGGACGGCGTGGCGCTCAAGATAATCGACTTCATTCCAAAGCGAGACAACGACAGGCGGCCGGTGATTCTTTTCGTGGCCGGATGGATATCGGCGATATCAGGATGGACCGGGGTCATAAAAACCCTCAGCGCGGAATACCGCACCATCTACCTCGAAACGCGCGAAAAACGCTCCTCCATCGTGCCGCGGAACCGAAGGGTCGGCTTCGCGATGGATCGGCTTGCCGCCGATATACGTGAAGCGGTCGAAAAACTCGTTCCGGGGCGCCGTGAGTTCGTGATGGCGGGCAGCTCGCTCGGCGCCAGCGCCATCCTCGAATATCTGGCGCAACCGGGCAGAAAGCCGCTCTGCGCCATTCTCGTCGGGCCCAATGCCGAATTCCGCTTCCCCAGGTTTTTGGGATACGTAATTCCCGCCTTTCCACCCTCGTTCTACCTGGTCCTAAAACCGGTGGTTAAATGGTACCTGCGCAACTTCCGGCTCGACAAAAAGAACGAACAGGAGCAGGTAAAAAAATACGAATCCACCCTGGACGCCGCCGATCCATACAAGCTGAAATATAACGCGATCGCCATACGCAATTATTCGATCTGGCACGTCCTGCCCGAGGTTAAAACGCCCGTACTTATCATAGGGGCGGCCCTCGACAAGCTGCACGGCAACGAGGCCCTCAACAAGATGGTCGGCCTGCTTCCACGCGCCGGATACCGCGAGCTGGCCAGCAACAAGGAAACGCACAGCGAAAAGGCCGGAGAGCTCATTATCGATTTCATCGTAAAACGCGACTACATGGAGCTTTAAGGGGGCCGGAGGGCGTAAATTGCTTGCTCTTTCCGCCGCCCGGGCATATTTTGTATATATGCCCGGCATGTCCCGGCTATGGAGGGGCCATGTTATCATTGTCCAGGGTGGACGTAGTCAACGTTTTTCTCGACCAGAACTCGGGATCCCCCGTGGTGCTTCTTCAGGCAAGGGACTCGGGGGACGTCCTTCCAATCCTCGTTGCCCCGCTCGAGGCGAGCCTTATCGCGATCGAGATAGAAGGCAAAAAACCCGTCCGCCCGCTCACACACGACCTTCTCGCCAGCACCATTCGACATCTCTCATGGCAGGTGGAATCGATCCTTGTGGACGATTTAAAAGACAATATATTCTACGCCAAAATCACGCTCGAACGCGACGGCGAGCGCATAGAGATCGACAGCAGGCCGAGCGACGCCATTGCGCTCGCCCTCCGCACCGGCTCGCCCATGTTCGTGCGAAAAAAAGTTTTCGGACTCGCAATGGGCCTGGACCGGGCGGCCCACAGGTACGATGCCGAAACCCTGAAAGAGATGCTGGAAAACATCGATATCGACGACGTCGGCGGCAAGATCATGTGATGAACGCCCCGGACGGGCCCCAGTGGCGCGGGCGCGTCCGAATCAACCGGTTTTTCCCGGAATACCTTTGCCATTTCCCCCGGAGGACGCAATGCCCACTCGCACACCCACGGTCAGGCAAAACATCGCCCGAATGCACGATATCATCCGTGAACTGACGGAAATCGAAACACGGCTCGATTCGTTTATCGACGTAACCATGTGGATCAGCGATCCGCACGGAGCCGGCGACCGCTTCGTATCGATCCTTAAAGGGCGCTTCGGGCTCGTCTGGCGGATCTGCTACGAGGCCCTTCCAAAGACATTCTCGGACGAAAAAATAGAATACTTGGGGCGGATAATACGGCGGGAAAAATATTTTCGAACGGAGACCTACGCCATGGAGCCCCAGGACGTGATCTCCTCCCTTGTACGGATTATCCAGTACCGCGTCCAGAACGTCGCCGATTTCGACCTTATCCGCGACAACATCAACAGGGACCTCAAGCTGGTGCTCGAAAACCTCATCCTCAATTATCCTGTCCCGAACATCATATACGAAAACGCCCTGATAGCCGGCCGCGTGATCTCGGCCCTGTGCAAGATCGTGAAGCAGGTGATTCTGGGGAACCTGATCGTCCTCGGCGACATTTTCGACCGCGGCGACGAACCGGACAAGATAGTGCGCATCCTCAACAGCCGCGAGATCCGTCCCTACGTAAAGTTCGTCTGGGGAAACCACGATATTCTGTGGATGGGGGCGGCCGCCGGCAACCGCTCCATGGTGGCGGAGGCGCTTCGCATAAGCGTGCGCTACGACAACCTGGAGTTCCTCGGCCGTCTCGGCATCGACCTCGAGGCGCTTATAGATCTCGCCGAACGGCTATATCCCGACGGCGTAGGCGGGAACTTCAAGGCCAAAAAGGAGCTCTCACGCAAGCTGGAAAAGACCCTGGCGATGATCCAGTTCAAACTGGAGGAAAAGACCATCCGCGACAATCCCGATTTCGGCATGGAGTCGAGGCTCTGGCTGGACAGGCTTGCGGACATGCTTGGAAAGGGCGATACCGCCGGGCTCACCGATACGTACTTCCCCACGCTCGACCTCGACGATCCACCGAGGCTCAGCGACGAGGAGGCCGGGGTCATCGACGATCTCGCACGACAATTTACCGGAAGCGAGCGCCTCAAATCGATCATGCGGTTTTTCTTCGACCATGGCGCCATGTACCATATCAACAATTACATCCTCAACATACACGCGCTGATACCCAGCACCGCCGACGGCAAATTCGAGGAGCTGCTCGGCAGGCGCGGCAGGGAGCTCTTCATCCATCTTCAGGAGATGATAAAGAACATAGGAAATAACTACTTCGAGGGGCGAGCCCAAAACGAACGGGAGCTGGCCATTATGTTCTACCTATGGTGCGGCCCGAAATCGCCCTTTTTCGGAAAGGACGCCATGAAGACCTTCGAGCGCTATTTCTTTATCGACAAGGCCACCCACAAGGAGAAGCTCCTTTTCTGGGGCGAAAACTTGAAGAAGCCCGAATTCATGGATCTCATCATGGAGGAGTTCGAGGTTAAGCGGATCGTCTATGGCCATACGCCGGTGGACTTCAAGAAGGGGGAGAAGATCGCCTCGGCCGACGGGCGCGCTATAAACATCGACGGGGGTTTTTCGGACGCATACCTCAGCCGAGGCCACGCGCTCATACACACGCCTTATTCCATCTACGCGATCATCCTTCCCACCACGCAGGAGATTCGCGAAGCCAGGACCAAGGGCGAGCCGGTCAAGCTTATGGTCGAGACCATCGATACGTTCGAGGCGCCGCTTCGAGTCAGGGACACCTATGCCGGAAAGCGGCTCAAGGAGAAGCGGAACATACTGCGCAAGGAGCTTGCTGAATACCAGTCGGCCGAAGACGATTCCTGACGAAAAGCCCGCTCAGGCAATCACCTCCAGGCAGGCCTTTATAAAGCTGAAGAGCTCGAGCGCCCGGTCCTTGTCGACCGTGCTGATCTCGGCGTTTTTCTGACCGGCGCCCCTCTGGACCAGGATTCCATCGTCGACGAGCCTGTGGACAGCGTTTTCGTAGTTCGGCATGGAAAGCGACTCCGAAAGGCGCGCCTCCCCCGTGTGGTACAGGCGCACCCCCGCCCTTCTAACGTCCGCTATAAAGTCCTTTCTTCCCATCTTTCGTACGCGCTGGTTGAGAACCGTGTGGAGAACGATTAAATACGATTCGAAATACTCCTGTATAATTTTCGCGTGATACTTCAGAACATCCGCGCCGGTCTCGTCGGCCGTTATCGTATCGTTATCTACCGATATGATTTTTTCCGCCCGAAGATGCTCGAAGACCTCGCGGCGGAACGGAAGCCCGTCATCCTCCTCCGGCGAAGGCAGAACGAACTCGTTGGAAAAAAGACGCTCGATGCCGCGGCAGGCCTCCCTTATGGCCGTGTACCCGGTGTCCCCATTTTTTCGCGACACGAGGACCGCGACAGCGGCCATGCTGAGGGGGGCGAGGTAATGGATTATGCTGTTCTTGTAAAAGACGATCCGCGCCCTGTTATCCTCCCTTAACAGGTAAAAATCCTTTACCACCTCCTTTTTTTTACTACCCTCAACACGGAGCTCCTCGACGATCCTGTCCTCCATATAGGCGCCGATAACGTAATCCACGATCTCGTCCAGATTGGACAGGTCGTGAAGCGATTCCGACATGCGAATCCCCGC
>MTKY01047942.1_pt1 | contig 73906 bp, 75 predicted proteins | sample 1042731 | NCBI WGS metagenome assembly MTKY01 (sample SAMN06212206, study PRJNA360538) | anaerobic digester metagenome | biome: Wastewater treatment plant; material: sludge; isolation source: anaerobic digester fed with sludge from wastewater treatment plant | place: Denmark: WWTP Soeholt ...
GTGCACCTGGGGCAGGAGGACGTGCCGGCGCGGGCCGCGCGCTCCCTCATGAGCGCCGGGATGATCCTGGGGATATCGGCGACCACCGTGGAGGAGGCGCTCGCGGCCCGGGAAGACGGCGCCGATTATCTCGGGGTAGGGCCGGTGTTCGCCACTCCGAGCAAGGATGACGCCGCTCCACCCATCGGGCTGGAGGGGCTGAAGAGGATAAGGGAAGCCGTCGAGCTGCCCATCGTGGCCATCGGCGGCATAGACGCGGATAACGCCAGACGGGTGCTCAATGCGGGAGCGGACGGTATCGCGGTGATCTCGGCGGTGACTGGGGCCGAGGACATGACGGGGGCGGTACGGGAGCTGCGCCTGCTGGTGGACGACTGCCTGGCGGGGAGGTAGCGTATGGGAAGAAAGACCCTGCTGGAGAGGTTGAGGCTGGGGGAAGCGCCACCGCTGCTGGGCAGGGTGGCGGCCGAGGAGGGGATCGACGTCGGCGAACTCGCGCAGGCCATGCTCGAAGGGACGGCCGTGCTCCCCTGCAACGGCCGGCGCGAGCTGGAGAGCCCCCGCGTGGTGGGGGGAGGCTCGCGTACGAAGGTGAACGCGAACATCGGTACCTCCAGCGATTATGCCGGCATCGAGGACGAACTGGTAAAACTGCTGGCGGCGGTGGAGGCCGGGGCCGACGCGGTCATGGACCTCTCCACGGGCGGCCCCATCGACAGGGTGAGGGACGCGGTGGTGGCGAACTCACCCATCCCCGTGGGCTCCGTCCCCATCTACCAGGCGGCGGTGCGCGCCATGGATGAGAGAGGCAGCATCGTCGCCATGAGCAAGGACGACATGTTCCGCGCCATAGAGGACCACTGCGCCTCCGGCGTGGACTTCATCACCGTGCACTGCGGGATGACCGCCGGGGCGCTGGAGACCCTCAAGGCTAACCCCCGCGTGGCGGACATCGTTAGCCGCGGAGGCGCCTTCCTCGCCGGTTGGATACTGCACAACGACAAGGAGAACCCGCTCTATGCCGAGTTCGACCGCCTACTGGATATCGCCCGCGAGCACGAGGTCACCCTGTCGCTGGGGGACGGCATGCGGCCGGGCTGCATAGAGGACGCCACCGACGCGGCGCAGGTGGCGGAGCTGGTGGTCCTGGGGGAACTGGTCAAACGCAGCCGCGAGGCCGGGGTGCAGTGCATGGTGGAAGGCCCGGGGCACATCCCCCTGCACCAGGTTGAGGCGAACATACGCATGGCCAAGGCCATCACACGCGGAGCGCCCTTCTACGTGCTGGGGCCGCTGGTCACCGACGTAGCCGCCGGATACGACCATATCGCGGCCGCGGTCGGGGGAGCCGTCGCCGCCATGTCCGGGGCAGACTTCCTCTGTTACGTGACACCGCGCGAACACCTCGGACTGCCCACGGCGGAGGACGTGCGCGAGGGGGTCATCGTCACGCGCATCGCCGCACATGCCGCGGACGTGGCGAGGGGAATACCCGGCGCGAGGGATTGGGACCTGGACATGAGCAGGGCGAGGAAGGGCCTGGACTGGGAGAGGCAGCTCGAGCTGGCCCTCGACCCGGTGAAGGCAAGGAAGCTCTTCGGGGAGCGTCAGGTCGAGGGCGAGGAGGCCTGCACCATGTGCGGCGACTTCTGCGCCATGCGTTTCATATCGGAATACCTGGGGCGTGATGGTATGCCCGCGTGCGAGTGAAGGAAGGGAGAGGGCTCTTGCGGGTCGAGGAGGCCGGCGAGTTCGGGATCATCGCGAGGCTCCGCGCCATGCTGGAGGGCGAGCGCGAGGGCCTGGTGCGGGGCATCGGCGACGACACCGCCGTGATCCGTGACGGCGCGGGCGGGCTGTGGGCCTACACCGCCGACGCCGTGGTGGAGGGGGTTCACTTCGACCCCGCTTACACCCCCTGGCACTCCCTGGGCTACAAGGCCCTGGCGGTGAACGTCTCGGACCTCGCCTCCATGGGGGGAGGCGCCCCGTCCTTCGCCCTTGTCGTCCTGGGGCTCAGGGGCGACGCCGAGGTCGAGGCGCTGGAGGAGGTCTACCGCGGCCTGGTTGACTGCGGCGAGGAGTTCGGCTGCGCCGTGGTCGGCGGCGACATCGTACGCTCGCCCGCGAGCCTCTTCATCTCGGTCTCCCTCGTCGGCAGCATACCCGGCGAGAGGTATCTCACCCGCGATGCGGCCAGGCCGGGACAGGCGGTGCTGGTCACCGGGACCCTCGGCGATTCCTATCTCGGCCTGCGCTGGCTCATGGGCGGCGGAAGCGACTCCAACGTTTGCGCGCGCAGGCACCTCTATCCCCGTCCCCGCGTAGGGGAAGGGGGGAAGGCGCTGGAGATGGGCGCGACCTCTGCCATCGACGTCAGCGACGGCCTGCTGCGAGACCTCGGCCACATCTGCGAGGAGAGCGGGGTGGGGGCGGAGGTCTTCATCGAGGAGGTGCCCATTTCGGGCGACGCGGAGGCCACCGCGCTGGAGCTCGGCGAGGACGCGCGCCGCGCGGCCCTCTTCGGGGGGGAGGATTACGAACTCATCCTGGTGGCGGATGCGGACAGGGCGCCCTCCCTCCGGGACGGGCTGGGGCTCAGCGTCGTCGGGAGGATAACGGAGGGGAATGAGGTGCGCGTGCTCGACGCCGCGGGGAAACGGCTCGACACCGACCGCGTGGGCTACGAGCACTTCAAGGAGGGGTAGGGATGCGCTCAGCGGTGGCCCTAACCGTCGCCGGATCCGATTCCGGGGGTGGGGCCGGAATCCAGGCCGACATCAAGACCTTTCACTTGTGCGGCGTGCACGGTACTTGCGCCATCACCAGCGTCACCTCGCAGAACACCATGGGCGTTGTCTCGCGCTTCGACCTGCCGGTGGAGGTAGTGGTGTCGCAACTGGAGGCGGTCCTCGACGACTTCGAGGTCGCGGGAGCGAAGACGGGCATGCTCGCCAGCGCGGCGATCATCCGGGCCGTCTCGGAGGTGGTTACGGAGAGGGGCATCAAGCGCCTGGTGGTGGACCCGGTAGCCGTCTCCACCAGCGGCCATTCGCTCCTCGACGGCGGGGGGATAGAGACCATAGCGGAGGAGCTGTTCCCTCTGGCGACCGTGGTCACCCCCAACCTCGCGGAGGCTTCCCTGCTGCTGGGCGGGGAGATCGGCGACCTGGAGGGGATGAGGGAGGCGGCCGCCCGCATCCGGGAGATGGGGCCGGAATGCGTGCTCGTCAAGGGCGGCCACCTGCCGGGCTCGGCGGAGGCGGTGGACGTCTTCTACGATGGAAGCGAGTTCGTCACCCTGTCTCTGCCGCGCGTAGACACCGAGAATACCCACGGCACGGGCTGCATGCTCTCGGCGGCCATGGCGGCCTACCTGGCCCTGGGAGAAGACCCCCTGGGCGCGGCGAGAAGAGCGAAGAGTGACGTGGTGCGCGCCCTGCGCAGCTCCCTGGATATCGGCAGGGGCTCCGGGCCGGTGAACCCGCGCCCGGAGCCCTGATCCCCGGGCGCGTTAGCCCGCAGCCCCGTAACTATAATGCAGGGTAGAACGTATAAGGCTATAATGCGACGCAGCGGTTGCGACGCGGAGACGTATCGGGGATCGCTCCCCTGTGGCGAAAGGAAGTTCGAGAGATGATGGTAGGGATGATAAGCGATACGCACGGCGATGCGGCGGCGTGGCGGCGGGCCATGGAGATCCTGGGTTCGTGCGAGTTGATCCTGCACGCGGGCGACCACCTCTATCACGGCGCCTTCAACCCGGTGCTTCCCACCTACGATCCCCGGGAGCTCGCCCGGGAGATGAACGAGTGCGCCGTACCCATCCTGCACGCTCGCGGCAATTGCGATTCGGAGGTCGATCAACTCGCCTTGCGGGCACCCATCATGTCCCCTTATTTTTTCTGCCGCCTGGAGGGGCTGAACATCATGGTGACCCACGGGGATGGCATGGATCACGCCGCCTTGGTGGAGCTGGCGCAAGGGTATGGTGCCGACCTGCTGGTAAGGGGGCATACCCACGCACGCGGCACCTGGGAGCACGGATCCATGCTCGTGTGCAATCCGGGCAGCCCGTCCCTGCCCAAGGGTGACGGGGTACCATCGGTTGCGATATTGCGGGAGGGAGAGGTGACGCTCTACGACATCAGGGACGGCAGCTCCCTTCCCCCGCGCGCCTTGCGGTGATCGTGGCATGGCGGATATCCAGCGGCGCGGTTCGAGGTGGAACCGGTGCGATGAAAGGGGCATCGAAACCACCTAAAGAGGAAAACCGGCGCCTTGGTTGAATACTACTTATTGGAAAGCGTAAGGAGAGGGACTTCAACAGGAGGTAAGGTAATGAGAAAGGCAGTGGTGGTCATTATTATCACCGCTCTCTCCCTGTCGATGCTGGCTTTCGTGGCAGGGTGCGGCGGCGATGCCAACAAGGACGACGCCAAAGAGTTTATGACGGCCGGGGACAAGTACATGTCTGATGCCAAGCTCAAGGGGGAGGAACTCGAGAACCTGCAGACCGAGCTGGGGTCCGCCGCTATAAGCGGTGATATGTCCGCCATCAGCGGTGAGGCGGGGCAGGCCATGCAGGAGGAAGTGGATGGCATCCTCGACGGCATCGACAGCGACCTCGAGGCCGCCAAGGCGGAATACGAGAAGATACTGGCCCTGGAGGGCGTCCAGGATTACAAGGACTATGCCTCCAAGAGGATAGAGGCCGTGGAGGCTTACACGGAGCAGCAGGTAAATATCCGCCAGCTGGTAGGCAGCCTGATCGACGCGCTCGCGGCCATGGCGCAGGGCCAGGACATCGATATCATCTCCATGTTCATGGAGAGCGAGGAATACGAGAAGATCGAGGAATACGGAAGCTTGGGTGACAAGCTGGTCAAGGAAGCCGACCAGATCAAGCTCGACAAGAAGCTGGAGAGTTAAGGCGGGCCGGCGCCACGGGGCGCGGAGCGGTCGCCGCCCCGCGCCCGCTCGCTGAGACCGGGACAACGCAAAGGGAGCGGGAACTAGAGGCCCCGCTCCCTTGTCTCGTTCTTTAGTAACGGTCTACCTTGCCCGCCTTCATGCACTTCGTGCACACGTTCATGTGAGTGGGTCTGCCGTCCGCGATGACCCTGATCTTCTGGATGTTCGGGTTCCACCGCCGCTTCGTCTTGCGGTGGGAGTGGCTCACGTTAAACCCGAAATCGGGCTTCTTACCGCATACCTCGCATATCCTGGACATCTATACCTCCTCAAAGCATACGGCTGTATGTTACCAGAACCCCATGCCGCATACAACCTGCTGTTACCTTTTACCGGCCGCTGGATTATAGTATATGGTCATCGCCGGTTGTTATAATCGTTCTAATCCGTATCGGCTGTCGAACCCGGAGAGGGATAATGGAGGAGAATAACATCCATAACGAGCTGGGCAAGATAAGCATCAGCGATGACGTCCTCGCCGACCTGGCCGGCCTCACCTGCACGCGATGTTACGGCATCGTGGGCATGGCGAGCCAGAGCTTTCAGGAGGGCGTCGCTGAGCTCCTGGGAAGGGAATCGTTGCGAAAAGGGGTAAGGCTCAAGCGTGATGGTGACGCGGTGAGCTTCGACCTTTACGTGATCGTTGAGGCCGGCATCAATATCGCCGAGGTCGCCCACAACCTCATTGAACAGGTCAAATACATGGTAGAGAGCTCCACGGGACTCAGCGTGGGCGAGGTGCAGGTGCACGTACAGGGCGTGAGGGTCAATTGAACCTGGGGGTGCGATAATTGGTCGAAAGGTTGGAGGCGGCGGACCTCGTCGGTCTCGTCGAAGCGTCCATCGGCGCCCTCAGGGTTCACAAGGAAGAGATAAACGCCATGAACGTGTTCCCGGTGCCTGACGGAGACACCGGCACCAATATGCTCCTTACCATGCAGGCCGTGCAGGAGGCCATACTCACCTCCGCCAACAGGGACATGCCCGCCATCTGCCAGGCAATATCCCGCGGTTCCCTCATGGGCGCAAGGGGCAACTCGGGCGTCGTGCTCTCCCAGATCCTCAAGGGGATGACCGAGGTCATGGCGGACAACGAGGCGGTGGACGTGGAGGTAATGGCGGGGGCGCTTATCCGAGGCTCGGAGGTGGCCTACCGTGCGGTGATGAAACCGGTGGAGGGCACCATCCTCACCGTGGTGCGCGAGGCCTCCGAAGAAGGAATGCGCCGCAAGGACGGCCAGGTGAGCATGGAGGAGTGGTTTACCTGCGTCGTTCTCAAAGCCCGGGAGACCCTCGAGCACACCCCGGAACTCCTGCCCGTGCTCAAGGACGCGGGAGTGGTCGACGCGGGAGGGCGCGGGCTCCTGGCCATCTTCGAGGGCATCCTTTCCTACCTTACAGGCGAGGAGCTACAGCTCATCGAGGAGGAGGTCGGCCATGCGGCGGTATTGGAAAGCCTCGAGGTAGAGGATTTCCGCTACGAGGCCCAGTTCATCCTGCACTGCAAGGACTCCAAGGCGGAGCGCTTCCGCGAGTTGCTGCACGACCTGGGCGGCTCCGTGCTCGTGGTCGGAGGGGACAAGCTCTATCGCGTGCACGTGCACACCGACCAGCTGGGCAAGGTCATCGAGGAGGCCTCCAGTACAGGCCGCCTCAGCGACGTGGAGATCACCGACCTGAAACTACAGGTGGAGGAGGTGGATTCCGCCCGAACCCTGCGGGAACAGAAGCCCATCGGGATGGTCGCGGTGGCGGTGGGAGACGGCATCAAGGAGATCCTGCGCTCCATGGGGGTCGATTTCATCGTGGACGGGGGGCAGAGCATGAACCCGAGCACGGCCGAGATGCTGGACGCCATAGACGGGCTGCCCCAGGGCTCAATCCTGCTCATACCCAATAACAAGAACATAATCCCCGCGGCCGAGCAGACCAGGGAGCTGACGGAGAAGAAGGTCCAGGTCATCCCGGCGGTTTCCATCGCGGAGGGCTTCGCCGCCCTGGTCGCCTTCGATCCCCGCGCCGGGCTCGAGGAAAACCACGAAAAGATGACCCGTGCCCTGGAGGGGGTCAAGACCGGGGCGGTGACCGTGGCGGTGCGCGACAGCAAGGGGAAGCTTGGAAAGATCAAGAAAGGGAACTTCATCGGGCTGTTCCGTGGCGAGATAGTCTCGGCTGCGACCGGCGCGCTCGAGGCGGCGAGGACACTGCTGGAGCAGATGCTGGACAGGGATGACGAGATCGTGAGCATGATCATCGGCGAGGAGGCGCACGGCCTGAACCATGCGGAGATTATGGAAATGCTGGAGGACAGGGGGCTGGAGGTGGAGGTCATAGACGGCGGCCAGCCCGTCTATCATTACATCTTCGGGGTTGAATAGGGCATCTCGTTTACGGGGTAGTGATATGCCTGCAGCGGTGGAGCGCCGGGTCGAGGAACTGGGAGCAAACTGGAGAGCATTGCGGGAGCCGGTCAGCACGGTCAGCGGTATAGGGAAGAGCTTCCTGCGACACCTTCATGCCATGGATATCCACAGCCTGGAGGACCTCCTCTACCACTTTCCCCGCCGCTACCTGGACAGGCGCAAGCTGTCCAGGATAGGAGACGTGCGCATCGGGGAAGAGACCACTATCGTGGGAACGGTGCGCAGCGCCGAGCTCAACCGCATCTCGCGCAATCGCAGCGTGCTTCTGGTAGCCGTCTTCGACGGTTCCGCGTACATATACGGGGTGTGGTTCAATCAGCCCTACCATGCCGACAAGCTGCAGCCCGGGATCGAGGTGGCGTTCTCGGGCAAGGTGCAGTACCGTTACGGGCGGCTGCAGATGGTCAATCCCGCCTACGACATACTGGACGATTCAACGGAGGCAGGCATGAGATCGGTACATACGGGCCGCATCATCCCCCTGCACCCGGCCACCCAGAAGCTGAGCGCCGCCATGCTGCGGCGCCTTATCATGAGGGCCCTCGATCAGTATGGAGACCTCCCCGACCACATTCCCTACGGGCTGCGGCTCAAGCACGGCTATCCCCACCGCGCCCAGGCCATCCGCGAGATGCATTTTCCGGGTTCAGCGGGCCGGCTCAACCGCGCCCGCCAGCGTATGGCCTACGACGAACTCCTGGTGATGCAGGTCGCCCTGGCCATGCGTCGCCATCGCCTCAGGACGGGTACGCCCGGCATCGCGCACGCCCCCCCCGGAAAGCGGCTGGCGTCCTTCAAAGCGTCGCTTCCCTTCCCGCTCACGAGCGCCCAGAAAAAGGCCTTCGAGGAGATCAGCGAGGACATGTCCAGCCCCTGTCCCATGAACCGCCTGCTCCAGGGCGAGGTGGGCTCGGGGAAAACGGTGGTGGCGCTGCTGGCTTTGCTGCTGGCGCAGGAGAGCGGCTACCAGGGAGCCATCATGGCCCCCACCGAGGTCCTGGCGGAACAGCACTTCGCGAATATAACGTCCCTGCTCACGGACGCTTGCGGAGTAAGGGTGGAGCTGCTCACCGGCAACACCGCCGCCGCGAGGCGCAGGGAGATAATGGAAGCCGCGCGCGAGGGCGCCGTCGATATCCTCGTGGGCACCCATGCCCTCATCTCCGAGGGCGTGGACTTCGGGAGACTGGGCCTCGTGGTCGTGGACGAACAACACCGTTTCGGTCTGCGCCAGAGGACGCTCCTCAGGGAAAAGGGAAGCCACCCGGACACGCTGATCATGACCGCTACGCCCATACCCCGTACCCTCTCCCTGACCCTCTACGGCGACCTGGAGGTCTCGGTGCTGGACGAGCTGCCGGCGGGCAGGGCGGGGACGCGCACGGTGGTGGTCGGACCCGGCGGCAGGGAGGAGGCGTATGAGCTCATCCGCGTGGAACTGGCCTCGTCACGCCAGGCCTTCGTGGTCTGCCCCCTGGTCGACGCGTCGCCCGCCGTCGAGGCCAAGGCGGCGGAGAAGGAGGCTAAAGAGCTGGCCGGACTGTTCCCGGGCTCGCGCATCGGGATCCTGCACGGTCAGATGGCCAAAGCGGACAAAGACGAGGCCATGGCCGCCTTCCGCCGCGGCGATATCCAGCTTCTCGTATCGACCACCGTTATCGAGGTGGGTATCGATGTGCCCAATGCCACGGTGATGATGGTGGAGAACGCGGACCGTTTCGGCCTTTCCCAGCTCCACCAGTTGCGCGGCAGGGTGGGGCGCGGGGAGCACCCCTCCCATTGCGTCTTCGTGTTCGACGCGGACACGGAGGAGTCGCAGCGGCGCATGCGCGCCATCGCGGAGATCTCGGACGGCTTCAAGCTCGCCGAGGCCGACCTCGAGATCCGAGGTGAAGGCTCACTCTTCGGCAACCGCCAGTCCGGCATGCCGGACCTGCGCGTGGCCCGCCTCATACGGGACTTCCGCCTGCTCCAGCAGGCGCGCACGGACGCGTTTGCGCTGGTGGAGATGGACCCCGGACTGGACAGCCCAGAGCACCTGCTGCTGCGCCTGGAGGTGGAGGAAAGATTCCGCGACAACCTGGAGTGGCTCTTCCGCGCCTGAATTCCTGCCCGCAAGCCCAGGCGCCGCGAGCGGCCAAGGCGCGCCACGGAGTCGACGGACCTTTGCCGCGGCGGGAGCGGTTGATGATATCATCCTTGATAGGCGGGTCGGATGTTGACGAGCATGCGGAGTACCGGATGAGAAGAGGACGCATCCCTCTCAGGCATGCCGCCGCCCTGTTGGCGGCGCTCTGCCTGCTGGCGCTGTTGTGCCCCGCCGCTCCTCTCGCGGCGGCCCAGGAAAAAACGGCGGGTCCGCGCCTCCTGCGCCTGTCTCCCGCCGGGGGGGAGGGGCTGGGAAGGGACACCGTGGTGGTGCTCTCCTTCGACCGCCCCATGCACCTCGAGAGCCTGGTTCTGGCCGCGCGCTTCGAGCCGCCCGTGGGTTTCAACGTCAGCGGAGAGTCGGAATGCATATTCGTACCCGACAATCTCCTCGCCCCCGACACCGCGTATTCTTTCTACCTCGAGCCCGGAGTGGCCGGGGACCTGGAGGGGAAAGCCCTCAAGGACGGCGTGGAGGTCTCCTTCACCACGCGCGGCGACGGCATAACCATGGAGATACCCGCTTTTTCCTTCAAGGGGGAGGTCGTGGAGGGCACTGATCCGCAGGGGGTGGCAAGCGTCATCGGCTTCGGAGTCGGACATTATCCGGGCACGGGGCGCCCCGGCAGGGGAAATTTCGTGATAATGGCCCACGCCAGCGGCCAGATCGAGTTCCCCTTCAACAGCCTCTTCGACCTGGGGGAAGGAGATGCGATCATACTCACCTACGGAGGGAGGGACTACGTGTACGCCTGGAGTCACGACCGGGTCGTGCGCGACACGGAGATGTGGATAGTGGACCCCACCGCGAATCCCGTGCTGACCGCCTTCGTCTGTTGTGCGGAGGACGGCAGGCCCTCTCCCACCTTCCACCCCTCCTGCCGCTACGTCGTACGCGCTTCACTGGTCGGGGCCAGCCCCCATCATTAGTCATTTCGTTAGAATAGAGCGATGAGGATCATAGCGGGAGAGGCGAAGGGAAGGCGCATCAAGGCGCCGCGTGGCAGGGCGACCCGACCCATGAGGGACTTCGTCCGCGAGGCGGTGTTCAGCATGCTGGCGGACAGGGCCCGCGGGGCCAAAGTGCTCGACCTGTTCGCGGGAAGCGGTTCCCTTGGACTGGAGGCCCTGAGCCGGGGCGCCGCCGAGGCGGTCTTCGTGGACCGCGGACGGGAGCCCCTGCGCATAATCAGGGAGAATCTGGATACGCTCGGCATGTCCGACAGGGGCGTGGTGATAAGGGCCGAGATTCTCGATTACCTGCGAAAAGCCCGCTTTCCAGACAGGCCGTTCAATTTGATTTTTATAGACCCACCCTTTAGAATTGATGTGAAATACAGGCAGGAGATGCTGAAAAGTCTGGCCGAAGGCGGGTTCCTGGCCCCGTCGGCGGTGGTTGTTATGGAGGCTCCACTGCGGAGCTCGCCCCCGGGTCCGCCCGAGGGGGTGCACTTCCGGGAAAGGCGGAAGTACGGGGAGTCCGCGGTGGATGTTTATGTAAAAGAGTAAAATACTGTAAAATATAGAGGAGGGGTCGCGAGGAAATGACGACGGCAATCTGTCCGGGGACGTTCGACCCCATCACCTGCGGTCACATAGACGTGATCACGAGGGCATACAAGTATTTCGACAGGTTCATCGTGGCGGTAGCGGTCAATCCCCTCAAGCAGCCCCTGTTTACCGTCGAGGAAAGGATCCACATGCTGGAGAAAGCCACGAAAGGCATGAACGGCGTCGAGGTATCCTCCTTCGACACCCTGCTGGTGGATTTCGCGCGCAAGACGGGCGCGACCGCGATCGTAAAGGGCTTGAGGGCCATCAGCGACTTCGAATACGAGTTCCAGATGTCCCAGATAAACCAGGCCATGGGCGAGGAAATCGAGACTTTCTTCGTCATGGCCAACCCCGAGTACACCTTTATCAGCTCGAGCGCCGTGAGGGAAGTGGCCAGTTACGGAGGCTCGATAACCGGCCTGGTGCCGGCGAGCATTGAGGGCGAGATGAACGATTTGTTCGCGGAAAAATTCGGCAGGTTGAAGAAAGGGGCGGTCTAGATGGACGTCTTTCAACAACTGGACAGGATAGAGGATCTCATCGTATCCAGCAAACACGTGCCGTTTTCCTCTTCCGTGATGGTCAACGAGACCGAGATCTTCGAGCTGCTGGATGAATTCCGCAGCTCGCTGCCGGAGGAGCTGAAGCAGGCACGCTGGATGGTCAAAGAAAAAACGGAACTCATGGACGAGGCGCGCAAGGAGTCGGAGCGCATACGCGAGGAGGCTCTGGCGGAGAGGGCGCGCCTGATAGAGGAGACCGAGATCATCAAGACGGCGAAGGCCGAGGCGGAAAGGATCATCGAGGAAGCGCAGGCCCAGTCCAGGGAGATTCGCCTGGAGGCCGAGGACTATGCCGACGAGCGCCTGGCTAATCTCGAGCTAACCTGCTACAAACTCCTGGAAGTCATCAAGCGTGCACGGGAGAGGCTGCAGGGACCCCAAGAACAGGCGGAGGAAAAAGAGGAGTTCGACCTGGAATAGAGGTCGGGCCCCCCGAGGGGACCGCCGCCGGGAGGCGACGCACAGGGTGGCCGAGGGGGACCGCATCCGGCGACTGGAAAGTACCTCACCCCCAGCATCATCCGGCTCGGCTCCGCGGAAGATCCGGCACAACCGCTGCCACGACGAGGAAGGCCTGCCGGGCCTGTAGGAACCCCCCAGCAGACACCACTGAATGACGCTCGTGCGAGACTCCGCGGGACGGCACAGACAGGCCATTATCGGTTGTACGATGGCGCGAGGCGGGACGAAATGGCAGAGAAACTGAATTCAAGACAGTTGAAGGTGCCTGTAACCAACCTGCTCAAGCGGGTGTTCTCAAAGGAGAAGTTCTCCGCGAACCTGGACATAACCGTCGGGGAGCAGGGGCTCGTGGAGACGAGCGACCGCGGCGACTTCAGGCTGGAGGTCTGGCTGGAGAGCAGTCCCGACGGCATCAGGGTGAAGGGCAGGCTCGCGGGATCGGTGGTCATGGAATGCACCCGTTGCCTGGAGGGATACAGGCAGGACCTGGACATCCCGGTGGACGAGTTCTACCGCCGGCCCGGACTGGGCGCCCTGGGAGCTGACGGAAGGCAAGTGCCCGGCCCGGAGGTGGAGGAGGAAGACGAGTACGTGGTCGAAGAGGGGGTCATCGACCTGAACATCCTGGTCAACGACGCGGTGATGCTCGGCCTTCCCATCAAGCGCCTCTGCAGCGAGGAGTGCAAGGGGTTGTGCCAGTACTGCGGGAGCAACCTGAACCTGGAGCAGTGCGATTGCCGCGGAGAGGACATCGACCCCCGGCTCGAGGTGCTAAGGACCCTCCTCGAGCGCGATAGCGAGGAGTAGCACGGCAGCGGGCCGCTTGACCGCGATAGGGCGCGAGCATATACTCTTGTGGTGCTTTTATAGAGGTAAACGCAGATAAAGGAAGGTTTTCCGGAGGTAGAAATGGCGGTACCCAAACGGAAGAAATCACGCTCGCGTGCCGCATCCCGGCGCGCGAAGTGGGGCATACAACCGCCTGCGAAGTCGGAGTGCCCGCAGTGCCATTCCCCCAAGCTGCCCCATCGCGCATGCAGGAACTGCGGCACCTACAACGGCCGGGAAGTGCTGGAGACGGAATAGGCCGCCTTGCCGGCGTTTTACGCGCGACTTTCGAGATCCCCCAGGTGGGGGGCTTACCCATAAGCTCCCGCTGGCTGCTTCCGGTCCGGAGGCGACGGGCGGCACCGCGGACCGGGCCGTGACGGCCGGCGGCGGGCACGGCTTCCGGGGTGATTATTGTGGCTGTACCCGAAGAGATCACGGTGGCCGTCGACGCCATGGGGGGAGACAACGCTCCCGATGCGATCGTCGCCGGCGCCCTGGACGCTCGTGACGAGCTGGGGGCGCATGTCCTGCTGGTGGGGGACGAGGGCGTGCTGGCGGAAGCCCTCGACTCCGCCGGGCGAGGCCGTGTAGATATCCTGCACGCTCCCGATACTGTGGCCATGGACGAGGAAGGCGCCTACGCCGTCAAGAACCGCGAGGGAGCCTCCATAGTCGTGGCGGCGGAGGCGGTGCGGGACGGAAGGGCGCACGCCATGGTGTCGGCCGGAAATACCGGCGCGGCGATGGCGGCCGCGTTCTTTTCCTGGGGGAGGATAAAGGGGATCAAGCGTCCCGCCGTGGCGGTGGTCCTGCCGCCCGCGGAATCCTCCACCCTGCTGCTGGACGCCGGCGCCAATTCGGATTGCCGCCCCGAGCACCTGCGGCAGTTCGCCCTGTTGGGCAGCGCCTATGCCTCCCTTCGCTTCAACCTGGTCAGTCCAAGGGTGGGGCTTCTCAACAACGGCGCCGAGCAATCCAAGGGTAACGAACTCGCGCGCGAGTCGTTCCGGCTGCTGGCTTCCGAGGCCAGGATCAATTTCGTGGGCAACCTGGAGGGAAGGGACCTGGCCGGCGGACTGGCCGATGTCGTGGTCACGGACGGATTCACGGGAAACATCGCCCTGAAGGTCGTGGAGGGCGTAGCGTCCATGATCACAAGGCGCCTACTGGAAAACCTGGGATCGCTGCGGGAGGAGGAGCTGCAGCCCGTGCTGCCCGCCCTGCTCTCCCTGCGGCAGGAGCTCGATCACCGCGCTATTGGCGGCGCCCCTCTTCTGGGAGTGCGGGGCGTGTGCATCATCGCGCACGGGAGCTCCGATGCCGTGGCGGTGAAGAACTCCATACGCGTGGCCATGGAGGCGGTGGAGGCAGGGGTGGTGGAGAAGACCGCGGCCCTGCTCGATGCGGGGAAAGGGGGTGGGGGATGATCTTCAGGCGCAAAAAGGCAAGACGGGAGACTATCGAGCAGATCCTTGGCGTCGACTTCAAGGACAAGGATCTGCTGCGCCGCGCGCTGACCCACCGCTCCTACGCACACGAGGCCTGTTTTCCACCTGACGCGACGAACGAGAGGCTGGAGTTCCTCGGGGACGCCGTCCTCGACGTGGTCATCTCGGACCACCTCTACCGCATGCACCCCGAGCTAAACGAGGGCGATCTCACGCGCATCAGGTCCAACCTGGTCAACATGGCTTCGCTGGCTGATGTCGCCCGCGAGATATCAGTAGGCGACCACGTCCTTCTCAGCAAGGAGGAAAGGGCGGACGGAGGCGGGGAAAAGGCTTCGATAATCGCTGACGCGCTGGAGGCGCTCATCGGCGCGGTCTACCTGGACCAGGGCCCGGACGAGGCGGCGAGGCTGTGTTTGCGGCTCTTCGTGAAGAAACTCGATGATGCGGTGGGCGGTACTCTCGATTACGATTTCAAGTCGCGGCTGCAGGAGACGGTGGTGAAGGAGAAGGGCGTCCTGCCGCGCTATCGCTTACGGGAGGAGGGGCCGGATCACCGCAAGACGTTCCATGCCGTGGTATATATAGCGAACGCGAAGATGGGCGAGGGAAGCGGGAGCTCGAAGAAGGAGGCCGAACAGGCGGCGGCCAGGGAAGCCCTGGACCGCATTGTCTGCGAATAAAGGCGTCGGGATCAAGGAGAGTGAACGGAAAAAGGGGGGATCGAAGTGGCTGGCATCGGCATAGTGACCGACTCGACCGCTTATCTGGACGGTGATTACGTCAAGAAGAACGACATCAAGGTGGTGCCCTTGAAGGTCATCATGGACGACGTCTCTTACCGCGAGGGCGTAGACATCAGCAACGACGAGTTCTACCAGCGCATGCAGGATGAGGATATCTTCCCCACGACGTCGCAGCCTTCCGCGGGCGAGTTCCTGGAGGCGTACAGGGAGATGTCCGAACGCTACGATTCCCTGATCAGCATACACATCTCGTCGGGCATCAGCGGCACCTGCGAGTCCGCCAGGTCAGCCGCGGCCGAGATGGGGGAATACCCCATAGAGGTCATCGATTCCCGCTTCACCGGATTCGTGCTCATGCTGTTCGTGCAGGAATTGGTCAAGGCGCGGGACGCGGGCAAGGACATGTCCGAGCTGAAGGCCATGGCGGAGAAGATGATCGAGAGCGGCGTGGAGATGTTCTGCGTGGACACCCTTGAATACCTGCACCGCGGCGGCAGGATAGGCGGCGCCCAGGCCCTCATGGGTTCCATGCTGCGTATCAAGCCGCTGCTGTATCTCGACGGCACCATCGACGCCCTGGACAAGGTGCGTGGCAGCAAGAAAGCGCTGGAACGCATGGTCGAGCTGGCGGTGGAAAAGGCCGGCGGCCGCAGGGTGATGGTCACCCTGACGCATGTACGTGCACTGCCCAGGATGAACGAACTCAAGGAGATGGCCACGAAGGCGCTCGACTGCGACCCGGATGCCATCGTCTGGAACGAGACCGGACCGGTGATCGGCTCCCATGTCGGTCCCGGGACCGTTGGCCTCGGCTTCTGCCCCGTTCTTTAACGGGCGATTGCCGTGCGGCCGGGGCAGTCAGGGAAGCCGGCGCCAGCCGCCTACTGCACCGGGCATGGATGATACCCGCGTCCCCGGCGCAGCCGGGACGCCGCGATAACGCTGCGGGAGCAGCGCCCTTATGTCGCGCCGCTCATATTCGCGGCACGTCTGTTTAAGTATCTCCACGGCAAAAAGCGGTCCGCTTTCGCGCGGGCTTGAAGGGGATAGAGGCACGGAGGTAGAAAAATAGCTGTAAAATCCGTTCAGTAACGCGGTAAGAGGAGAGCAAGGCAAGGATGTATCTGAAATCGCTTAGCGCGAGGGGGTTCAAGTCCTTCGCCGATAAGGTGGCCCTGGATTTCGAGCCCGGCATCTCGGTCATAGTCGGACCCAACGGCAGCGGGAAGAGCAACGTCGCGGACGCGGTGCTGTGGGTGCTGGGCGAGCAGAGCCCTCGCAACCTGCGGGGGACGAAGATGGAGGACGTGATCTTCGCGGGGAGCGCCACCCGCCAGCCCCTGAGCATGGCCGAGGTGTCGCTGTCCTTCGACAACCGTTCGGGCGACATACCAATAGAATTCCCCGAGGTGGTCGTCACCAGGCGCATCTATCGCACCGGGGAGAGCGAGTACCTGCTCAACAAGACGCCCTGTCGTCTCGTGGACATCCAGGAACTCCTTTCCGACCTGGGGGTTGGGCGTGAACTCACGGCCGTTATCGGCCAGAACAAGCTGGAGGCCATCCTGCGCAGCCAGCCGGAGGACCGCCGCGCCTTCCTGGAGGAAGCGGCGGGCCTGCGCAAGCACCGCAAGCGCAAGGAAAAGGCGCTGCGCAAGATGGAGGGCATGGAGCGCAACCTCCTGCGGGTAAAGGACATCATCTCCGAGGTGAACAAGCAGCTGCGCCCCCTGGAGAGGCAGGCCCAGCAGGCAAGGGAATATGGCGAACTGGCGTCCAGCATCAGGGAGCTCTCCATCCGTATCCTCGTGGCGGAACTGCAGGAACTGAAGGGGCAGTGGGAAAACCGCAAAGAGGAGGAGGAAAGGCTTGCCCGGGACCTGGAGGACACGTCCGCGCAGGTCAGGGAGGGCAAGGAACGCCTGTCGGGCCTCGAGGAGAGGCTGCGCGAGCTGAGGCAGGCCCTGGAGAGCTGCCGCGCCCAGGAGATGCGTCTTCTCTCACTGGGGGAGAGGCTGCGAGCCTGCGAGAGCCTGGGCGAGGAGAGGCTGAAGCTATATGCGGCTCTGAGCGGGGACATATCTTATCGCGACGGCTGGAGGTCCCGCCGGGAAGAGCTGGCACGCAGGCGGGAGGAGCTCGAGGAGGAAAAGGCCCGCGCGGAAGCCGAGGCATCGCGTCTCGAGGAGGAGATAGCTGGCCTGCGTGGAAAGAGGAAGGACCTTGCAGCGGAGCTCAACCAGGCACGCAGGGAGCGCGACTCGCTCAGGCGCGCCCTCTCGGAGATGCGGGAAAGAGAGCGCGAGCTGCGGGAAGAAGCCGCGAGAGACGTCACGAGAGCGGAAGAATGCTGCCAGGAGACGGACGGGCTCGTGTCCCGGCGCGAGGAGATAGCGGCGGAGATGGACGCCCTGCAGGATAGGGCGGCCGGGATGGAGAGCGAGCTGGCGGAGATCGGGAACAGGCAGGCCCGTACGGGAGAGATGACGGCGGAGCTGCGGGAGAACCTGGCCCGCTTGCGCGAGGAGCTCGATGCCCTGGCGGCGAGGGAGAAGAGTTCGTTCCGGGACGAGGCGCTGGTAACGGCCAGGCTGCAAGCCCTGCAGGAGGTCTTCGATTCGCGCATCGATCATGCCGCCGCCGCGGACAGGGTCATGAGAGAAGGCGAAGGTATCCCCGGCATCCTGGGCACGCTTATGGACAGGATGGAAGTCGAGGGCGGATGGGAGAAGGCGCTGGAGTCCTTTCTCGGCCCGTGGATGTTCTGCGTGGTGACCCGCGACCTGGACTGCGCGCTGGATGCCGTGAGGATGCTCAAGAAAGAAGAGGAGGGGTATGGCATCTTCCTTCCCCTCTCGGAGATAGCAGGGGATTCCATGGAGCAGGTCAAGAACCTGGCCCGTGAGGCGGGTGGGGTCCCGGCGCTGGACGTGGTGGAATGCGCCTCGGAGATCCGGCCCGCCCTGGAATACCTCCTGGCGGAAGTGGTCTTCTGCGCTTCCCTGGACGAGGCGCGCAGCAGGGCGGAGCTGTACCCCAGGCTTACCTTCGTTACCGCGGAAGGAGACGTCATCGCGGCGCGCCGTGCCGTGAAGGGCGGCGCTCAGCCGCACGGTCCCTTCCACATCGTCGCCAGCAGGCGCGAGATCGAACGGCTGCGGGAAGCGGCAGGACTCCGCGGCGAGGAGGTCGCATCCCTGGAGGAACAGCGCGACAGCGTGCTCTCGAACATCAAGGGGATCGAGAAGGACCTGGGGGGCCTGGCCGATGAGGAAAAGGAACAGGAATCGGCCGCGAGAAGGCTGGTCCTGGCATGCCGCGAAACGGCACTTCAGGTGGAAAGGATGGAAGCTGACGCCGCGCAGCTGGATGCAAGGCTGGAGTCGCTGCGGCAGGAAGAGGCCGAGCTGCATATGCGCGGCGCCGCACTGGAAGAGCAGGCGAAGGAAAAAGCGGCTGAACGGCAGGCCCTGGAGCCGGAACTTGCGGCAGGGGAGTCGCGGGTGGAGGAGCTGCGCCGCGAGGACAGGGAGCTGGAGGAATCGCTGCAGCAGATGCTGGCTCAAAAGGCATCCACGGCCGAGAGAGGATATCACCTGGGCAAGAGGATAAGGGAGATCGACGCGGAGACCCAGGGGCCTCCGCTTCCGGGCCGCGAGGAACTGGCGGCCATGATGGAGGCGCAGGAGGAGATACTGTCCCTGGTGGGAAAGATGACCGAGGCCCACGGCAGGCTGGCGGAGTATGTCAGCCGCAGGGAGAGCGAGAGCCGCAGGGAGCTGGAAGGCGTCGAGATCGAGCAGGAGCAGTCGCGCACGCGCATCGTGGAGCTGGAGGCGCGGGAAGGGGAGCTGAGGGAACTGGTCCACAACCGCGACCTGGCTGCCGCGCAGCTGAAGATGCGCGTGGACATGCTGGTGCAGCGACTGCTGGATGAATACAGGCTGCCGGTGGAGACGGCCCTTACGGACTATCTTCCCACCGAGCCCGTGGCGGAGATGAGGGAGAAGCTGGAGAGACAGGAGCGACGCCGCGACATGTTGGGGCAGGTGAACATGCGGGCGGTGGAGGAATACAGCGCCATGAAGGAGCGCTACGATTTCCTCATGGAGCAGGTGGAGGACCTGCGTGAGAGCAAGGCCTCCCTTCTCAAGGTAGTACGTGCCATAGACCGCGAGATAGTGCGCATCTTCAAGGAGACCTTCGAGGAGGTGAACCTGCACTTCCAGGAGCTTTTCGAGATGCTCTTCCCCCAGGGGCGCGCGGAACTCACCCTCTCGGATCCCACCGATCCGCTCAATACCGGGGTGGAGGTGGAGGCGCAGCCGCGGGGCAAGAGACTGAAGAAGCTCTCGCTGCTCTCGGGAGGAGAGACCTCGCTGACCTCGCTGGCCTTCCTCTTCGCTATCTTCAAGACCAGGCCAAGCCCCTTCTATTTCCTGGACGAGGTGGAGGCGGCCCTGGACGACGTGAACCTGCACCGTTTCCTGAACATGCTCAAGGAATTCAAGGGGGACTCCCAGCTCATAGTGATAACCCATCAGAAACGCACCATGGAGATTGCCGACATCCTCTACGGCGTGTCCATGCAGGCATCGGGGGTCTCGCGCATCGTGAGCCAGAAGCTTGACGAGGCGGAACGGCTCGCCCGCACCGGCACCTAGGATCAGCCTCACTGTCCGCATTCCACCGCGTCGGCGCATTTTATGGCTGTGTTCGTGAAGATGCGGAGAACGAAACCCGCCCACATCCGATATGATAGATTTAGGTTATCCAGGTCACGCAAGTAACCAGGCAGGTTGAGATGGAAGAGGACAGGAAGCTGGAAAAGGAGAGCCGCAAACGCGAGAAAGAGGAGTGCAGACAGCGGGAAAAGGATGAGAAAGCCCGCCTGAAGGCGGAGAAGAAAGAGCTCAGGGAGGCCAGGAAGAGGGAGAAGGCGCGGGCGCTGGAGGAGCTCCAGGAACTGCCCGATGTCGGGGAGGGCGAGGGCGAAGCCCTGCTTTGCGGCCCGGAGGTGGACGAATGCGTGAGCGCAAAAGGTAAGGCCCCGGAGGCGCTGACCACGAGTGAGCAGGCGCGGGAAGAGCCGATGGAGGAGGGACACCTCGCCGGCGCGGCGGTGGAGGCGGCACGGAAGGATCCCGCTGCCGTAGAGCACGCCGCACCCGCTGAAGAAAACGATGTAAACGCCGGTACGGGGGTCGTGCCGGAGGAGGAACTCCTGCCCGCGGAGGAAAAGGAGAGGTGGCTTTCACGCCTGCGCAACGGGTTGTCCAAGAGCCGGGTCAACTTCGTTGCCCCCCTGTCCAGGGCCATGGCTTCCCGCCGCTTCGACGACGCCTTCTGGGAGGAGGTCGAGGACATCCTGGTAGGAGCGGACGTAGGCGTGGAGATGACCATGATCCTGGTGGAGAGGGTCAAGGAGCGCATGGCCAGTGAGAAGGTGAAGGACCCCGACGGCCTGCTGTCTCTCTTCCGCGAGGTGCTTGCCGACGCGCTGGACGTGGGCGACCGCTCGCTGCAGTTCTCTTCAGCCGGGCCGAGCGTGTTCCTGGTGGTGGGAGTGAACGGGACGGGAAAGACGACAACCATCGCCAAGTTGGCCCATCAGTTGCGGCGTGACGGGAAAAATGTCCTGCTGGCGGCGGGAGATACCTTCCGCGCCGCGGGCATCGAACAGCTGGAGACCTGGGGGGAACGCGTGGGGGTGCACACCGTCAAACACAGGCAAGGCGCAGATGCCGCCGCCGTGGTTCACGACGCCGTGGAATCGGCCCTGGCCCGGGAGGCGGACGTGGTCATCGCCGACACCGCGGGGCGCCTGCACACCAAGGCCAACCTCATGGAGGAATTGAAGAAGATCAAGCGCGTGGCGGAGCGCAACGCCGAGGTGACGGAGACCCTGCTGGTCATCGACGCCACAACAGGCCAGAACGGCCTTATCCAGGCCCGCCGGTTCGGCGAGGCCGTGGAGGTGACCGGGGTGGTGCTCACCAAGCTGGACGGCACGGCCAAGGGCGGCATCGTGGTGGCCATCGTCCACGACCTGGGCATCCCCATCAAGTTCATCGGGGTGGGCGAGAAGATGGACGACCTGCACGCCTTCGACCCGCAGGAGTTCGCGGCCGCGCTTTTCTCGTAGGAGGGAACATGGGCTCACGGGGAGGGCAAAGGCTGCCCGCAAGCCGCAAATACCGCGTCATCGCATCTCACAAGGCTTCCTATCCCGAAGCGCTCGTCTTCGCAGCCGGAGACGTGCTCGAGGTGGAAGAGCGGGAGACGGTGTGGGAGGGCTGGATATGGTGCGTTAAGGCCGGGAGGGTGGGGGCATGGGTCCCCGAGGAGTACATCGAGAGGCGGGGCAGCCGCGGCACCGCATTGCGGGATTACGACTCCATCGAGCTCAGCGTCGACCCCGGAGACGTACTCGAGGCATGTGATGAGGTCGCCGGCTGGTTGTGGTGCGCGGACCGTGATGGCAGGAGGGGATGGGTCCCGAGAGAGTGCGTGGAGCCGCTGGGGGAGTATTGAGCAGGCGCACGGAGGAGGTGCTCTCCGCCCGCACGCAGGACCTTTGAACTGCAGGAATCTTTGACATTACCTGGTCTTTCCGATAACTTTAATTATTTAGTGAATAAAGGAACACGCGATAAGGACTCCCCGCGCGCGAGACGCCGCGGGGAGCGGGGAAGCGGCGGGAAGCGAGAGGACGATAGCCGATGTTCGACAACCTGAGCGACCGGCTCCAGGACATATTCAAGCGTCTGCGGGGGCACGGCAAGCTCTCCGAGAAGCAGGTGGCCGAGGTGATGCGCGAGATACGCCTGGCCCTGCTGGAGGCGGACGTGAACTTCAAGGTGGTCAAGGACTTCGTGGGCCGCGTGCAGGAGCGCGCGGTGGGCGAGGAGGTCCTGCGCTCGCTTACCCCCGCCCAGCAGGTGATAAAGATAGTGGACGAGGAGCTCACCGCTTTGCTCGGTAGCTCCAACGAGAAGATAAACTTCGGCGGGCGCCCACCGGTGACCATCATGCTCGTCGGCCTGCAGGGGTCCGGCAAGACCACGGCTACTGCCAAACTGGCCGTCCACCTCCGCGGCCAGGGGCGGCATCCCATGATGGTGGCGGCGGACGTTTACCGCCCGGCGGCCATCGACCAGCTCGAGAAGCTGGGGGAGCAGGCGGGCATCGCGGTCTATTCCGACCGCTCGGCCCGCCCGGAGGCCATCGTGGAGGCCGGGCTGAAGAGGGCGGAGAAGGAGGGCCTGGACACGGTGCTCATCGACACCGCGGGCCGCCTGCATATCGACGAGGAGATGATGCAGGAGCTGGTGAGGATTAAGAAGGATTACCCTCCCCACGAAACGCTGCTGGTGGTGGACGCTATGACCGGTCAGGACGCGGTGAACGTGGCGCAGTCCTTCGCGGAGGAGGTGGGCTTCGACGGTATCATCCTCACCAAGCTGGACGGGGACGCCCGAGGCGGAGCGGCCCTCTCCATCAAGACGGTCACCGGCAAACCGGTGAAATTCGCCAGCGTGGGGGAGAAGATGGGAGACCTGGAGCCCTTCTATCCCGACCGCATGGCATCGCGCATCCTGGGCATGGGGGACATGCTGACCCTCATCGAGAAGGCCCAGTCGACCTACGATGAACAGAAAGCGCAGGAACTGGAGAAAAAACTGCGCAAGCAGCAGTTCACCCTGGAGGACTTCCTGGACCAGATGGCCCAGCTCAAGAAGATGGGCCCGCTGGACCAGATCCTGGGGATGATACCCGGGATCTCGGCCTCCAAACTCAAGGGATTACAGGTGGACGAGGGCCAGATAAGAAAAGTGGAGGCCATCATCCAGTCCATGACCCCGGAGGAGCGCCGCAAGCCCCAGATCATCGGCTCCAGCCGAAAGCAGCGCATCGCGCGGGGAAGCGGCACCAGCGCCCAGGATGTGAACCGCCTGTTGCAGCAGTTCGCCCAGATGCAGAAGCTGGTGAAGCAGTTCGGGAAGATGTCTCCCCGCAAGATGGGGCAGGCGTTTCCCTTCCAGTTGTAGTCGATCCGCGGGATATGCGGGAAGAACGGTACGGAAAGGAGTGCGGTTTAATTGGTGAAACTGAGACTGAGGAGGATGGGGGGCAAGAAGATGCCCTGCTACCGGGTGGTGGCAGCGGACTCGCGCAGCCCCCGGGACGGCAGGTTTCTCGAGACGCTCGGCCGCTATGACCCCCGACAGGAGCCATCCCTGATCGAGATCGACGAGGAAAAGGCCTTGAAGTGGTTGCGCCAGGGCGCGCAGCCTACGGGCCAGGTACGCAAACTCATGCAGATCAAGGGCATATGGCAGAAGTTCCAGGAGGAAAAAAGTGGCAAGTGATCAGGCGGTCGGCCAGGAGGCCGACATGAAGGACCTGCTCGAATACCTGGCGAAGGCCCTGGTGGATAACCCGGAAGGCGTGGAGGTAACCGCGGTGGAGGGGGAAAGGTCGGTCATCCTCCAGCTGCGCGTGGACCCCGACGACGTGGGCAAGGTCATAGGCAAGAAGGGCCGCATCGCCCAGGCCATGCGTACCCTGGTGAAGGCTTCGGCTACCAAAGAGGGACGCAACGCCATCGTAGAGATCATAGACTGATCCCCATGCCTCCGTTTCCGGGAAAGCCCCCTCTCGTGATCACCGGCAGAGTGATCAAGCCCTACGGCGTCCACGGCTGGGTCAAGGTGGAGCAGTTCAGCGCCAATCCTCTCCGTTTTCAGACCGGTAACACCTTCATCCTGGAGGGAAGGGAGGCCGGCGAAAGGCTGCTTTTGGAGGAAGCCCGCCAGGGCCCCGGGTGCTTGCTGATCAAGTTCCGGGGGCTCGAGGGCCGTGAAGAGGCGGAGAAGCTGGCGGGGCGCATGCTCCTGGTCACGCCCCAGGAGGTGGGCGAGGCGCCCCCGGGAGAGGTGTGGGAACACCAGATCCTGGGGGCGAAAGTGCATACCCGCGACGGCCGCTGTCTCGGCGAGGTGGTGGAGGTCATGGAAACCGGCGCAAACGACGTCCTCGTGGTCCGGGGAGAGAGGGAATGCCTGATACCCATGACCAGGGAGGTGGTAACGGAGATGGACCTGGAGGAGGGGACCATCACCGTGGACCCCATTCCGGGGCTGCTGGAGGAATGAGAGCATGCGCATAGACATATATACCATCTTCACCCCCATCTTCGAGTCTCCGCTGCGGGAAGGGCTGCTGGGCAAGGCAGTACGCGGCGGCGTACTTGACGTAAGGGTGCACGATATCAGGGACCACGCGGAGGGGAAACACCGCCAGGTGGACGACGCCCCTTTCGGGGGAGGGCCGGGCATGGTGCTCAAGCCGGAGCCGGTGTTCGCGGCGGTGACCTCGACCCTGGGCTACGGCATGGATGAGCTGGAGAAGTTGAAGGAGAAGGTGCGGGTGATCATGCTCACGCCGCGCGGGCGGAGGATGGACCAGGCCGTGGTGGCGGAGCTCGCCGCGCAGCCCCACATCGCCCTCATATGCGGCCGCTACGAGGGTGTGGACGAGCGGGTGACGGAGCACCTCTGCACCGACGCTCTCTCCGTGGGCGACTACGTGCTCTCGGGCGGAGAGTTCGCCGCGCTGGTGGTTGTCGAGGCGGTTACCCGCCTGGTCCCGGGGGTCATAGGCAACGAGGAGTCTTTGGTGGAAGAGTCGTTCTCACGGGGACTGCTGGAATATCCGCAGTACACCCGGCCGGCGGAGTACCGTGGTTGGCGCGTTCCCGACGTGCTGACGTCGGGCGATCACGAGGCGGTCGAGAGGTGGCGCCGAGAGAGAGCGGAGGAGTTCACGCGGATGAAGCAGCCCGGACCATCGCTTCCTGGAGGCGGCGATGATACCCGCTGACGCTCGCCCGAGCGGGCGAAGCGGAAGGAGCGTCTCTGTTGATAGCGCGGAGCGCAACGCGCTGTCCGATGGGAACGGGGGGATACTTTTTCAACGTCTTGGAGTAGAATAGCGTATTGTGCCCGAGGCTTCCCGCCCTTGCGGAGCGTTGAGGCGATGGGTTGTAATAAGGCGGAGAGGAGGAAGCGATATGCAGAAGACGGACATCATAGAAAGCGAATACCTACGGGATGATATACCGGACTTCCGGCCCGGAGACACGGTAAAGGTCCATGTCAGGGTGGTGGAGGGAAACCGGGAACGCATCCAGGTCTTCCAGGGCGTGGTCATATCCCGCAAGGGAGGCGGCGCTCGCGAGACCTTCACCGTGCGCAAGATATCGTTCGGAGTAGGAGTGGAGCGCACCTTCCCCCTTCATTCCCCCATCATCTCCAGGATCGAGCTCGTGACCCAGGGCAGGGTCAGGCGCGCCAAGCTATACTATCTCAGGGATCGTGTGGGTAAGGCGGCGAAGGTCAAGGAGAAGCGCAGGACCTAGTGTACCGTCTCGGGACGAGATCGAGCTCGCAGGCGGTTTTCACCGCGGCGGACGCGATCGTGTTCCCCGAGAGGCGCTCGCGGAGTGCATGCCGGTCGCGTACCCCGCGGTCTGGCGCCCGGACTTCCCGGGCGCGGCACCATCATGGGCGGGACGGGGCGTTTGAATGAAACCCACATCCGAGGAACCCTACGACAGTCCGACCCAGGAGCAGGGCCCCAATGGGGACGACCCGAGTGAGCGGATCTCCGCACGCGGCGGAGGTGCTTCCGGGGGAGAGAAAAACAAGCGTTCCCGCGATCAGTGGATAGCCCTGATCCTCGAATTCGCCGTGCTCTTCATCATCGCGCTGGTCATCGCGATATACCTGCAGGCTTTCTTCATCAAGCCCTTCATAATCCCGTCTCCCTCCATGGAGCCGACCCTGCAGGAAGGGGACCGAGTGCTGGTGGACCGCCTTACCTATCACTTCCGTGAACCGCGCCGCGGAGAGGTAGTCGTCTTCCGCTTCGACCCCAACAATCCCGCCAACTGGACCCGGGGAAGTACCGGGCTGACCCGCTCGCTCGATCTCCTGGCGGAGATACTCAACATAACCCACCAGGAATCCCTGCAGTTCATCAAGAGGGTGGTGGGAGTTGGCGGCGACACCGTCGAGCTGCGCGACGGCGTTCTTTATGTAAACGGTGAGCTCTTCGGGGTGGAGTACGAATACATCCAGGACAACGCCAATGGAAAATGGGAGGTACCGGAGGGCACGGTGATGGTAATGGGGGACAACCGGCCGAACTCCAACGACAGCAGGCACTGGAGGTTCGTGCCCCTGCAGTCGGTCATAGGCCGGGGCATGCTCATCCTGTGGCCCCCGGGCAGATGGTCGACGTTATAAGAGGCGGGTGGCGGGAGTGGTGACTGCCGGCACGATAGCCGAGTCCTGGGCGTGGAGGCTGGGATACCGGGGCGTCGCCGGGACCGATGAAGCCGGGAGGGGAGCTCTCGCGGGCCCGCTTGTGGCCGCGGCCGTTATCCTGCCCCAGAGGTCCGAGATCGACGGGCTGCATGGGCTCTGCGATTCCAAGCAACTCACCCCGAAGGTGAGAAGGTTGCTGTTCAGGCGGATCACGGCGTCCGCGGCGGCGTGGTCGTTCGCCTGCGTCACTCCCTTGGAGATCGACGAAGGCGGGTTGCAGGCCGCGAACATGGCCGCCATGCGCGAGGCAGTGCACTCGCTCGATCCCGCTCCGGACCTGGTCCTGGTGGATTATTACCGCATCGAAGGACTGAACATACCGCAGTGGAGCATGGTGCACGGCGACATCGTCTGCCGCAGCGTGGCCGCCGCCTCCATCCTGGCCAAGGTGATAAGGGACCAGCTGATGTGGCACTGGTCGCTGCAATACCCCCAATACGGCTTCGAGAGCAACAAGGGATACGGCACCATGCGGCATCTCGGGGCCCTGGTCTCCCATGGTCCCTCGCCCTGCCACCGCAGTTCCTTCCATGGCGTGCTGCAGATGGAGATGCCGCTGGACGACGAGGTCTGAGGCGCGGTGTCACTGGCGGCTGCTGTATTAGTGTTGTACGCGAGGCGGAGACATGGGGCGGAAGGAGCGGCAGGGGAGAGAGATGAACAACCGCGAGCTGGGTATGGCGGGTGAGACGGCCGCTTGCGGCTTCCTCAGGCGCAGGGGTTATCGTATATTGGATAGGAATTATCGCTGCCCCTTCGGCGAGATCGACATCGTGGCGAGGGGAAAGGGGATAACGGTCTTCTGCGAGGTGAAGGCACGGTCGGAAGGGGACTTTGAGGAGGCCCTGGGAGCGGTGGACCCGAAGCGGCAAGCCCGCCTGGCGCGGGCCGCATGCCATTACCTGGCGACAAGGGAGGCGGGCCGGAACGGCTGCCGCTTCGACGTGATCGCCTTGCTGAAAAACGGGCAGGAGTGGAAAATAGTCCACGTGAAGGACGCTTTCGAGATCGGGGAGGCCTAAGAGCTCCCGCAACGGGAAGGCATGCGGCGCGAGAGCGGCACCGCGTTTTTCATTCGAGAAGCGGCCAGCCGGTCCTGGGGTGAAGATGTGGTCGAGGAAAGCAATGGAGGCAAAGGTTCATGAAACCATGCCCCTGGTGCGGTAGAAACAACCTGGACAGCGACGAGTACTGCTTCAATTGCGAGCGGGACCTCAACGCCGCCCCCGGCGAGGAGGAGGCGTTCGCATACGAGGAGGAGAGAAGGCGCATACGGGTCTATAAGCCGCCGTCCATGTTGAGACTTGTGACCATGTCCCTGCTGCGTAAGTTCGTCCTGGCCGTGCTGGCGTCGGGAGGCTTTTTCATCTTCGCCCTCATCGCCATCTGGCTGAGCTACGACAACTCAACCGTGGCCATGGTCGCTCTGGGTTTTCTGGGCGCCGCGATGCTCGTCGCCCTGTGCTACCCGGATGTCAAGCTGGCGCAGCGCGTGGGCATGCGCGGGGTATGGGTCTCCCTCATATCCAACCTCATAATCCTGGTAATATGCACGCCACCCACCCTGTGGTTCCTCTCCAGCCGGGGTTACATCGCGGGGGCGTGGGACTTCATGGGCGGGACATGGTGGGCGTTCCTCGCCTTCCTGGCCCTGGCCATGATCGTATCGTGGCTCGCTGGCCGCCGCGCTTATGCCGAGACGGCGAGACCCTGACCATCCCGGCCGAGTGCTCGATCCAGGCCGATAAGACCAAATATGTCATCACCATCTTATACAATATAAATAACTTGTATAGGAGGTGATGGCGTGTTCACTCGGGTGGATAGCTGCTCCATCCTGGGGATGGAGGTCGTGAAGGTGGAGGTGGAGGTGAACACCTCCGGCAATCTCCCCGGCATCTACATGGTCGGTCTTCCGGACACGGCGGTACGCGAGAGCTACCGGCGTATCAAGGCAGCGGTGGCCAATTCGGGGCTTATCTTCTGCCGCCAGCTCATCACCGTCAACCTGGCCCCGGCGCATCTGCGCAAGGAGGGGTCGAATTTCGACCTCCCCATCGCCTTGGCCATACTGGCGGTCTCCGGAAGCCTCAAACCCGAGGCGCTGGAGGGACGCCTTGTGGTTGGCGAACTCGCGCTGGACGGCAGGGTGCGGGGGGTGCGGGGGTCCCTGGCCATGGCCCTGTGGGCGCGGCGCCAGGGGAGGGACGAGATAATCGTCCCCCGCCAGAACCTGCGCGAGGCCGCGCGCATCGCGGGTATAAAGGTGACAGGGGTAGGCACCCTGTGGGAAGCCCTCGAGTACCTGCAGGGCAAGCCGATCGATCAGCCGTCATGCGACACGGCCGGGGACGAGGAGGATGATTGCCCCTGCCTTTCGGAGGTGAAGGGCCAACTGCAGGCGAAACGCGCGCTGGAGATCGCCGCGGCGGGGTTTCACAACATCATCCTCATCGGGCCTCCCGGTTCGGGCAAGTCGATGCTGGCGCAGAGGCTGCCCGGGGTGCTGCCGCCCCTCAACGGCGACGAGGTGCTGGAGGTATCGAGCATACACAGCGTGGCGGGGTTGCTCGACCCCGAGAGGCCCCTTCCCCGCCACGCGCCCTTCCGCGCTCCCCATCACTCCATATCCCATGTCGGTCTGGTGGGAGGAGGGCGCAACTTCCCCCGCCCCGGCGAGATCACCCTGAGCCACAGGGGCGTGCTCTTCCTGGACGAGCTGCCGGAGTTCCGCCGGGACGCCCTGGAGGTGCTGCGCCAGCCCATGGAGACGGGTTCCGTGACCATTTCGCGATCCCTTGTCTGCGCGAGTTTCCCGGCACGCTTTCTGCTGGTGGCGGGGATGAACCCGTGTCCCTGCGGCTTCCTCGGCGATGCCCAGCGCGCCTGCTCCTGCTCCACAAGCGAGGTGAGGCGTTACTACCACCGGGTGTCGGGTCCCCTCCTGGACCGCATCGACCTGCAGGTCGAAGTGCCCCGCCTGACCCCAAGTGAACTGGTGGAGCTTCCGGCGGGAGAGGGGTCCGGGCAGGTGAGAAAGAGAGTGCTGCGGGCCCGGGAGATGCAGAGAGATCGCTGGGGGAGCAGTACGGTCACCAACGCACACGCCGGCCTGGTGCGCATGCGTGCCGCGTGCCGGCTCGGGGACGAGGAGAAGAGGTTCATGTACGCCGCGGCCGACCGCCTTGGGCTGACCGGCCGGGGCTTCGACCGCTGCCTGCGCGTGGCCAGGACCATAGCCGACCTGGCTGGCAGGGAGAGGATCAAGGTGGCCGATCTCGCGGAGGCCGTGCAGTACCGTTCGCTCGAGAGGCTGTGGGGCACCTCGCTGCTGACGGAGGTGGGCTATGGACGAGGCTTATAGGGCGGCGCTGGCATGCCTGCCGCGGATGAATCCCCTCGCCCTGCCGGGCCTCCTGCGGCTGGCGGGAGGAGCCGGTGAGATGTGGGAGATCCTGCAGGCCGGCGGGGAAAGGGCGAGGGCACTGGTGGGAGAGGAGAAGGCCGCCATGTGGAAGGACCATTGCCGCCGCACCGAGCCCTCCCGCGTGCTCTCGGGCCTGGGCGCGAAGGGGATCAGGGTGATCGCGCCGGGGCAGGCTTCTTTCCCACCGCTGCTCGCCGCCATCTACGACCCTCCAGCGCTTCTTTTCATCATGGGAGGCGACATCCCCACGGATTCACCCTGCGTCGCGGTGGTCGGAGCGCGCAAGGCCTCCAGCTACGGGCGTTGGGCGGCCGAGACCCTTGGCGAGGGGCTCGCCAGGCGGGGCGTGGTCGTGGTGTCAGGCGCCGCCTACGGGGCGGACGGCCATGCCCACCAGGGCTGCCTCAAGGCGGGAGGTTTCACCATGGCCGTGCTCGGCTGCGGCGTAGACCAGGTCTATCCCCCCGAACACGCGGGACTTTTCGGACGCATCGCCTCATCGGGCTGCCTGATAAGCGAATATCCTCCCGGAGATGGGCCGTTGCCCTGGAGGTTTCCCCACCGCAACCGCATTATCGCCGGGCTCTCCCATGCCGTGGTTGTGGTCGAGGCTTCGGAGAAGAGCGGGGCGCTCATCACGGCGGACATGGCCCTCGAAGAAGGCCGCGAGGTGATGGCCGTGCCCGGACCCATCGGCAGCTCCCTTTCCCGTGGCGCCAACGCGCTTATCCAGAAGGGAGCGAAGCTGGTCATGGGGGTGGAGGATATCTGCGAGGAGCTCCCCTCGGCGTGCCCGCCTCTGGCCCGCTTTCCGGCGCGGACGGGCGGCGGCGAGGAGCCGAGCGCGCGCGAGCGCGAGTGCATGAAGCTGCTGAGAGGAGAACCGCGCAGCCTGGACTGGCTGGCTTCCCGCCTGGGGGAGCCTCCGGGCGAGCTCATGGCCTGCCTCACCGCCATGTCCCTTAAGGGTTGGGTGACCGGGGAGGCCGGAGGCCGCTACCGCCTCTTGTGCGAGCCGTCATGCGAAGCGGATAAGCCCGTTCAATAACCGCATCCTGCCGTAAAGCAAAAACAACAACAATAGAATAATTATGTAACAATAAATTCAAGACTTGACAATAATAACTTTTAATATAAAAATATATAAGAATTCAACAGCTTGCACTGTGCCGAGGGGAAGACAAATGCACGAATCGGTGGCGGAATATCTGAGGTTCCTGGAGGTCGAGCGCAATTCGTCTCCGGAAACCCTGCGAGCATACCGCAATGACCTGCGTTTTTTTGAGGAATTCTGCTCTCGCGCGGGCATTGCCGGCGTGAAGGATATCGACCACCGCGTGCTGCGCCGTTACCTTGCCAACCTGCAGACAAGGGGATATTCCCGTTCCACCGTGGCGAGGCGGTCCTCGGCGGTGCGCGGCTATTTCCGTTTCCTGGTGCAGCGCGGCTACCTCGCGAGCGACCCCGCATCGGCACTGTCGCCGCCGCAGCGGGACCGCAGACTCCCCAGGGTGTTGCGCCTGGACGAGGTCGACGCAGCTCAAGCGAGACAGGGACTGCATATCTACCGCACTTCACTGAGGGACATGGCCCTGGTCGAGCTCCTTTACGCCACGGGCATGCGCGTGGGGGAGCTGGCCGGTCTGGATCTGGAGGATATCGATCTCAAGAGAGGGGAGGTGAGGGTTCTCGGTAAGGGGCGAAAGGAACGCATGATCCCCGTACACGAAGCCGCGTTGCAGCTGCTGGCCAACTACATCGACAAGGAAAGACCGGTCCTGGCGGCCAACGCGGCGGCGGAAGAAAGCGGCGGCGGCCCGCTCTTCCTGAGCGTGAAGGGGGGCAGGCTCAGCGACCGCGGAGTCCGCCGCGTGGTGGACCGCTTTTTCAGCGGTCTGGAGGGGGGGAAGAGGATAAGCCCGCATACTCTGCGCCACACTTTCGCAACCCACTTGCTGCAGGGGGGAGCGGACCTGAGAACCGTGCAGGAGCTGCTGGGTCACGTTGATTTATCAACTACCCAGATATATACTCATCTTAGCAAAGGTCAGCTCAAAGAGGTGTTTTTCCGTACCCACCCCCGCGCGTGACGCCCGGCAAAGAGCAGCATCCTTTTACCGAGATAAGGAGTATGTTGAACACGGCAGACTTCTACAAAAGAGGAGCGAGGTTGGAAGGGATAGAGGACGTAAGCACGATCTGGAGGCAATTCAAAGAGGAGGGGTCGCAGGAATCCCGGGAAAAGCTTATCCTCAACTACGCTCCACTGGTAAAGTACGTGGCCGGGAGGGTATCGTCGGGGCTTCCCCCCAACATCGAATACGCGGACCTGGTGAGTTACGGGATATTCGGGCTCATCGACGCCATCGAGAAGTACGATCCCGACCGGGGCATAAAGTTCGAGACCTATGCCATCGCCCGCATCAAAGGTGCCATCATCGACGAGCTGCGCTCCATCGACTGGGTCCCCCGTTCCATCAGGTTCAAGGCGAGGGAGCTCGAGAAGTCATACGTCGCCCTGGAGAACGAGCTCAAGCGGCTGCCCAGCGACGAGGAAGTGGCCAAACACATGTGCATGTCCCTTGGCGAGTACCACCAGCTGCTGCAGCAGATGAGCTTCATCTCCCTGGTGGCGCTGGACGAATTGTGGAACGTCGGGGGCGACAAGGGCGACAAGGTCAGCCTGGTGGATACCCTGGAGGACTCCCGGGTGAAGGACCCCTCCAAGACCTACGAGATAGAGGAGATGAAGCGGATCCTCGCGGACGCCATCAACCGCCTGCCCGAGAGGGAGAAGATAGTCATCAGCCTCTATTATTACGAGGGCTTGACCCTGCGGGAGATCGGCGAGGTCCTGGGGGTGACGGAATCGCGCGTCTGCCAGATGCACACCAAGGCCATCCTGCGCCTGAAGGGAAGGCTTAACAGCGCCAAGGGCGCACTCGAAGTATAAGGATCCAATGTATTCGGGGCCGGGGCTCAACACTTGAATCCCTCGAGCGATGAGTTCCGGCCCCGGTCGCTTTCCCCGAGGTCGCGTTATATTGCCCTCGAAAAAGCACACGTGATAGTATATGAAACTGGCGCCTGACTTTGTAGGTAAGGAGGTGGGCCTCGAAACGGACTGCTGCTTCGGAGACGAGATGGCGCTGCGAGGCCCGCCCATGGCGGGATTTTTTATTCCCGCCTATCACACACGCCCGTTGACCCTTGCCCGGGTGCCCCGATGGGGTAGGGAGGGGGAATGACGCGGGCGGAGGAGTAACCAAGGAGGAAGAATGACCGTAGTATCCATGAAGCACCTGCTCGAGGCGGGGGTCCACTTCGGACACCAGACCCGGAGATGGAACCCCAAGATGGAGAAGTACATCTTCACCGAGCGCAACGGCATCTACATCATCGACCTGCAGCAGACCCTGGCCCTAATCGAGGAAGCGTACAATTTCATCCGCGACATGGTGGGCAGGGGCGGATCGCTGCTCTTCGTGGGGACGAAGAAGCAGGCGCAGGAAGCCATCAAGGAGAACGCGATGCGCTGCGGCATGCCGTACGTCACCAACCGCTGGCTGGGGGGCACGCTCACCAACTGGGCGACCATCAGCAGGCGCATCGAGAAGCTCAAGGAACTGGAGGAGATGGAGGCGTCGGGCGAACTCGAGAAGATGCTCAAGAAGCAGGCCACGCGCGTGCGCCACAACCTCATCAAGCTGCGCCGCAACCTCGAGGGGCTGCGCAGCATGGACAGGATCCCAAGCGGGGTCTTCATCATCGACCCTCGCAAGGAGAACATCGCCCTCATGGAGGCCCGCAAGCTGGAGATACCCGTGATCGCGGTGGTGGATACGAACTGCGATCCCGACCTGGTGGATTTCGTCATCCCAGGAAACGATGACGCCATCCGGGCCGCAAACCTGATAAGCAAGATAATAGCCAACGCCGTGCTGGAGGGTTTCCAGATAAGGGATGCCCTGCAGGCAAGGCGGCGCAAGGAAGAGGAGGAGGCGGCGCGCGAGGCCGCCGCCGCCGAGAAGGAGAAGAAAAAGGCTGAAGAGGAAGCGGAGAAGGAAGATATCGGGGAGAAGGTGGGTGACTGAAACCGCCGACTCCGGCGTTGACATTGCCCGTAAGGAGGAAACATGGAGATCAACGCGACACAGGTAAAGGAACTGAGACAGACGACCGGGGCCGGTATCATGGACTGCAAACAGGCGCTCCAGGAGGCCGCTGGTGATGTGGAGAAGGCCATGCGCATCCTCAGGGAAAAGGGCCTGGCGGGGGCGCAGAAGAAGGCGGGCCGCACCGCGGCCGACGGCATCGTTGATTCTTATATCCACCTCAACAACCGCATAGGAGTGCTTCTCGAGGTCAACTGCGAGACCGATTTCGTGGCCCGCAACGAGGACTTCCGCGCCATGGTGCACGATGTCGCCATGCACGTAGCAGCGTCCAAGCCGTTGTACGTGTCTCCAGAGGACGTGCCGGAAGCCGTCCTGGCCGAGGAGAGGGAGATAAACCGCAGCCGCGCCCTCAAGGAGGGAAAGCCGGAGAAGGTAGTGGACAAGATCGTCGACGGGCGGATGAAGAAGTACTTCGAGGAGATATGCCTGCTCGAACAGCCTTTCGTCAAGGACCCCGACATAACGGTCGGCGAACTGGTGAAACGGACCATAGCGGTGGTGGGAGAGAACATAGTCGTTAGGCGCTTCGCGCGCTTCCAGGTGGGCGAGGAGATCGCCTGACGGGCCCGCCGCGCCCCAGGCCGGGTCTTCGCCCCGGGAAGGTATTGTCCGCCGGGGAATAGAATCTTAAACGAGACCGGGCACTATCGGGGGCTGGAAGGGGGAGTTGATTTGGCGGATATGGCCGAGATGGAGGAGGACCGGCCCCGTTTCAGGAGAGCTCTCATCAAGTTGAGCGGCGAGGCCTTCCTGGGCCGCCTGGAGTACGGCATCGACCCGGAGACGGTCAACGCCATCGCCGACGAGCTCGTCGCGGTAAACGACGTCGGGGTGCAGCTGGCCATAGTGGTGGGCGGCGGCAACATATTCCGCGGGGTGGCCGCAAGCGCTCGCGGGATGGACCGCGCGGCGGCCGATTACGTCGGCATGCTGGCCACGGTGATGAACTCCCTGGCCCTGCAGGACGCGCTGGAGAAAAAGGGCGTCTTTACGCGCGTGCAGTCCGCCATCGAGATGCAGGCCGTCGCCGAGCCTTACATCAGGCGGCGAGCCATCCGCCATCTCGAGAAGGGGCGCATCGTCATCTTCGCGGCGGGGACGGGAAACCCCTATTTCACCACCGACACCACCGCCGCCCTGCGGGCCCTGGAGATAGGCGCCGAGGCTATACTCAAGGCCACCAGGGTCAACGGCGTCTACGATTCCGATCCGCTCGAGAACCCGGAAGCGGTGATGTACGCTTCCCTCGACTACATAGAGGTCCTGCAGCAGGGGCTCAAGGTGATGGATGCCACCGCCATCTCGCTGTGCATGGACAACAGGCTTCCCATCGTCGTCTTCAACATGACCGTTCCCGGCAATATCACCAGGGTGCTCTTGGGCGAGAGGATAGGGACCATCGTCGCATCGGATGCCGGAGAGGGGAGGTAGTGCATTGTTAGACGACCTTTTGCAGGACGCGGAGCGGCGGATGAAAAAAGCCGTGGAGCACGTCAGGGATGATTTCGCTTCCGTCAGGACGGGCAGGGCCAGCGCCTCGCTCCTGAACCGCGTCTCCGTCAATTATTACGGGACACAGACCCCCTTGAGCCAGATAGCATCCATAGCCGTGCCGGAACCCACGCTGCTGGTGGTCTCCCCGTACGACAAGAGCGCCATCGGGGACGTGGAAAAGGCCATACTCCAGGCGGACCTGGGCGTGAACCCCGTGAGCGACGGCAACGTCATCCGCCTGCCCATACCCAGGCTCACCGAGGAGCGCCGCAAGGAGCTCACCAAGGTGGTGCGCTCCAAGGCGGAGGAGGGCAGGGTGGCCATCCGCAACGTGCGCCGGGACGCCATCGAGGACCTGCGGGCCTTCGAGAAGGAGGGAGAGATAACCAAGGACGACCTCCACCGCGGCCAGGAGGAGGCACAGAAACTCACCGACCGCTTCATCGCCGAGACCGACGAGATGCTCAAGGTCAAGGAGAAGGAATTGATGGAGGTCTGACTTGACGCCGGAGGACTTGAGCGACCCCAGCGGCCAGAAAAGATCGACAGCTTCCCGCTTCGCCGGTTTCGCCGTGCGCGTGGTGAGCGCCGTCATCCTGGTGCTGATCATCGTCATCCTGTTGTGGTGGGGCGAGATACCCTTCATGGTGGGCATATCCCTCATCGCCCTCGGGGGCCTGTGGGAGTTCTACTCCACCTTCTCCAGGCACGGCTATAAGCCGGCCATGCTGCTATCCATGGCCGCGGGCAGCGCCCTGCCGGTCATCGCCTTTTTCCTCAGGGATTCCCAGGACCTCGCCCCCCTGGCCCTGGCGCTGGCACTCTACCTCCCGGTCCTCTTCGCCTGGTGCATCTTCCGCCGCGGCTCCGAATCGCCCACCACCGACATCTCCGTATCGCTGCTGGGCGTGGTCATGGTGGGATTCTGCCTCTCCCATTTCGTGCTCATGCTCGGCCTGGACGCAGGGATCCCCTGGACGGTCCCGTTCACCATCATCGTCATGGTCTGGGTCTGCGATGCCGTGGCCTACCTGGCGGGCTCGGCCATCGGGCGGCACAAGATGGCGCCGCGCATAAGCCCCGGCAAGAGCTGGGAGGGTTTCATCGCGGGCACGGTAGCCGTCTTTATCGCTGCCTATATCCTGCAGATCACCGTGAGCCGCGACTGGCTAAGCCTGGGGGTGGCCATGGAGCTGGCGGCCATGGTATGCGTGTTCGCCCCCCTGGGCGACCTCTCGGAGTCCACGGTGAAGCGTGAGCTGGGCATCAAGGACATGAGTTCCCTCATCCCCGGCCACGGCGGCATCATGGACCGCTTCGACTCCATGTTCTTCACCGCCGCCGCCTCCTACTATTTCCTGCGCTACATCATCTTCTAGTTATGATGCAGTAATGAGATAGAGGCACTCGTGGGGAAGCAAACTAGAACGGATTTTTCGTGAACAGCCAAGAGGTGCGTACGGTGATATATCGCAAAGCCTTATTTGCAGTTATTGCCGGTGGGATTGTTATCTTCCTTAGCTCTTTTCTACCATCCTGTATCGAAGCGGGCGACGATTACGAGACTGCTTCAAGGGAACAAGCAGAAAAGACGGACACTTCTTATCTGGAGATATGCAAACAAGGGCAAATAGAGGAAGCAGCTCAGGAATTTATTGATAATCCTGACGTAATCGATGGCGATCTATATAACGCGTTGCGAGGGCTGAGAGAAGCTGGAAAACAGTAGTTTATACCCCTAGCAACCTTAGTTTATCTATCCTTAGTGGTGCCATTTCCATAATTGGATTGAACAATCTTTTCCATGATGGCGACCTCTTTGTCCGACAAGGCCTCGAAATAGCTTTTTCTCTTTTTCTCCGAAAGCCGGCCATTGTTCTGAAGGCAGAAACGGATGAATAGGTCGATAAGTCGATCGGGCATGTCCACGACCTCCTGGAGGGCTTGCTTGGTTGTGTCGTAGTTGGCCAGGAAAGCTAGTTCGCCGGCGAGCTCTGTCTCGATAGTCTGTTCAATAAAACGGAACAACGCCTCGGCTTGTTGAGTCATGTCGATAAAGCGATACCAGACAGCTGTCCCGCCTCCATATATTCATGGGCGGCCAGCAAACCTTCCATGAGCCCGGGGAGGTCTTCTGGTTTGGGAGGCACATAATGGATCTTTTCTTCCTGCCAGGCAATCGTTTCACCCACATAGTTCTGGCTTGACCGATAATCGGGATCACGGAAGCGAGGGTCGACGATGTGGTTTTGGGCCTCGATCAGCCTATCTTTACTACAAAAGTCTTCCTTTTCTGCTAACTGAAGCATTGTTACGAAGCGCTCGGTCCTGGTAGAAGTAGGCTTGATTCGCTCTATCTCAAAGGACGACTTTGTCTCCTTGCTGTAGAGATATCTTAGTGCCCTCTTCAACATTTCCGGAGAATAGCCGGACACCACCTGCTGGCACCGGTATGGCAGGTTGGCATGCTCGTAATGGCGGAGGGTTTCGGTGCGCCGCACCACTGGGAAGAAGCTTTCGTCACCCAACATGTTGTCGTTCACACGCTGGCGGCGGACCCGGTGGCCTGGAGTGAGGGTGTAATATTCGTCTGGTTCAAGCAGGTCGACATAGTTGCCCACCTTAAGATCGTCGAGCGAGAGCGAAGTGCCCGTTAAAAACTCATAAAGGAACCAGATGCGTCGGGCATACTTGCTAGTCGGCTTGGACCGGATATACTCGAGCAGGTCTTCCATGCCCACCTTCTGGAACAGACGGGCGAAGATGGCTAGATTGGTGCCGTCGTGTTTGAGTGCGAACTCAAGGTGGTCACTGAGGGTATCCCCCGGCCAGGACCTGGTCGGATAGACCTCCTCGACGACGTTCTCTTTTGATATGACATGATGGGTCCCTTTGGCCCCCACCATGGACTTGTGCCAATTCGGGATGACCTCGAGGCCATACCTCTCGATAAGCCACGCATACCCGGCGAGCCTAAGAGCCGGCTGGCCCTTGGCCTTTTTCAGTAATGTTTTCAATCATGATTTTCCTCGTAAAAATTGTTATTGACGATACATTTTTATTATAATCTAATACATTTCTCGCATTATTCTTATTTTATCGGCTGGAGATAGTCCGTAAAGACACAATATGTAGTAGCTGGGGTTCCTTTTGTTATTGAGCCATGCCTCCCCGCATTCAAGACAGGCAAGTTCACTTCAAGGGGAGTTGCAGTGATTATCTGAAAAAGTCATGAGCTTACCGGACAGTGCCATCCATCCCTCCGGTAGATTCTAGCGGCTCAAGGCATCGCATCTTTCACGCCCCCTCCCTCGTTTTTCTTGTCCTCGGCCTTCCAGCGAAGTCTACAGACGCTTATCAGGCATTCCCTTATAGACGGAGGGTAAGGCTTCCCCGTGCCCCAACCCGTATAATGTTGCTATGAACGCAAGGGAAGAATCGCGCGGACTGGCCATCCTGGGCTCCACGGGTTCCATCGGGACTCAGGCCCTGGAGGTGGTGGACGCGCATCCGGACCGCCTCAGGGTGGTGGCCATGACCGCCCATTCCAACGTCGCACTCATGGAGGAACAGGCCCGCAGGTACAAGCCTGCTTTCGTGGGCATGGTGTCGGAAAAGGCGGCGGCGGAGCTGCGGGAACGCCTCGCGGGCACGGGCATCGAGGTAGCGACGGGAGCGGACTGCCTGCTGGAGGCGGCCGCTTATCCCCTGGCCGACATCGTCCTCAACGGCATCGTGGGCTCGGCCGGTCTGCCCCCGACCCTGGCCGCGCTGGGGGCGGGCAAGAGGCTGGCGCTGGCCAACAAGGAGAGCATGGTGGCGGGGGGAGACCTGGTGCTGGAGGCGCTCAGGTCGGGCGGGGAGCTCATCCCCGTGGACTCCGAGCACGGCGCCGTCTTCCACTGCCTGCGGGGGGAAGACATCGGTGAAGTCGAGAACATCGTACTCACCGCCTCCGGCGGACCTTTTTACGGGCGCAACCGGGGGGAGTTGGAGAAGGTGACCATCGATGACGCCCTTGCCCATCCCACATGGAGCATGGGGAGGAAGATCACAATCGATTCGGCGACGCTCATGAACAAGGGGTTGGAGGTCATCGAGGCCCACTTCCTCTTCGGGGTCCCATACGAACGCATCAAGGTGGTAGCCCACCCCCAGAGCGTGGTGCACTCCCTGGTGGAGTTCCGCGACGGCTCCCTCTCCGCGCAGCTCAGCGTGCCGGACATGCGCCTTCCCATCGCACTCGCCATCTCCTGGCCGCAGAGGTGGGGTCCCCCCTTCAAGCGCACCGACCTCGCCTCGCTGGGCGACCTCAGCTTCGGGAGCATAGACACCGATACCTTCAGATGCCTGGAGCTGGCCTACAAGGCCGGAAGAGAGGGCGGCCTGGCCCCGGCGGTGCTCAACGCCGCCAACGAGGTGTCGGTGGCGGCCTTCCTGGCGGGTAGAATAGGCTTCATGGACATCGAGAGGGTGATCGAGAACACCCTGGACGGGTTCGAACCGGCGCGGGCGAACTCCCTCGCGGACGTGCAGCGGGCGGAGGAATGGGCGCGCGCCGCGGCGCGGCAGGCAGCGGGAGAGGCGGCTTGACATGGGCGTAGTGCTCACGGTATTCATCGTATTGCTGGTGATAGTATTCCTGGTGGTCGTGCACGAGCTCGGCCACTTCACCGCGGCGCGGCTGGCAGGCGTGAAGTGCCCGGAGTTCTTCGTCGGCTTCGGCCCCCGCATATGGAGCACGAAGCGCGGGGACACGGAGTTCGGCATCAAGTGGATACTCGTCGGGGGGTACGTCAAGGTCCTGGGCATGAACCCCGAGGAGGAGATCAGCCCCGAGGACTTCCCCCATTCCTACAAGGGCGTGTCCTACTGGAGGAGGTTCTGGATCATCTTCTCCGGTTCCCTGACCCATATCCTGCTCGCGGTCATCATCATGTTCTTCACCATCTGGTTTATCGGGTATCCCGACACGAGCAGGGGCACCAATACCCTGGCCTCGGTTGGCCAGTACATGGACGAAGACCAGCGGGAGGAGACGCCCGCCTACATCGCTGGCCTCGAGGAGGGGGATACCGTCCTCGCCCTGGACGGACACGAGATCACCTCGTGGGATGAGATCAGCGACTTCATCAAGGAACACCCCGGCGAGGAAGTGACTATCCTCGTCGAGCGGGAGGAGCAGGAGATCGAACTCACGGCGCGGCTCGCCACCCTGGAAAGCGGCAGCGGCTACCTCGGCGTCTCGCCCGAGGTATACATGGAGGATTACTCCTTCACCGGCTCCATCGTGCAGACTGGAAAGTGGTTCGGCCAGGCCAGCTGGGGCGTGTTCTACGGCGTCTACCGCGTCTTCAACCTGTCCACCTTCAAGCAGCTCATAGGGATATCCGAGCCGACCGCGGAGCGGCCCCAGACGGTAGTAGGTATCACCCGCACCGCGAGCCAGATAGCCGGCGAGGGCCTGTTCTATTTCCTGAACTTTTTCGCCTTTATCTGCCTTTTCCTGGCTTATATCAACCTTGCTCCGCTGCCGCCGCTGGACGGCGGCCACGTGGTGGTGCTGTTGTGGGAGAAGATCACCGGCAGGGAGGTCGACATGCGCAAGCTCTACCCGGTGGCCGTGGCGGTGCTGGCCTTCTTCCTCATCCTTTTCGTGCTTACGCTGCGGCTGGATATCACCAACCCCATCAACCTGCCATGACGGTACGTAAACTCACCCGCCGCGTGACCATCGGGGACGTCCCCATCGGGGGAGGCGCGCCGGTTAGCGTGCAGTCCATGACCAACACCGCCACCGAGGACGCCGCCGCGACCCTGGAGCAGATACGCTGCCTGGCCGAGGCGGGGTGCCAGATCGCACGGGTGGCCGTGCCCAACCTCAAGAAGGACCACATGCTCAGGCGCACCCTGCGCGCCCTCTCCGAGATCGTGGCCGGCTCTCCCCTCCCGGTGGTGGCCGACATCCACTTCGACCACTCCCTGGCCCTGGTGGCCTTAGAGGCGGGCGTGCAGGGGCTGCGCATCAACCCGGGGAACATCGGGGGGGAGGAAAGGGTGCGTGAGGTCGCGGCGGCGGCGAGGAGAAAAGGCGTGCCCATCCGCGTGGGGGTCAACGCGGGATCGCTGCGCCGCGACATCCTGGAGAAGCACGGGCACCCCACGGCTGAAGCCATGGTCGAGAGCGCCCTGGAGGAGATAAGGGTACTGGAGGAGAGCGACTTCCATGATATAAAGGTCTCCGTGAAGGCCTCCTCGGTGCCCCTGACCATCGCGGCCTACCGCCTCCTCTCCGAGGCCGTTGATTACCCCCTGCACGTGGGGGTGAGCGAGGCGGGGCCCCAGTGGACGGGCACCATCCGTTCGGCGGTGGGCATCGGTGCCCTGCTCGCCGAGGGCATCGGCGACACCATCCGTGTCTCCCTGGCCGGCGACCCGGTGGAGGAGGTGCGGGCGGGGCTGGCCATACTCAAGGCTCTGGAGCTGTCGCGCCGCGGGCCGGACATCGTGGCCTGCCCCACCTGCGCCCGCTCGCGCATCGACGTGGCGGCCATAGCCACGGAGCTGGAGCGGCGGCTGGCCCACGTCAAGGCACCGCTGCGCATCGCGGTCATGGGCTGCGCGGTGAACGGCCCCGGCGAGGCGCGAGAGGCCGACCTGGGGGTGGCCGGCGGAAAGGAGCGCGCCCTGCTCTTCCGCGCGGGAAAGCCCGCCGGGTGGTACGCGAAAGAGGAGATCATGAAGGTGCTCATGGAGGAAGTGGAGAAGATGGCATCGGAGCGCCTCGAGGAAGGCGGGCTGCGGGAAGGGAGGACGGGAGGGCAGGGCTAGCAGGCGGCCCGTTCCGGCGAGAGCTGCGGTGTAGAAAAAGCGGACAAAGGGAGAAGGATGAGACAGTCAAAGCTTTTCGTCCCCACGCTGAAGGAGAGCCCCGCCGACGCTGAGATAGCCAGCCACCGCCTGCTGGTGCGGGCGGGCTTTCTGCGCAAGGTGGCCTCGGGGATATACGAGCTGCTGCCGCTGGGGGCGCGGGTGGTGCGCAAAATAGAGGGTATCGTGCGCGAGGAGATGAACGCGGCCGGGGCGCAGGAGGTCGTCCTCCCCATCATGCAGCCGCGCGAACTGTGGGAGGAGAGCGGGCGCTGGGAGAAGTACGGACCGGAGATGATGCGCCTCAAGGACCGCGCCGAGAGGGATTTCGGCCTGGGGCCGACCGCCGAGGAGGTCATCACCGACCTGGTGCGCACGAACGCCTCCTCCTGGCGCGACCTGCCGATCAACCTCTACCAGATCGGTGACAAGTTCCGCGACGAGGTCAGGCCCCGTTTCGGCCTGCTGCGCGGGCGCGAGTTCCTCATGAAGGACGGCTACAGCTTCGACCGCGACGAGGAGGGCATGCGCCGCTCCTACCAGGCCATGTACGACGCTTACGGCCGCGTATTCACCCGCTGCGGGTGCTCCTGGCGGGCGGTGGAGGCGGACACCGGCATCATCGGGGGCGACGTCTCCCACGAGTTCATGGCCCCGGCCGAGGTGGGGGAGGACGACATCGCCTGGTGCGAGGACTGTGACTACGCCGCCAACGTCACCCTGGCCGCCTACCGCCGCGCCGAGCCGCCGTGGGGGGAGGGCAGGGCGCCGGAGAAGGTGCATACCCCCGAACAGCGCACCATCGCCGAGGTCAGCTCCTTCCTGGGGATGGAGCCCGAGCGTTTCATCAAGTGCCTGATGTTCCTGGTGGAGGACGAGCCGGTGGCGGTGCTCGTGCCGGGGGACCGCGAGGCAGGGGAGATAAAGCTAGAGCGCGTGCTGGGCACGGGGGAGTTCCGGCTTTTCGGCGAGGAGGACTGGGAGAGGTTCCCCGAGTACCTGCAGGGTTTCGTGGGCCCGGTGGGCCTGCGGGCCTCGCGCATCATCGCCGACGAGGCGCTGCGGGGAGCCGGCGGCATGGCTTGCGGGGCAAACGAGAGGGACTACCACCTGACGGGTGTCGACGAGGGCAGGGATTTCACCGTATCGTTCTTCGAGGACGTCACCTTGGCCAGGGACGGCGACGCGTGCCCCCGATGCGGCGGCGCCATGCGGGTGGAGGCGGGCATCGAGGTGGGGCAGGTATTCCAGTTGGGGCTGAAGTACTCGGAGCCCATGCGCTGCCTCTACGACGACGAGAACGGGGAATCGCGCCCCATGGTCATGGGGACCTACGGTATAGGCATCACCCGCGTCATGGCCGCGGTAATCGAACAGCACCACGACGAGCGCGGCATGATCTGGCCGCTGGCGATAGCCCCCGCCCACCTGCACGTTTTGCCCCTTAACTATGAACGGGAGAACCGGCGCGCGGCTGCCGAAAAGCTCTACGAGAGCTGCCTAGAGCGGGGTCTGGAGGCGCTGCTGGACGACCGCGAGGAGAGCGCCGGGGTGAAGTTCGCCGACGCCGACCTCATCGGCATCCCCTACCGCGCGGTCATCGGCAAGGGTTATGACGAGGACGGCTCCGTCGAATTGCAGGTGAGGGAGACGGGCGAGAAGACCAGGATGAGCGCGGAAGCCCTGCTCGATCTCCTCGCGGAGAGGCTGGGAAGGTAAGCGGCGCCGTGGCGGGGCGGCCCGCTCCCGCGACGCCCCGAGGGGGGACCGCCTGGCGGGGGGATGATATAGTACTTCTGCCGTTGGGATATTGCAGGCGCCGGGGAGGAGAAACCTTTTCGCCGGCGGGACGTTGAAGGAAGTGGAGTGATATGGACAGGTTCGTGGTGCACGAGGACAGCCTGGAGTGGGTGCCGGCGGATTTCCCTCGCGCCCAGATGAAGGTGTTGTACATGGACCCGCGGGGCGGGGGCCAGATCCTGCTCCTGCGCTTCGAGCCCTTCTGCGAGATGCCGGGACACACCCATATATCCTCCGACGAGGCGGCATACGTGCTGGAGGGGCAGCTCACACAGCCCGGCGAAGACGGCGAGGACGAGGTCTTCCGCGCCGGCCATTTCGCCTTCTTCCCGGCGGGAGCTCAGCACGGCCCCTTCACCACGGGCGAGGAGGGTTGCACCATAATCAGCGTCTTCTACGGCCCACTGTTGTAGGCGGGGCCTCAGGCGGTTGGCCGGCGACCGCCCGCGCACGCGCCGCCGGGGCCGTGCCGAGGTCGGGCATCGAGCGAGAAAGGACGACACGGTGGAGAGAGCCTGGAGCGTCAACGAGGGGTTGAGGAGGTTTTCGAGTGCGGTGTTCCACCCCCTGGGATGGGTGCTGGCGCGCACCATGTCCCCCAACTTCATCACCACCCTCTCCATCTTCGCCGCCGCCGCCGCCGCCTACCTCTTCGCGCTGGGCAGGTTCGTGCTCGGGCCATGGATCCTCTTCCTGGCCGGCCTCCTCGATATCTGGGACGGACAGGTGGCCAAGCTGACCGGGCGCGTGAGCACTTACGGCGCCTTCCTGGATTCCACCGCCGACCGCATGGCCGACTTCTTCTTCTCACTGGGCACCCTGTACTGGTTCGCGTCGCAGGAGACGTACGACGTGGCCTTCATGGTGGCGGGGTACATGATGCTCTCCTCGCTCATCAGCTACGTCAAGGCGCGGGCCGAGGGCCTGGGCGTAGCCTGCAACGTGGGCCTGCTGGCGCGGCCGCTGCGCCTGCTGCTCTTCGCGCTGCCGCTGTTCATCTTCGGGTTGACCGAGAACATCTGGGTTTTCCGGGGCGCTCTCTACCTCCTGCTCGTGTTGGGCGTGGAGACCCTGGCTCACCGCATGATCGTCATCTACAAGGGGGCCGCGGAAAAGGACGCATCCGCGGCTGCGGACGAGGCCTGAACGAGGCCGCTTATGCCCGAGAGAGAGCCTTTCCGCGACGACATCCCCGGATACCTCAAGTACTGGTTCTTCCGCGGCTCCTGCGGCCTGGTGGGGGCGCTTCCCGTGCGCGTGAGCCATGGCATAGGCGTGGCCGTCGCCGAGGTCGCGTACCGGCTCTCGAAGCGTAAGCGCGAAGTGGTCTACGAGAACATGCGCCGCGTGCATCCGCAGGACACCCCGCGCGTGTGGCACGACCTGGCCCGCCGCTCCTTCCACAACTACGCGCGCTACTGGGTGGACTTCCTGCGCTGTTACCACCTCACGGGCGAGGAGATCATCGAGTCACTGGTGGTGCCCCACGGCACGGAGTGGTTCGACAGGTCCCTGGAGAAGGGGCGCGGGGTGGTGCTGGCCCTTCCCCATTACGGCAGCTGGGACATGATCGGGGGGTGGGTGGGGCACCGCTACCCCTCTTTCTGGGCGGTGGCGGAGGTGCTCAAGCCCCTGCCCATGTACGAGTTCCATACCGAGCTGCGCCGGCGCATGGGCATCCGCATCATCCCCCTGGCGGAGAACACGGTGGAGAAGGTCATCGAGGTGCTGCTGGCGAACGGCATGGTCTGCCTGCTCTCCGACCGCCTCATCGCCGGCAGCGGGGTGGAGGTGGAGTTCTTCGGCGAGAAGGTGCTCATGCCCATCGGCCCCGCCCTGCTGGGGGTGAAGCTGGGCACCGCGGTCATCCCCTGCCTGACCATCAAGAAATACGGCCGCTACCACGGTTACGTCGGGCCGCCGCTGGACATCGAGGTCACCGGCGACACCCGCCGCGACGTGCAGGTCAACACCCAGAAGATGGCCAGGGTATTCGAGGACTTCATCCGCGAGGACCCCACGCAGTGGCACATGTTCCAGCCCATCTTCAAGAACCACGGCTAGACGTGGTGTAGAATTATCCGCATGAACATAGGCATGGTGTCGCCGTATTCCTGGGATTTCCCCGGCGGAGTGAACCGCCACGTGGAGCAGTTGTCCGACCATTTGCGGGGGCGCGGACACGAGGTGACGGTGATCGCTCCGGGCGGGAAGAGCGGCAACGGGTTCTTCTCCGTGGGGGGTTCTATCGCGGTGTCCGCGAACCAGTCCAGGGCCAACATATCCTTCGGGCCAGGAACAGCGTTACGTATCCGGGGGCTGCTGCGGGACGCGCCCTTCGACGTTCTCCACCTGCACGAGCCCCTCATCCCCAGCGCCTCCATGCTGGCCCTGCTTTTCTCGCGCTGCGCGGCCCTGGCCACATTTCACGCGGCGAGGGAGGGCGGGGCACTGGGCTACAGCCTGGCGCGGCCCCTTCTCAGGCCTCTGGCGGGGAAGATAGACGTGCGGGCGGTGGTAAGTCCCGCCGCCCGCGACCTGGTGTCGCGTTACTTCCCGGGCGAATACCGCGTCCTGCCCAACGGCGTGGATACCGGAACGTTCACTGCAGATGGCCCTGCGCTGGAGGGCCTCGATGAAAACGACTTTCACCTCGTATTCGTGGGCAGGGCGGAGCCGCGCAAGGGCCTGGACGTGCTTCTGCGGGCGCTCCCCCTGGTGAGGGAGAAGCGCCCGGAGGTGCGCCTGCTGGTGGCAGGGGTGGAGGAGCCCGCGGAGAAAAGAGAAGGAGTCGTCTGGCTGGGAAGGCTTCCCGACGAACTCATCCCCGCCGCCTACCGCTCCGCGCAGGTGATGGTATCGCCAGCACTGGGCATGGAGAGCTTCGGCATCGTGCTTATCGAGGCCATGGCCTGCGGGGTGCCGGTGGTGGCCTCCGACATCCCCGGCTACCGCGCGGTGGTCGAGGACGGCGTGCAGGGGCTGCTCTTCCCACCCGGAGACCATGAGGCTCTCGCCCGCGCGTTGCTGCGCCTGGTGGAGGGCGGCGCGGAGCGGGAGGGGATGGCCGCCGCCGCCCCGGCGCGGGCGCAGAGGTTTTCGTGGGGAAACCTGGTGGACGACGTGGAAGCCGCATATGCAGACGCGATGGAGATATACGGGAGGAAACGGAGATGAGGCTAGAGGAAGTCATCGATCTGTGCCGCGGACTCTGTGGCGAGGTGCGCGAGCTTGTCCGCCCCCACCTGGGGAAGAAAGCGGCGCGGGAGATGCAGGGCCGGGGCGCCAGCGGCGACTCCACCTTCGCCATCGACGAAGTGGCGGAGGAGAGGGTGGAGAGCAGGCTGGCGGAGGTCCCCGGCGTGGCCTACTTCTCCGAAGACCGCGGCCTGGTCGGCGCGGAGGGCGCGGAATGGGTGCTGGTGGTGGACCCCATAGACGGCACCCGTCCGGCCGCGGCGGGGCTGGAGGCCTGCTGCGTGTCCATCGCGGTCTCGCGTTACCACCCCACGCACAATCCCAGCCCCACCCACGGCGACGTGGTTTACGGGCTCCTGAGGGAGATCAAGAACGAGGCCTGGTTCGAGGCGGAGCGCGGCAAGGGGGCCCGCATGGCCGTGGGCGGAGAGGAAAGGGATATCGACATCCGCCCCCACGAGGACATCTCCACCCTCTTCTGGACCCTGGGCTTCCGGGGCAGGCCGGCCCTGCCCACCATCCTGGTGCTGGAGGAGCTCGTCGACCTCTCCAGCGTTGACGGGGGCATCTTCGATCTGGGCAGCGCCACCTTCTGCATATCCCGCCTGCTCACCGGGCAGCTGGACGCCTACGTGGACGTGGGGGACCGCATGATCCGCGAGGCGCCGCAGGTGGAGGAGATGTTTTTGCGCGCTGGCCACGGGCACGTCCTCAACAACTCCTCCTACGACCTGGCCGCCGCGGGACTCATCGCCGCCGAGGCGGGCCTGGCGGTGAGCGACGCCTTCGGCAACCCCCTGGATGGCTACCCACTGCTGGCCTCGGGGCGTGAAGGGCAGCTCTCCTGCGTGGTGGCGGTGAGCGAGGACCTGCTGCGTGTCCTGGTCGAGCACGTAGACGCGGGCATCGAGCGCATGCGCCGCCATTACGGTTGGTGAGGCATGAGCCTTGTCAGCATCTTCTTCATCTCCATGGGCGTGGGGCTGTCAGGCGCCGTTATGCCGGGACCCCTGCTCACGGTGAGCATCAACGAGTCCTACCGCAAGGGTTTCATCGCCGCGCCGCTGCTGGTGGCGGGACACGCCGTGCTGGAGGGGGCCCTCATCGTGCTGCTGGTGCTGGGACTGGACCGGGTGGTGGGGAACGACATCTTCTTCGGCGTCGTGGGTGTTGCCGGCGGGGCCTTCCTCTTCTGGATGGGCCTGGGCATGGCCCTGGACGTGCGGGACGGCAGGCTGCACATCGACCTGCAGACCCGCGGCGGGACCCATATCGGCCCCTTCGTGGCCGGGCTGACCACCTCCGTCTCCAATCCCTACTGGTTCCTGTGGTGGGCGACCTTCGGGCTGAGCTGGCTGCTGCGCTCCATGGACCGCGGGGTGGCCGGCGTGCTGGCCTTTTTCACCGGGCACATCCTGGCGGACCTGCTGTGGTATTTACTGGTGGCCTTCCTGGTGGTCACCGGCAAGAGGTTCATCTCCAACCGCGCTTATAAATACGTCATCCTGGGCTGCGGTACATTCCTGCTCATCCTGGGCGCCCGCTTCGTCGGCGACGGCCTCTTCCACCTCCTGTAATGGGGTCAGCCCTTAACATTCATCATTTTGTTAGCAACGCTAACGTCTATTTCCCTTGGCGGTAAGGCAGTCGTCAATCGGGCCTCCATCATTAATTAATCGGGGTCATCAATGATCCGTCACTGTCGCATCGCCTGCAAATGAGAGGAACCGCGTTTGAAGATGAAAGATAATGGACCGGCCACCCTAGTTCACATTGAAGGTCGTCACGGCACATTGAACGAATATCGCGTATAGTAAAGTCGAAGCAAACGGCTTTCGATACTTTAGAGGAGCGGATCCGACCAGCGGGTCCGTACCGTGAAGCGCGGAAGAAGAAAGGGGGTCACGCCGGTGGTATGGGTTCTGATCATCATAGCGGCGATAATATTCCTCGTCATCGTCGGGGTCATCGCCATCTACAACAGGCTCATCCGCGACCGCAACCGGGTGGATAACGCCTGGCACCAGATCGACGTGCAGCTGAAGAGGAGGTACGACCTCATACCAAACCTGGTGGAGACGGTCAAGGGATACGCCACCCACGAGAGGGAGGTCTTCGAGAAGGTAACCCAGGCGCGCAACATGGGCATAAACGCCCAGACGGTCAAGGATCAGGCGCAAGCCGAGAACATGATCACCGGCGCCCTCAAGAGCCTCTTCGCGGTGGCCGAAGCTTACCCGGACCTGAAGGCGAACCAGAACTTCCTCATGCTGCAGGAGGAGCTCGCGGGGACAGAGTCCAAGATAGCATTCGCGCGCCAGTTCTATAACGACAGTGTGATGTCCTACGACACCAGGCGCCAGAAGTTCCCGGCCAATATGATCGCCGGGATGTTCTCGGGCACCTTCACTCAGCGCGATTACTTCGAAATCGATATCGCGGCGGAGCGCGAGGCCCCGAAGGTCCAGTTCTAGGAAGGAAGACGGGGGCCCGGAAGGGGAAGGTCTTCCTCTGTAAAATGCTGCCCGGGCATGCAGGATGTGCCGGTGCCCGGGCACTTCGGGAGGGGATTCAGAGGCGTGAACTTCTACGACCAGATATCCAAGAACAAATGGAAATCGGCCCTGCTGGTGAGCATGTTCATAGTGATCATACTCGCCATCGGCTTCTTCGTGGGTTTCATATGGGGGTATGATTACGCCATCCTGGGCCTGGTGATCGCGGCCGTCTTGGCGACCATCATGTCCTTCACCAGCTATTACCACAGCGACAAGATCGCACTGGCCTCGGCGGGGGCGCGGCAGGTGACGAAGGAGGAATTCCCTTATTACGTGAACACCGTGGAGGGCCTTTCCCTGGCCGCGGGTATTCCCGTGCCGCGCACCTTTATCATCGATTCCCCGGCCATGAACGCCTTCGCTACCGGCAGGGATCCGGAACATGCCGCCATCGCCGTTACGAGGGGGCTGCTTGAGAACTGCAACCGCCTTGAGCTCGAGGGGGTGCTTGCCCACGAGATGTCACATATCGGGAACTACGATATCCGCTATATGAGCATGGTGGTGGTGCTGGTAGGGTTGCTCGTGATCTTCGCCAACGTCGTAACGCGTATGATCTTCTTCGGGGGCATGTTCGGAGACCGCGACCGCGGCGGCCGCGCAGGAGGCGGGGAGGGGGGAGGCATGATACAGATCGTCCTGCTGGTGGTGGGGCTGGTCTTCCTCATCCTCTCTCCCATCATCGGGCAGCTCCTGCAACTCTCCATATCGCGCAGGAGGGAATATCTCGCCGACGCCACCGGGGCGAAGCTGACGCGCTACCCGGAGGGACTGGCCAGCGCCCTGGAGAAACTCAGCAGCGAGGCCAAGCCTTTCAATCGCACCAGCCAGGCCACCGCGCATCTGTGGATCATCGAGCCCTTCAAGAAGGAGGCGAAGGCGAGCAAGGCCGTGAAGTCCAGCCTGTGGTCCACCCACCCCCCCATCGAGGAGCGCGTCGCGCGCCTGCGGGCCATGGCCGGACTGGAGGGTATGTACACCCAGGCCATGATAGAGGCAGGGCAGGGTTGAGCCCGGAGGATATCGGGTGTTCGAGCTTTAATCGGCCCGAGACTCCAGGTAACGGTCCCGCTCGCAAAGCCTCGCGGAGACCGACCTGGTAGTTCTCGGGCGGGTGGCAGCGCAGACAGATTTATATCCGGCACGAGCCTCCGGGAAACGGCCTGCTCGCAAAGCCCGGCTGTCATAAGTGCCGCCAGCGGGTTTCATTGATAGGGGATATGGTATGAGCTATAGTAAAATCAGGGAAGCCCATAGGGGGCTTTTCTTAATACGGCGGGTCTGGAGGGACCAGAGAGATGGAAGATAAAGGTACCTTGAGGGTAAAGACCGGCCTGGCCGAGATGCTCAAGGGCGGCGTGATCATGGACGTCACCACTCCGGAGCAGGCTCGCGTCGCGGAGGAGGCCGGAGCTGTGGCGGTGATGGCACTGGAGCGCGTGCCGGCGGATATTCGTGCCGACGGGGGAGTGGCCAGGATGGCAGATCCCGCCGTGATCGAGGCTATCATGGCCACGGTGACCATCCCGGTCATGGCCAAGGCGCGGATCGGGCACTTCGTCGAGGCGCAGATACTGGAGGCGCTGGGCGTAGACTACGTGGACGAGAGCGAGGTGCTCACGCCGGCTGACGAGAGATTCCACATCGACAAATGGAAGTTTACCATCCCCTTCGTATGCGGGGCCATCAACCTGGGCGAGGCGCTGCGCCGCATCGGCGAGGGAGCGGCCATGATACGCACCAAGGGCGAGGCGGGCACGGGTAACGTGGTGGAGGCGGTGCGCCACATGCGCACCATAAACAGCGAGATACAAAAACTCACCACCACCCCGAAAGAGGAGCTCATGACCGTCGCCAAGGAGATGGGCGCCCCGTATGACCTGGTATGCTGGGTGGCGGAGAGCGGGCGCCTGCCGGTGGTGAATTTCTCCGCGGGAGGCTTAGCCACGCCTGCGGACGCGGCAATGATGATGCAGCTCGGAGCCGACGGCGTGTTCGTGGGCTCGGGTATCTTCAAATCGGAGGACCCCGCCTCGCGAGCCCGGGCCATCGTGCGCGCCACCACCCACTACGACGACCCGGGGGTGCTCGCCGAGGTGTCCCGCGGTATCGGACAGGCCATGGCGGGCAAGGAGATCTCGGAGCTGGGTCCCGAGAACCTGATCCAGTTCCGCGGATGGTAATGGCAACAGATAACCCCGCGAGAAGAGCGGAGATGAAGAAACCGAACATAGGCGTTCTCGCGCTGCAGGGAGCGGTGCGCGAACACTTGCGGATGCTGGAGGACTGTGGAGCTCGAGGGATAGCCGTAAGGTATCCCGCCGAGCTCCAGCTATGCCGGGGGCTGATCATCCCCGGCGGCGAGAGCACCACCATCGGCAAATTGATGAGCGCTTTCGGTTTCATAGACGAGATACGCCTGCTCTGGCGGGAGGGGGTGCCCGTCTACGGGACCTGCGCCGGCCTCATATTGATGGCGAAGCGCATTGCGGAAGGCGGCCGGCCCCTGCTGGGACTGATGGATATCACTGCGCGCCGCAATGCCTTCGGACGCCAGGTCGACAGCTTCGAGACCGACCTGGAGATGAAGGGCATAGCGGAATCAAATCGACCCTTCCGGGCGGTGTTCATACGCGCCCCGTGGATCGACGAGGCGGGTCCGGAGGTGGAAGTATTGGGCGAATTCGGTGGCAGGGTGGTGGCCGCGCGCCAGGACGGCATGCTGGTGACCGCGTTCCATCCCGAGCTCACCGGCGACGACAGGGTGCACCGCTATTTCCTGGCGATGGTCGAGGAGGCCTCGCGGAGCCGGGCGGCTGCTGAGACAGGAGGATAAGATGTCGGGACATTCCAAGTGGCATTCCATCAAGCACAAGAAGGGCGCCGCGGATGCCAAGCGCGGCCAGATGTTCAGCAAGCTCTCACGGGCCATCATCGTGGCGGCGCGCGAGGGAGGTGGGAATCCCGACGCCAACATCGCCCTGGCCAACGCAATCGAGAAGGCCAAGAGCTACTCCATGCCCAAAGACAACATAGAGCGGGCCATAAAACGCGGTACCGGGGAGGGTTCCGGCGACGTGTTCGAGAAGATTGTCTACGAGGGATACGGAGCCAACGGAGTGGCCATCATGGTGGACGTAATGACCGACAACCGCAACCGGACCGCCTCGGACATACGGCGCATCTTCTCCCGTACCGGGGGCAGCCTGGGCACCTCCGGCTCGGTGGCATGGATGTTCGAGAAAAAGGGCAACATCATCGTCAACAAGGACAAGGAGGTGGACGAAGACACCCTGCTCGAGACGGCCCTGGAGGCGGGCGCCGAGGACATGAGCAGCGAGGACGACCACTGGGAGATCGTCACCGACGCCGAGTCCTTCCGCGGCGTAGTGGACGCCCTCAAGGAGGCCGGGTTCGAGCCGGTCTCCGCCGAAGTGACCATGATGCCGCAGAACACGGTAAAGCTGGACAAGGACACCGCCAAGAAGGTGCTCCGCCTCGTGGACGCCCTGGAGGATTACGAGGACGTCCAGGAGGTATACGCCAACTTCGATATCCCCGACGAGATACTGCAGGAGCTATCCGAGGAGTGAGGCGCGAGAGATCATATGGTTATCCTGGGCATCGACCCCGGACTGGCCTCCACGGGCTATGGGGTCGTGGAGAAAAAGGAGGGCCTGCTGCGCCCCCTGGGTTTCGGGGGCATAGATACCTCTCCCCGCGAGCCGCTGTCATCGCGCCTTGATAAGATCTATAGCGAGGTCAGAGAGCTTATAGAGCGCTACCACCCCGACCTGTTAGTGCTGGAAGAGCTTTTCTTCAACAAGAATGCCCGCAGCGCCATGGTGGTGGGACAGGCCAGGGGAGGCATCATACTGGCCGCGGCGCACGCCGGCATAGGAGTGGAGGAATACACTCCGCTGCAGGTGAAGCAGACCCTTGTGGGTCACGGGCGCGCAGACAAGAGGCAGGTGGAGTACATGGTGCGCACCCTGCTCCACATCGAGGGTGACATAGGATCCTCCCACGCCAGCGATGCCCTGGCCCTCGCCGTGTGCCATGCCCACAGCGAGAGGATGCGCGGCCGACTGGACGAGGCCCTGGGCGGCAAGGCGGTTCAGAAAAAGCCTGCGCACAAGAAGAGGACGGTGCGGTGATAGATTTCATCGAGGGCGTGCTGGCGGAAAAGAGCAAGGAAGGCGCCGTGGTCGCGACGGGCGGTCTCGGCCTGGCCCTTTTCGTGTCACATCCAACCCTGCAGGCCCTGCCGCCGGTGGGGAAGGAGGTCAAGCTCTTCTCCTATCTCCACGTCAAGGAGGACGTGCTGCAGCTCTACGGCTTCGCGAACCGCAGCGAGAGGGATATCTTCCTCAGGCTCATAGCGGTAAGCGGGATCGGGCCCAAGGTGGCGCTGGCGGTGCTCTCCGCCTATGACCCCGACAGCTTCGTGCGCATCGTCGCCTCGGAGGACCTGGAGGCGATAACGGCCGTCTCCGGCGTGGGCAAGAAGAGCGGGCAGAGGATCATCCTGGAACTCAAGGACAAGCTGGCCCCCCTGGCGGAGGGGTTGGGCGCGACGGCGGGAGGCGACGGCGGAGGCCTGGCTCGCGAGGCGCGCGAGGCCTTGAAGGGATTGGGCTACACCACGGCGGAATCCAGCCGTGCCCTGGAGGGGTACGCGGCCGAGGAGCCGAGCCTGGAGGACATGCTGAAATACGCCCTCAAGCGGCTGGGAGGAAAGTAGATGACGGACGACCGCGAGGAGATCCGCGGCGATCTGGAGGCTGGGGAGGATAGACTGCTCGATCCCGAGGCCCGCGAGGACGAGCAGGAACTGGACATCACGCTGAGGCCGCGCTGGATCACCGAGTTCATAGGACAGGACCGCATCCGCGAGCACCTGGAGATATTCATCACGGCGGCGCGCGAGCGCCGGGAATCGCTGGACCACGTCATCCTCTCCGGGCCGCCCGGCCTGGGCAAGACCACGCTGGCGGTGATCATCGCCAACGAGATGGGGGTGTCGTGCAAGCAGAGCTCGGGACCCGCCCTCGAGCGGGCGGGTGACCTGGCCTCCATACTCACCAACCTCGAGCCGGGGGACGTCCTTTTCATCGACGAGATACACCGGCTCAACCGCGTCGTGGAGGAGGTGCTCTACCCCGCCATGGAGGACTTCAAGCTGGACATCGTGGTGGGCAAGGGGCCCGCGGCACGGTCCATCAGGCTGGACCTGCCTCCCTTCACCCTGGTGGGAGCCACTACGCGCGCTGGATTGCTGACCTCCCCTTTGCGCGACCGTTTCGGCGTGCAGAGCAGGCTGGACTACTACAACCAGGTCGAGATCAAGGCGATAATCCAACGCTCGGCGCGCATCCTGGGAGTGGAGATAGACGACGGAGGAGCACAGGAGCTGGCCCGGCGTTCGCGGGGGACTCCCCGCATCGCCAACCGCCTGCTGCGGCGCGTGCGCGACTACGCCCAGGTGAGGGCGGGAGGGACCATCACCTACGAGGTGGGCTGCGAGGCGCTCGCCCTCTTCGAGGTGGACGGGATGGGCCTGGACAAGGTGGATAAGATGATCCTGCACGCCATCATCGAGAAGTTCGGTGGAGGCCCGGTGGGCGTGAACACCCTGGCGGTCTCGGTGGGCGAGGAAATAGACACCATAGAGGAGGTCTACGAACCTTACCTGCTGCAGATAGGTTTCATGCAGCGCACCCCGCGGGGAAGGATCGCCACGGAGAGCGCCTACCGCCATCTCGGCATGGGTAAAGAAAGCGGGGAAACGCTCTTTTGATGAGCCGCATAATCGTCGACACCTGCTGCGGCCCCTGCGCCCTGACCGCATTGCGCATTTTCGCGCCTCCGCAGCACGAGGCGCACTATCTCTTCTATAATCCCAACGTACACCCGTTCCGCGAGTACCGCAGACGGCTGGAGAGCTTCGAGGAACTGATGGGCCTGGAAAGACAGCCCTATACCGTGTTGCCGTACGAGCCCGAGGAATGGATACGGGCGGTGGCCTTCCGCGAGGAGAGCCGCTGCGAGCTGTGTTACCGCCTGCGCCTGCGCAAGGCGGCCGACGTCGCCCTCGACGAGGGGTACGAGGCCCTGACCACCACCCTCTTCGCCAGCCCCTACCAGGACCACGAGCTGGTGGCCCTCCTTGGCAACTCCATATGCCGCAGCCGTGGCCTGGAGTTCGTCATCTGGGACGGCAGGGACGGCTATTACGACGCCATCGCGTCGGCGCGCGAAAGGGGCTTGTACACCCAGCCCTACTGCGGCTGCCTCCTGAGCGAACGGGAGAGGTACGACCGCGCCCGGCACGGCGCGGCCAAGGACGAATAGAGGCAAATGCGCACGGAACTCTTCGATTACGACCTTCCACCCGATCTCATCGCCCAGCAGCCGGCGGCGACCCGCGAGGGGTCGCGCCTGCTTGTGATGGACTGTGAGAGCGGAGAGATCGCGCACCGCCGTTTTCCAGACCTGGCTGATTACCTCCGGGAGGGGGATTGCCTCGTCTTTAATGCTTCCCGCGTGCGCCGCGCCCGCCTGCGCGGGCGCAAGCAGGAGGGGGGAGGAGGAGTGGAATTGCTGCTTCTCGGCCCTGACGCAGACGGAACATGGCGGACGCTGGCCCGGCCGGCCCGAAGGTTGCGGCCGGGAACGCTGATCTCTTTCGGGGATGACGAGATCGAGGCCGAGGTGGTGGAAAAGGGCGAGCGGGGCGAACTGCGCGTGCGCCTGCGGCCCGGTGACCTCGCGGCGGTGGAGGCGGCAGTCGAGAGGCTGGGGGAGATGCCGCTGCCGCCCTACATCAGGGAACGGCCCCACGATCCCGGGAGATACCAGACGGTATTCGCGCGCGAGACGGGCTCCGCGGCGGCCCCCACCGCCGGGCTCCATTTCGAGCTATCGACCTTGAGCAGGCTGGAGGAGAAAGGGGTCCGCCTGGCCTTTCTCCGCCTCGAGGTGGGACTGGACACCTTCCGTCCCGTGAGCGAGGAGGAGGTGGAGGACCACCGCATACACAGCGAGGAGATGTGCCTCGAGGGCGAGACCTGCGAGGCCATAAACGAAGCCCGCCGCGAGGGCGGAAGGATTATCGCGGTGGGGACGACGGTCGTGCGCGCCCTGGAGAGCGCGGCCGATGGGGAAGAAGTTAGGCCCTTCACCGGAGCCACCGACCTCTTTATCATCCCCGGCTTCAGCTTCAGCGTGGTCGATTGCCTGCTCACCAACTTTCACATGCCGCGCTCCAGCCTGCTCATGCTGGTGTGCGCCTTTGCGGGGAGGGAAGAGGTGCTGCGGGCCTACCGTCAGGCGGTGGAGGAAAGGTACCGCTTTCTCAGTTTCGGGGACGCGTGCTATTTTGATTTCCCCCAAGGACGGAGGGAGCGATAAGTATGGCGGACAGGGAGTTTTCCTTCGGGGTCCTGGCGCGAGACCCGGGGTCGCGGGCGCGGCTGGGACGCATGCGCACCGCTCACGGGGAGGTCACGACCCCAGCCTTCCTGCCGGTGGGCACCAGGGGCACGGTGAAAGCCATGGCCCCCTGGGAGCTCGAGGAGATCGGCTACGACATGCTCCTCGCCAACACCTATCACCTCTACCTGCGTCCCGGTCCCGGCCTGATCGGGAAGGCGGGCGGCCTGCACGAATTCATGGGCTGGCGCCGACCCATCCTCACCGACAGCGGAGGCTTCCAGGTGTTCTCTCTCTCGCCCACGCTCGAGGTGGGCGAGGAGGGCGTGCGTTTCCGCTCCGTTTACGACGGCAGCGAGCACTTGCTCACGCCGGAGAAGGCAGTGGCGGTCCAGGAGGAACTGGGATCCGACGTGGCCATGATCCTGGACCACTGCGTGGCCTACCCGGCCTCCCGCGAAGAGGTGGAGGGCTCGGTGGAACTGACGCTGAGGTGGGCCTGCCGCTCCCTGGATGCGCACCGCGCAGGCGGACAGGCGCTTTTCGGCATCGTGCAGGGAGGGGCCTACCCCGACCTCAGGGCCCGCAGCGCCGAGGAGACGGCGCGCATGGGATTCGCCGGCTTCGGCATCGGAGGGTTGTCGGTGGGAGAGCCCCGGGAGGACATGCTCGCGTGCCTGGAAGTGCAGGCCGCGATACTTCCCGGAGACAGGCCGCGACACCTCCTGGGCATCGGCGATCCCGAGGGGATCACGGAGGCGGTGGCACTGGGGATGGACCTTTTCGACTGCGTCCTTCCCACCCGCATGGCCCGCAACGGTGTCGCTCTGACCAGGCAGGGGAAGGTGAACCTGCGCCATGCCCGTTACCGACATGACCTGCGCCCGCTGGAGGAAGACTGCGGGTGTCCGGCGTGCAGGTCTTTCACCCGTGCCTACCTGCGCCACCTCCACGGCCTCAACGAGATCCTGGCGCATCGCTTGATCACCTGGCACAACCTGGCCTTTATGCACGGGCTCATGCTCGATTGCAGAGCCGCGATAGAGGCTGCTAGAATGGTACAATTGATCCGGGAATGGAGGGGCTGGAGCGAGCGCGTTCCCGGCGAGTGACGTAAACAGCATGGTAAAACATGGGAAGGTAGGTTGAAATGGGTGAGTCGAGTTGGATGTCCATATTGCTCATCGTGGGCTTGATCGCAATATTCTACTTCATGCTCATCAGGCCGCAGCAGAAGCGCATGCGCCAGCAGATGGAATTGATGAACAACCTGCGCAAGGGAGACGAGATAATGACCTCCGCCGGCATCTACGGCACCATCACCGAGGTGGAGGAGGAGACCATTCTGCTCGAGGTCTCCGAGGACGTTGAGATCAGGGTGGCGAAGAGCGCCATCGCGCGCACCTTCACCGTGCGCGAGGAGCCGGAGGAGGAGCCCGAAGAGGAAGAGGTAGCGGAAGAGGAAGAGGTAGCGGAAGAGGAAGAGGATGCCGGGGAACCGGAAGATACGGCTGGGGCGTCCACGAAAGAGAAATAAAGAGAAATAATGGTGTGAGGCGGGCGCATGGCGCCCGCTCCTGATGATAGACCTGCAGCGCATCCGCGGGTCTCACGCCGGAGAAGGCTTTCGTGCGGAAACGCGCCGGCGCCCGCGGAAGGTGGAAAAGCTTCTTGCATCGAACTTTGGTTTGGCCGAACGGGATGTTGACCGGGATCCAAGTTGGAGGCGGAGATTGAAGACGGGAAGGGCCTTGATCTATCTGGCGGTAGTGGCGGCGCTGCTGCTGGGAATGTACCTGCCCATCATCATCGGAGGTTACAGCCCCAGCCTCGGCCTGGACCTTGAGGGCGGGGTAAGCGTGACCCTTCAGGCGGTGGGTGAGGCCTCGAAGGAGCAGGTCGAGAAGGCGTCCGATATCGTCCGCAACCGGGTAAACGCCCTGGGGCTGGCCGGGCCGGTGGTGGCCGCGCAGGGCAACAACCGCATCCTGGTGCAGATACCGGGCATCCAGGACACGGAGAGGGTGCTGGACATCATCGGCAGCACGGCGCAACTGCAGTTCCGCGAGGTGCTCGAGATGCTCGAACCCGGGCAGGAAGGTTACGACGAACTCGAGGTCACGGTACCGGATCCCGAGGACATCGAGGCCTACCAGTCCCTCAAGGACCAGGAGATCGTGCTCACCTCCGAGGGCCCCGGGGGCGAGGTCCTCAAGATTCGCATGGGGCCCACGCGCCTGACCGGGGACATCATCGCCGACGCGCAACCCGATGTAGATGACGAGAAGGGTGGGTACAGGATACTGTTCCAGCTGACCGACGAAGCCGCTCAGCAGTTCTCCGAGCTCACGACGGAGATGGTGGGAAAACAGCTGGCCATAGTCCTGGACTACAGCCTCGAATCCTTCCCGGTGGTCAACGAGCCGATTCCGGGAGGGGAGGGCGTGATCTCCGGCAACTTCAGCCGCGAGGACGCGCGCGACCTGGCCCTGGTGCTGAGGATGGGCGCCCTGCCGGTGGAGTTCGAGCCGGACCCCCTGGTGGAGACGATAAGCGCCACCCTGGGGCGCGACTCGCTGCGGCAGGGGCTGATCGCGGGGCTGGTGGGGATCGTGCTCGTGGTCCTGTACATGCTCTTCATGTACCGGGGGCTGGGCGTCGTGACCACTCTCTCCCTCGCCGTCTTCGGGTTGTTCATCTACGGCATAATCTGCCTGCTGGGGCAGTTCATCGACTGGAAGCTCACCCTGGCGGGGATCGCTGGTGTCGTGGTATCCATCGGCATCTCCGCCGACTCCAGCGTCGTCTATTTCGAGCGCCTCAAGGAGGAAGTGCGGGACGGGAAGACCCTGCGCTCGGGCGTGGACCGCGCCTACAAGTCAGCCTTTCGCACCATCATCGCCGCGGACGCGGCGACCTTCATCACCGCCTTCATCCTGTGGATACTGGCCATGGGCTCGGTCAAGGGCTTCGCTTTCACCCTGGGCATCGCCACCATCCTCGACGTCTTTATCTCCTATTTCTTCACCCACCCCATGGTCTCGCTCCTATCCAGGCTGGAAACCTATAACAAACCGCGCCTTATCGGGGTGGGGCGAGAGGCGAGCGGGAGTGAGGCCTGATGTACGTACGCGGCCGCGAAGTCAAGTTCAAACTCATCGGTTCCAGGCTGTTCGCGCGCCCCAACCTCGTCTGGTTCTCCCTATCGGGCGCTTTAATAGTCCTGTCCCTGGTGGTCCTGTTCACCATGGGGGTCAACCTGGGCATCGAGTTCGAGGGGGGCTACCTGCTCAAGGAAAAGCTGGAGAGACCCGCCAACGTGGAAGAGGTGCGCGCGGTCCTGGGCGGGTACGCCGGCGAGGGCCTGGAGAAGACCATCGTGCAGACCGGAGAGGCGGAGGGCGGGCCCGTGCTCATCCTGCGCATGCCCTACATCGAGGACAGCGAGACCCGCACGAAGACCATAGACGGGATCACGAGCGAGATAGACGCCCTCTACGGCATAGAGGAGACCCTGCAGGAGGAGCAGGTCGGCTCGGAGTGGGGACGCGAGGTCAGCGTGAAAGCCCTCATCGCCCTGGGCGTCTTCCTGGTGGTCATCCTCATCTATATCACCCTGCGCCTGGAGTTCAAGATGGCTGTCACGGCCATCATCGCCCTCATCCACGATACCATGATAACCATGGGCATATATGCCCTCTCGGGACGGGAGGTGACGCCGGTTACGGTCATAGCCTTCCTGACCATACTGGGTTACTCTCTTTACGACACCATCGTCATCTTCGACCGGGTGGAGGAGAACACCAACCTCATGGCCCGTTCGTCGCGGATCTCCTATGCCGAGATGGTAAACGAGAGCGTCAACCAGACCCTCATGCGCTCCATAGGCACTACCATCACCACCCTGCTCCCCATCATAACCATCCTCATCTTCGGCGGGGAGACCCTCAAGGACTTTGCCTTCGCGCTGTTCCTCGGCGTCTTCCTCGGGGCTTATTCCTCGATGTTCGTGGCCTCGTCGCTCCTGGCCCTATGGAAGGAAAGGGAGCCGCGCTATGCTGCGGTGCGCGAGAAAACTATGGCGAAGGGGGCGAGGGAAGCCATCCTCATCACCTCGCCCAAGCCGGCCGCGGCCAGCGGCAAAACCGGGGCATCGTCGGAGGACAAAGAGGTGGCTGCGGTGGAAGGAACCCCGAAGGAAGCAAGGGAAAAGCCGAAGACGGCTGCCAAAGCGGGGCCGAAACCGGCTGCCGCGAAAAAACCAACGGCTCCGGCGCAGCGCCAGAAGTCCTCTACCACCAGGGGCCCCAGCGGCGGCAAGAAGAAGAAAAAGAAGAAGAAAAAGAAGTAAGGCCGCGAGATCTCTCCCGGCGTCATGTCGAGAACGGCGGCACGTCAACCAGCAACCGACATGCTCATGCGTGCGCCGATCTCCATTACCCCCCACGCCGACGGAGTGCTTTTTGCCTGGTCTATGAGGGTTAACTGGTAGATATTTGGCTGGGCGGAACGGGAAAGGCTGGGAACGCATGCTATGTCGATCCCGACCATCTGGCAATCTCCACCGCTTATATGGCAGTATCAGATATAGAGGAGATAGCGAGGAGATAATCTTCAGCGGAGGCGGGAGGAGCCACGTTGTCCCAGTCCATCGACTCCCTCATACAGAAGGTCCGCTCCTACAACGGCAAGGGCGACACCAGGATCATCCGCGAGGCTTACGAGTTCGCACGCACCCACCATGCCGACCAGATGCGCCGCAGCGGTGAGGAGTTCATCCTTCACCCCCTGGGGGTCGCGCATATCCTGGCCGACATGCAGATGGACGAGACCACCCTGGCGGCCGCCCTCCTGCACGACGTGGTGGAGGATACCGAGATATCCCTGGACGAGGTGAAGCGCAGGTTCGGGCCGGCAGTGGCGGAGATCATAGACGGCGTGACCAAGCTGGACCGCATAACCTTCGCCAACCGCGAGGAGGCGCAGGCGGAGAACTTCCGCAAGATGTTCGTGGCCATGGCCCGCGACATCAGAGTGGTCATCATCAAGCTGGCGGACCGCCTGGACAACATGAAGACCATCGGCCACCTCTCCGAGGACAAGCAGCGCGAGAAAGCCCGCGAGACCCTTGAGATCTACGCCCCACTCGCGCACCGCCTGGGCATATCGCAGCTGAAGTGGCAACTGGAGGACCTCTCCTTCGCCACCCTTTACCCCCTGCGCTTCCAGGAGATAGTGCAGATGGTCAACCAGCGGCGTCCCGAACGCGAGGACTACATCCAGCAGGTGAAAAAGGATCTGCAGGCGCAGCTCAAGCAGTCCCACATCAAGGCGGAGATCGAGGGGCGGGTCAAGCATTATTACAGCATCTACTCCAAGATGAAGGAGCAGGGCAAGCAGTTCGACGAGATCTACGACCTCTTCGCGGTGAGGGTCATCGTCTCGTCCAAGGAGGACTGCTACACGGTGATGGGTATCGTGCATTCCCTGTGGCACCCGGTGCCGGGACGCATAAAGGACTACGTCGCCAAGCCGCGTTTCGGCATCTACCAGAGCCTGCACACCACGGTCATCGGGCCGCAGGGCAAGCCCCTGGAGATACAGATTCGCACCCAGGACATGCACCGCACGGCGGAGTACGGCATCGCCTCCCACTGGCGCTACAAGGAGGCGCAGCGCTCCCAGGAGCGCATCCGCGAGAGGCTGGCCTGGATAAAGAGGATCGTGGAGTGGCAGCGCGACCTCTCCGACCCCCAGGAGTTCATGGAGAGCCTGAAGATCGACCTCTTCGAGGAGGACGTGTTCGTCTTCACCCCCAAGGGCGACGTCATCGACCTGCCGCAGGGCTCGACCCCCATCGACTTCGCTTATGCCATCCACACCGAGATCGGACACCGCTGCGTGGGGGCCAAGGTCAACGACCGCCTCGTGCCCCTGGAGTACAAGCTGCGCAACGGGGACATCGTATCCATCATCACCTCTAAAACCTCCCCCGGCCCCTCCAAGGACTGGATGAACATCGTGCAGACTGCCCGCGCCAAGACCAAGATCAGGCAGTGGTTCTCCAAGGAGAGGCGCATAGAGGATACCCAGGAGGGCAAGGAGATCCTGGTCAAGCAGATGCGCAAGTCCCGCCTGCCCATCCAGAAGATACTGGGCTCGGATATCCTGGAAGGGATAGCCCGCGACGAATACGCCTTCCTCTCCCTCGACGACCTCTACGCCAGCATCGGCGCGGGCAAGACCTCCGCCCAGCAGGTGGTGAACCACATCGTCACGCATCTCGGCCCCGAGGCCGAACACGCCGAGGAAAAGCCGTCCCCGCCGCGCAAGCGCAGGCGCCCATTGGCCTATACCAAGGGAGTCAAGGTGGAAGGTGTGGACAACGTGCTGGTGCGCATCGCGCACTGCTGCAACCCCGTGCCCTACGACGCCATCATCGGGTTCGTGACCCGCGGGCGGGGCGTCTCCGTGCACCGCGCCGACTGCCCGAACGCGGCGCACATGATCGAACAGGACTACCGCCTCATAGACGTGAGCTGGGATACGGAACAGCCCACTTCTTTCCAGGTGGAGATATGCGTGGAAGCCATGGACCGGCCCCGGCTGCTGCGGGACATGACCACCATCATGGGAGAGTACCACGTGAACATACTCTCGGCGACCATGAACATAAACCGTGAGAACGTGAACATGAGCCGCTTCGTCTTCGAGCTGGGCAACATCGCCCACCTCGAGGACATCCTGCGCAATATCCGCAAGGTCGACTCCGTGTATAACGCATACCGGGTTGTGCCGGGAAGGATGACGTGAACACCCTCATCCCGATGTGCGGCGGCGGGGCGGGGATGAGCCCGTGAGAGCGCTGCTGCAACGCGTATCGGGCTGCGCGGTGCGTTCGGGCGGCCACGAGGTCTCCCGCATCGGGCCAGGCCTGCTGGTCCTCCTGGGCGTGGCGGCCAGCGACGGCGAGGCCGACGTCGATTTCATCGTGGGCAAGGTGATAAACCTGCGCGTCTTCGACGACGCCGAGGGCAGGCTCAACCTCTCCCTGGCGGAGACCGGGGGAGAGCTGATGGTCGTTTCCCAGTTCACCCTCTACGGAGATGCCCGCAAGGGCAGGCGTCCCAGCTACATCGAGGCCGCAACGCCCGAGAGGGCGAAGGAGCTCTACGAGCTGGCGTGCGAGAGGTTCGCCGCCGCCGGTTTCCCGCCCGCAAGGGGGGTCTTCCAGGCCCGCATGGAGGTGGAACTGATCAACGACGGCCCCGTCACGTTGATGCTCGAGAGCTAGCCGGGTGTCTTGCCTCGAGCATCGGGCGTTCTTCCCGGGGGCGCCGCGGGAGAAGAGAGCGCCCTGCGATGGGGAGGGCCGTTCGGGCACACCTGGCACCGGCGCTTTATCCGAAAACCGCGGCCAGCGCGGCACGCGGATCTCTTCTCCTCGGGATACTTTGCCGCGAGGCACTCGATATTCACGACACGACCCCCTATAATTTACGCATGTTTCTAGAGAGCCTGACCATCGGGATGCTGGCCACCAACTGCTACGTGGTGGCGGCGGACAAGCGCGCTTCCGCGGTAGTCATCGACCCCGCCGGAGAGACGAAGAAGATCGTCTCCCGCCTGCACAGGGCAGAACTGGAGTGCGTGGGCATCCTGTGCACCCACGGACACGTTGACCACGTGGCCGGGGCCGGCCCACTCAGCGGCGCAGTGGGGGCGCCGGTGTACATACACGAGGCCGAAGCGGGTGCGCTTGCCAGCCCCCGCACCAGGCTACTCGGCCTGGCGGGAGGGGTCATGGCCACCCGCCCCGACCAGGTGATATATATGGACGACGGCGACTGCATAGAGGTGGGCGACATCATCCTGGAGGTGCTTCACACACCAGGCCATACCCCCGGCGGTGTCAGCTTTTATACCCCCGGTTACCTCTTCTGCGGGGACCTCATCTTCCAGGGTTCCATCGGCAGGACTGACCTGCGGGGCGGCTCCCTGCAGGGCTTGATGCGGGCGGTCAGGGAGAAGGTATGGGATATGCCCGACGATACGCGCATCCTGCCCGGACACGGCCCCGAGACCACCCTGGGCGAGGAGAGAAGGCACAACCCGTTCCTGCAGGGGCTGGGATCGTCCCGTTCCCGCCGGCTGTAGGTGGGCGGGCTTGTGACCCGGGGCGCGGGCGAGGGCATGGCCGCGGGCAGGACATTTCGCCGCAGAAGAAAAAAATGTAACGTGACGATCGATACGTAACGAAAGATGGGATGAGCATTGGACGTCAAGGCCCCCAAGGGAACCGCCGACATACTGCCGCCGGACAGCGAGGACTGGCGCCGGGTGGTGGAGAAAGGCACGGCCCTCTTTCGCACCTACGGCTACCGCGAGATCATGCTGCCGGTGATGGAGCACACGGAGGTATTCGCGCGCGGTATCGGACAGGGCACCGACATCGTGCAGAAGGAGATGTTCACCTTCACCGACAAGGGCGGCCGCAGCCTCACCCTGCGCCCCGAGGCCACGGCGGGGGTGGCACGCGCCTTCATCCAGCACCGCCTCGACGCAGCCGGCCTTCCCGTCAAACTCTACTACCGGGGGCCCATGTTCCGGCACGAGCGCCCGCAAGCAGGCCGTTACCGGCAGTTCCGGCAGTTGGGGGTGGAGCTCATCGGCTCGCCATATCCCGCGGCGGACGCCGAGGTGATCGTCCTCTGCGCGGGATTTTTCAGCGGGCTGGAGATAGAAACGGACCTGGCCATAAACAGCGTGGGCGACGACGAGTGCCGTCCCGCCTACGTCGAGGCGCTGAGAAAATACCTGGGAAGGCACGAGGGTAAGCTCTGCGGTGACTGCCGGCGGCGCGCCGTAGAGAACCCGCTGCGGGTGCTGGACTGCAAGGTGGAAGGCTGCGCCGAGGTAATCGCGGCCGCCCCCACCATCGAGGACTACCTCTGCGGACCCTGCCGCGAACACCAGGGCGAGCTGGAGGACCTGCTGCGGGCAGTATCGCTGCCCTTCAGGCGCGACGGCCGCCTGGTGCGCGGGCTCGATTACTATACCCGCACCGTGTTCGAGTTCCAGGACCCGAAGCTGGGGGGACAGAACGCCCTGGCGGCGGGGGGAAGATACGACAACCTGGTGAAGGAGCTGGGGGGCAAGCCTACCCCCGCGACGGGTTTCTCCATCGGCATGGAACGGGTCATGCTGGCCGGCCCGCGCCAGGAGGGGCGGAGCGAGGACGGCGTGTTCGTCGTGGCCATCGGGGAGACCGCGAGGGGGAAGGCCTTCCTGACGGCGCAGGGGTTGCGCGGCGCGGGGATCCGCGCCGACCTCGACCACCTGCGCCGCAGCCCCAAGGCGCAGATGCGCGAGGCGGACCGGGGAGGTTTCGCTTTCAGCGTTATCATAGGAGAGGACGAACTCGCCGGTGGATACTATACGTTGCGGAACATGAGCGCTGCCACCCAGGAGCGCGTGGAGGAAGCCGAGTTGCTGGAGACTTTGCGGCGCCGCCTGGACGAGTCCGGCGCATAAGGAGCGGGGGAAGATGGAGAACAAGGAGTGGAGCAAGCGCACGCATCTCTGCGGCACCCTTAGGGTGGAGGACGTAGGGCGGGAGGTGGTCCTCAACGGTTGGGTGCAGAGGCGGCGCGATCACGGCGGGGTTATCTTCATCGACCTGCGCGACGTGAGCGGGCTTGTGCAGGTGGTATGCAACCCGGAGCTCAGCGCGGAAGCCCATGCGGCGGCGGGCGAGGTGCGCGGGGAATACGTGCTCTCCTGTCGCGGTGAAGTCAGGGCTCGTCCGCAGGAGTCCGCAAATCCCAATCTTGCCACGGGAGAGATCGAGGTCATGGCGGAAAGCCTCGCCGTCATCACCACCTCCCTCACTCCTCCCTTCGAGATAGAGGAGGAATCAGGGGTGGATGAAGCCCTGAGGCTGCGCTACCGCTATCTCGACATGAGAAGGACGGACCTGCGCGACTCCCTCGTCATGCGCAGCCGGGTCACCGGAGAGGTGCGCAGCTTCCTGGCCTCACGGGGGTTCCTGGAGATCGAAACGCCCATATTGACCAAGAGCACTCCCGAGGGAGCGAGGGATTTCGTGGTGCCTTCACGCCTGCAGCCGGGCAAGTTCTACGCCCTGCCGCAGTCGCCGCAGCTCTTCAAGCAGCTGCTCATGGTGGCCGGTCTCGACCGCTATTACCAGATCGCGCGCTGCTTCCGCGACGAGGACATGCGCGCCGACCGCCAGCTCGAGTTCACCCAGATCGACCTGGAGATGTCCTTCGTTGAGCCTGACGATATCATCTCCCTCATGGACGACATGTTCGCCCGCATCTTCCGGGAAGCGCTGGGCGTGGAGCTGTCCCTGCCCATCCCCCGCATGACCTGGCACGAGGCCATGGACCGTTATGGCACCGACCGGCCTGATACGCGCTTCGGCATGGAGATAAGGGATCTCTCGGACGCCTTCGCGCGCAGCGAGTTCAAGGTCTTCCGCACCGCCCTGGACGGAGGGGGCAGCGTGCGCGGTTTCAAGATAGACGGCCTGACCTCGCCGCCCCGCCGCGATCTCGACAACCTGGTGGAGGAGGCACAGCGACTGGGGGCATCCGGGCTGGTATGGATGGTGCGGGATGGCGATGGCTTGAAGTCGCCGGTGGCGAAGTTCCTCTCCCAGGAGGAGATAAGCGCCGTCGCGGGCGCATCCGGGCTGACCGAGGGGGAGGTGCTTGTGCTGGCCGCGGGGGTGGCGGAGATAAACCCGGTCCTCGCGGGATTGCGCGAATACTGCGCGCGCCGTTTCGCCCCACCGCCGCGGGAGAGGTTCTCCTTCGTGTGGGTGATCGATTTCCCCCTCTTCGACTGGAACGAGGAGGAGAAGAGGTACAAGAGCAACCATCATCCCTTCACTGCTCCGTCACGGCACTGCATGGATTACCTGGAGGAGCGCCCCCTGGAGGTCATCTCCGACTCCTACGACATGGTGCTCAACGGCATCGAGCTGGGAGGGGGGAGCATCCGTATCCACGACGCCGAGGTGCAGGACCGCGTCTTCCGCATCCTCGGGCTGTCGCAGCAGGAGGCAGAGGAGAAGTTCGGCTTCCTCGTGGAAGCCTTGCGCTACGGCCCGCCGCCCCACGGCGGCATCGCCTACGGGCTGGACCGCCTGGTCATGCTAATGGCCGGAAGGGATTCCATCCGGGACGTCATAGCCTTCCCCAAGACGCAGTCGGGGGCGGACCTCCTCAGTGGCGCACCGGATGCCATATATCCCGAACAGCTGAGGGAACTGCGTCTGCGTCCGACATAGTCAAGCGCCGGGGGGGTTTATGGAGATCACCGTCGCCAAATACGCGGGGTTCTGCCCCGGGGTCAGGAGAGCGATCAACATGGCCGACGAGGCCCTGCGGGTCGCGGAGGGGAACGTATATACCCTGGGGCCCATTATCCACAATCCGCAGGTCGTGGAGGACCTGCAGAAGAGGGGCATGAATATCCTCCCCGATGACCCGGATGCGCTGCAGGATTATTACCTGGCCGGATGCAGCGTGGTGGTGAGGTCGCACGGCATTCCCCCCAAGCTCACGGAATTCCTGCTGGAGAGGGGCGCCAACCTGGTAGACGCCACCTGTCCCACGGTGAAGAAGGCCCAGAAGGCGGCCATGCGCCTGGCGGGTGAGGGATACAAGCTGTTTGTCATCGGCAACACCGACCACCCCGAGGTGAAAGCCATCCTCGGCCACGTCAACGGAGAGGCGGTGGTCATCAAGGAGACCAGCGAGCTCAAGGAGTGGTGGGAGAGCCAGACCCGCAAGGTGCGCAAGGTGGGGCTGATAGCGCAGACCACCGTGGACCTGCTCATGTTCCGCAGCCTGGTGGACGGGCTCATCAACGAGGTGCCCGAGCTGATCCGTGAGGTGATGGAGCTGAAGATCATCAACACCCTGTGCCGCAATACCCTGGCGCGCCAGGCCGAGGCGCTGCAGCTGGCCCTGGCCTCGGACTTCGTGGTGGTGGTGGGGGGGAGCAACAGCTCCAACACGGAGTTCCTGCGCAAGATATGCGAATCGACCGGCACCGCGGTCGTCAAGGTGGAGAGCGCGGATGAACTGGACCTGTCCCTGCTGCGCGGGATGGAGAGGCTGGCCATCCTGGGCGGAGCTTCCACGCCCGGTCGCATCGTCGAAGAGGTGCGCCGGAGGATCCTTGCCTGAGAGCGCGCTCGCGATGAGGCGTGCAGGGGGGGCCGCGGCAGGAGATGAGGGATCTTCCCTCCCCGGGGGGCGGCGCGGTGGAGGCGCGGAAACGGCTATCGGAAATCCGGGACCGTTTTTCGGAGCTCGAAATATATTTACATGGACCCCATTTGCTGTGTTATAATTTCACGCTGGGTGAAGCGAAATCGCACTACATCTGGACCAGGGGAGGGGGACCGGCTGAGGTCACCCCTTTTTGATGAAAGGAGACAGCAGATGACGCACCACAACGCCGAGGAAGCCGACAAGAGGGCCATCATCCACCCGCCCGAGGAGATAAGCAAGAACGCCTACATCAAGAGCATGGAAGAGTACAAGGAGATGTACAAACGCTCCATCGAGGACACCGATGCGTTCTGGGGCGAGATGGCCGAAACCCTCGACTGGTCTAAGAAATGGGACAGCGTGTATTCCTGGGATCCCGATGGGTGCAAGTGTACCTGGTTCGAGGGCGGCAAGATCAACGTTTCCTATAACTGCCTCGACCGCCATGTCAACGCCGGCAAGGCCGACCGCGTGGCCATCATCTGGGAGCCCGACGAGCCCGGGGAGAGCAGGACCTACACCTACGGCCAGATCCTCGACGAGGTATGCCGCTTCGCCAACGTGCTCAAGAAGCACGGAGTGAAAAAGGGCGACCGCGTATGCATCTACCTCCCCATGATCCCCGAGCTGCCCATAGCCATGCTGGCCTGCGCGCGCATCGGCGCGATCCACAGCGTGGTGTTCGGAGGTTTCTCCTCAGATGCGCTGCGGGACCGCATACTGGACAGCGATTGCGGGATTCTCATATGCGCCGACGCCGGCTTCCGCAGCGGCAAGACCGTTCCCCTGAAGAAGAGCGCCGACACTTCGCTGGAGGAATGCCCCGGCGTGAGCAACGTATTCGTGGTCAAACACACCGGCGTCGATGTGAACATGGTCGAGGGGCGCGATTACTGGTGGCACGAGGAGGTAGCGGCCCCGGACGTTGCGGGAGAATGCCCGCCGGAGGAGATGGATGCCGAGGACCCGCTGTTCATCCTTTACACCAGCGGCAGCACCGGCAAGCCCAAGGGGGTGCTGCACACCACCGCCGGTTTTCTGCTTCATACCTCTCTCTCCCTGAAGTGGATATTCGATATCCACGAGGACGACATCTGGTGGTGCACGGCGGACATCGGCTGGGTGACCGGGCACAGCTACATCGTCTACGGCCCGCTCGCCAACGGCTTCACCGAGGTCATGTTCGAGGGAGTTCCCACCTATCCGCAACCGGACCGCTTCTGGAAGGTAGTGGAGAAGCACAAGGTCACCGTGTTCTATACCGCCCCCACCGTCATCCGCTCCCTCATGCGGGAGGGTGAGGACTGGACGAAGACGGCCGACCTCTCCTCGCTGCGCGTGCTGGGCACGGTGGGCGAGCCCATCAACCCCGAAGTCTGGCTGTGGTACTACGACAACATCGGAGGTGGGCGCTGCCCCATCATGGACACCTGGTGGCAGACGGAGACGGGCGGCATCCTCATCACTCCCCTGGCGGGAGCCACGCCCATGAAACCCGGATCCGCGAGCTTTCCCTTCTTTGGGGTGGACCCGGTCGTGCTCAACCAGGACGGCAAGGAGGTCGAGCCGGACGACAGCGGTTTCCTCTGCATCCGCAAGCCCTGGCCGGGCATGATGCGCACCGTATACGGCAACCACGAACTTTTCGTCAATACCTACTGGTCCATGTTCCCAGGCCTGTACGTTACCGGGGACGGCTGCCGCGTGGACGAGGACGGCTTCTATTGGCTGCAGGGGCGAATCGACGACGTGATCAACGTCTCCGGGCACCGCATCGGGACCGCCGAGGTGGAGAGCGCCCTGGTCAGCCACGAGTACGTCTCCGAGGCGGCGGTGGTGGGCATGCCCCACGATATCAAGGGCCAGGGAATCTACGCGTATGTCACCCTCAAGGCCGAGTACGAAGGACTAGACGAGGAAGAGGTGCGCAAGGCGCTGGTGGCGCACACCCGTAAGGAGATCGGCCCCATCGCCAGCCCGGACGTGATACATTTCACCCCCACCCTGCCCAAGACGAGAAGCGGCAAGATCATGCGCAGGATCCTGCGCAAGATCGCGGAGGGGACATCGGATACGCTGGGAGATACCAGTACCCTGGCCGACCCGTCCGTCGTCGACTCTCTTATCGAGGGGAACAAGCAACTGACGAGTTAGTGATCCGTCATAATCACATTCCGTAGACTGCAAGGGTAGTAGCTAGGCGGGGAGAGAAAAGGAGAGTGAGAGATGGCAGATGACGTAAAGTTGGCAAATCCGGCGGTCCTGGGGTTGACCTGCTTCGGCCTCACGACCATGCTGCTCAACCTGCACAACGTGGGTATCATCAAGAGCTTTGATACCACCATCATGGGGCTGGGCTTCTTCGTCGGCGGCCTCGCGCAGGTCATCGCGGGTGCCATGGAGTTCCGGAAGGGCAACACTTTCGGCACTACCGCCTTCATCGGTTACGGCACCTTCTGGATCAGCCTGTGCTTCGCGGTGATCGCCAAAGACACCCTGGGGCTGGAGATGATAGGGAAAGAGGGCCTGGCATGGTATCTGCTGCTGTGGGGGGTCTTCACCGTGTTCATGACCATCGGGACGTTCAAGGTGAACCGCGTCCTGCAGTTTATCTTCGTGACCTTGACCGTTCTCTTCTTCCTCCTGGCCATATGCAACTGGGCCGAGATCGCGGCCGGCGAAGGCCTCATGATAGCATCCGGCATACTCGGGCTCTTCACCGGATTCGCAGCGCTCTACCTGGCCATGGCGGAAAACCTGAACGAGATGTACGGCAAGACGATACTACCCATATGGCCCGTGGGAGAAAAGGAGGCCTACAAAAGGCCGGAGGATCTTTAGCTGATCCGGAGAACGGAATCATAGCATAAGCCTGGAATGGCGGCCGGACGAGCGATTGTTCCGGCCGCTTTTTTCTGCGGGCGGGGATCTTCACCATGCTTCCCGTGCTCGAGCATGATCCCTCGTCCACGCGTGAACTGATCCAACTACTCCTCCTCGAGGGCATACTATTGATAAGATTAAGGATGAGAATACAGAAAACGTGCGTACCCGGGAACACCGGCCTCCGGCAAAGGGAGTGGTAAGACTCCCGCGGGGCCGCAAGGGTGCGTGGGTATGTGCTTGAGAGGAGGAGAAAAAGGGCATGGAACGAATACAGCGCATCATGACCGAGATGGAGCAGCGCTATCCCGACAAGTTCATCCCCGAGAACAGGGTGTTCGAGAAGATCCGCAGGGGGGCACATCTCTTTATCGGTACCGGTTGCGGTGAACCCCAACAACTGGTTTCTGCCCTGGCGAATTACGCGGCGACGCATCCCAAGGCGGTGTTCGACGCCGAGGTCTTTCACGTATGGACCCTGGGTGTGGCCCCGTACGCTGATGAGAAGCTGCAGCGGAACTTCAGGCACAACTCGTTCTTCATCGGGGAGACCACCAGGACGGCCGTGAACGAGGGGCTAGCGGATTACACGCCCATATTCCTCTCCCAGGTCCCGAGACTCTTCCGGCGAGACTTCATCCCCATCGACGTAGCGCTGGTGCAGGCATCCCCCCCGGACCGCAACGGCTACATGAGCCTCGGGGTGAGCGTGGACATCACCAAGGCGGCGGTGGAGAAGGCATCGCTTGTCATCTGCCAGGTGAACTCGTTCATGCCCCGCGTTCACGGCGACACCTTCATCCACATCGACGACGTGGATTACATCCTCTACTACAACGAACCCCTTCTGGAGTACAGCCCCACCATCTCCGACGAACTGGCGGACGAGATAGGCAAACACGTTGCTCACCTCATCGAGGACGGTGACACCATCCAGGTGGGATACGGCAGCATTCCCAACGCCATCCTTGCGAACCTGATTGACAAGAAACACCTCGGCGTGCATACGGAGCTGGTCAGCGACGGCATCGTCGATCTCATCAAGAAGGGTGTGATCGACAACAGCATGAAGACGCTGGATCGGGGGAAGACGGTGGCCACTTTTTGCATGGGGCTCAAGGACACCTACGATTTTCTGGACGACAATCCGAGCATCGAGTTCAGGACCATTGACTACACCAATAATCCACTCATCATCGCCCAGCAGGTGAAGA